>Ga0116157_10004061_pt1 | contig 13771 bp, 13 predicted proteins | sample AD_UKC048_MetaG_FD_89882 | JGI IMG/M metagenome (GOLD analysis project Ga0116157, IMG submission 89882) | Active sludge microbial communities of municipal wastewater-treating anaerobic digesters from USA - AD_UKC048_MetaG | ecosystem: Engineered > Bioreactor > Anaerobic > Digestate | place: USA...
GTAAAAAATTTATTGAAAAGAAAAAGGCTTACATCGCTGCAAGCCTTTTTTATATTGGTGGCCCCCCTGTGAGTCGAACACAGCACCAACGGATTATGAGTACAAGTGAGTACACACTATCGTCACAGAAAGCCACAGAATTGTAAGTAATTTTTTGACCGGCTCTTCATTGTACTCTGCGAACCGAACCTATGCCGAACCTTTTTGTACAAAATCGCGGTTAGTTTTTCTGTAAAAATCATTAAAAACAATCAGTTATCACTGCCGATCTCCGAACAGAACCCGAGCCAGTGTTGGAAATGTGATATGCATACGTATTGGTATAAAAATTTTCTGCTGAAATGTCGTCTTCAAAGTAGATGACGAAGGCTTGTCCATCAGGCCCAAATTCGACTTCCCTTTCTCAAGTCTGTTGGTAACGTATTGCTTATAGGATATGGGGTCTTTAGTTGATTTGCATTTGTGACGTTTCTGATTGAAGTAATGACAGGCTGCAACAATTTTACTTTCATAATATTTCTTTCAAAACACGGGTAAAGTCAAAAGTGATCTAAATTCATATTCGCAATCCTTTGTAGTTAGAGGTAAGATTTGTTGAACAATAATTAACATAACAGGGAGCTGCTTTGTCTACTATTTCGACCGAGTCATTAAATTTTAGTAATGCTTTAAATCGTTATTACTATATCGTTCCGGATTATCAGCGCGAGTATGTGTGGAAAAATGATGAGGTAACACAGCTTTTAGATGATTACAGCACTCAGATGCTCTCATCTCCAGATACTGAATACTTTATTGGCGTTGTTCTAGTGTCTGCTCGCGCTAGTGAAAATATTGACCAGGTGTTTGAGTTGATTGACGGTCAGCAGCGTCTGACAACCAATTTTCTGTTAATTAATGCATGTATGTACCTTCTAGAGAACAAGAATTTTGAGGAGTCTGCAGCTACCCTAATTCGTTACACGGACTTTGCAAACTTCGAACCGATGCCAAGATTAATTCCGTTCTACGATAACGCAGAGTCTTTGTTCAAAAAGCTGATTGTTGGCAAAATTTCCCCTAAAGATTTAAGAGATGCCATGGACGCTAAAGGTATTGGTAGTTTTGGCTCCGTAGGTAATTTATTAGATGCATACGATACAATCGTTTCCTACCTTCGCACCAATTTCGAAACACAGGAGAAACTACAGGACTTTTTTAAATATCTGATCAAGAAAGTTGTCTTTATCCAAATCAAAACTGACATGAGCAGCGCGCTTAAGATATTTGAAACCATCAATGAGCGTGGCGTAGGTCTAAACCCTATGGATCTTCTTAAAAACCTGTTGTTCACCAAGGTTAAACCAGCCGATTTCAGCAGGCTTAAAGACAAATGGTCTGAGGTAACCAAGCCACTTGAGAAGGAAAACGAAAAGCCGCTTCGCTTCTTACGCTATTTCCTAATGGCCAATTACCTTGTCAAGCATAAAGTCGCTGACAGCGATATTATTCGTGAAGACGAAATTTATAAATGGCTGACTGACAGTCAAACTGCTGAGATGATTGGTTATCACAAAGACCCATTCGGATTCATCGCGAAAGTGAGTCAAGGCGTTAAAGATTACCTAAACTTCCGCAAAGGCTTCGGCATAGATGGTCACCCAATGATGGCTATGCAAAACTTGCGCGAGCTTTCTGGCGGCTCTTCCGTCATTCACTTCATCCTTTTTCTCGCTGGTAATAGATTGCCAAACCATCTGTTTGAATATCTAGTGAAACAAGTAGAAACACTGCAGTTCTATTTCGTGTTTACTGGAACGCAAACTAAATATTTGGAGCGCAAAATTTCATTGTGGGCTGATGAGATACGCGCTATCGCAGAAATGGAAAAAGGTGAAGCTCAAAATGCACAAATGTCTAATTTTGTAATGGGTACATTACAAGACGAGATTAATGGGCTTCAGGAACAGTTTAAGTTCAACTTTACTAACTTTAAGCAATCGCAGTTTCCGCGTTACCGCACGTTCTATCTGCTAGCTAAAATAACGCAAATGGTTCAGGCTCAATTCTCTGGCGAGCAAGTTGTAGCTCCTATTACAGCTATACAGAAATTAGAAATTGAGCACATATTGCCTCAAGATCCTGAGGATGATTATCGTGCGCAATTCATAAAACAAAATCCAGGTGAAGACTACGAACATAATGTGTATTCATTAGGCAATCTTTCCTTATTGGAAAAGGTACATAACATTGTGGCGAGCAACGATTTCTTTGAAAGAAAACTGCAGATATACCGGGGTAGTAATGTCTATCTTTCCAAGTCTATAGCTGCCATTGAGACGATCGGGAAAAACACCTCCAGCAATCGAATTAATAGCAAACTAAAGTCGTATACGAGTTGGAACCCTGAAACTATCAAGGATCGCCAATTGATGTTGTATAACCTAGCTATGGAAGTTTGGAAGTTACAGCCTTACAGTTGATCGAGTAAAAGTCTGCAACACATAATGGCGCATTGGAACTGCCCGGATGGGCTGAGTATCACCCCTGCGAAAAAGTCACGTATGCACACAAGGGCGGCGCGAGGGGAGCCAGTTTTGCACTCCACCCCGCCGGAAAATCACCGAAATTTACGCCGCAACCTTTTCAGATGGCAATACTTTCATAGCACTTTTTATAATGTCTGAAGCATTATCACTAGCATCATTTAAAGTCTTCATCGACAAATGTGCATACCGTTGTGTCACGGATGGATCGCTGTGACCAAGTATCTGTTGCACGATATAAAGACTACTGCCTGAGTTGATTAGATTGGAAGCAGCTTGGTGACGTAAATCATGCAATCTCAGATGAGGAAGCCCAGCCTTTGATCTTAATTTTTCCCATACTTTTGCTATTGATATATAAGGTTTCTCCGTTTTCTTGTTAATAAATAGGTACTCATACTTCCCTTCAGTATCCAACTGACTTAAGACGTTTAATGCTGTTTCATTTAAAGGTACTGGACGCATGCGTTTACTTTTACTGTTTGAAGCAGATACACGAAAAACCCGTTTATCCTTATCCACCTGAGACCAACAAGCTGAAAGCGCTTCATTAAGTCGACATCCAGTAGCTAAAAGAAACATCGTGATAAGACAGACAGAACGACATGAATCAGTTCTAAGCACTTCCAGTAAGTTACCCAGTTGCGCATCATTCATATAGCGTTCTTGTTTATTGTCTTCTTCAAACATGTGTATGCGACTTGCTGGATTGATATCCAACATTTGCCATTCACAAGCTAAGTTCAGCATATGACGTATTAGTTTTGCATGATGATTTGCCGTTGCAGCTGCCAAACCTTCAGCAATTAAACTAGAATGAAATGTCTGAATTTGCAGGCGGGTAACTTGGTTTAGACGTTTATTCCCAAACACCGCTTTGATACGTAAACGATATAATTCTTCGTCACGATCCCAGCTGCGTTTACGAGGTTTCACATACGGTAAGTAATGCTCCGTAAAAAACGTGTCAAAAGTAATGACCAATTTTCTGGCCTTTTCTTCTGCACGCGGATTTGCGCCTAATGCTACTTCGGTACGTAATGCTTTAGCTTGGCTACGGGCTTCAGCTAAATTTATATCTGTGCTGCGACCTAGCTTTTTGGTTTGAGTATGAGCGTTCAAGTCTTTGTAGCGGTAGTAGTAAGTCCCTTGGCCTGGACTAGTAGAACGTACTTCAATGAATAAGCCAGGCACAACTGAATCAACCAATTCTTCCCGTCGTTTACCTACTGAGCATAGTAGACCATTTGAGATGTAGCTTTCTGTTAGCTTTACAATCATATTGAATCTCCATTATTGTTGATACTAAAGTTATTAAAAGTTAAGTTAATTGCGGCCTGTAAAGCACCGCAGTCAGTTTGTAGAAATTAGGTAACACCATCCAATGACGTGCGTTAGATTTTGGGGTCGTTCGCCACGGTGCCTTGTCATTATTGGCATTCTTAGAAACGCACGGCTTACTCGGCCATTTTCCAAAAGTATCCAATGCGTACATTTTGTGTAAGGACGAAAGTTAGGTGCGCGAGTGTGTTTCATAGTGCATGTATACTTTAAAATATTCTAAAAATTGATGAGTAAACCGTGCGTTTTGCCGCGATCCATGCTGTTACTTGCGCTTCGGCGCACGCCCCCGCCGTGCAGCACCCGAGGGATTCGAGCGAACAATATCGATCACTTCATTAAACTCCCATTGCACTGACCCGCCAATATAAGTTTCAAACTCTATGCGAGCCCGCTCGAGAGGTGGCAACGCAAGCCCACGATGACGCGAATTTCCACTTTGCTGCTGTTTATTCACGACACTAGGGCATAACATTTTGATGGCATCTATAATGTCATTAGCAGTAGGTTTACGAAAAATCTTACTTCCAGTCACATTCATTACACCCTCAATTGCTTCAGCCGTGCTAATAAAACTAGGCCAGTCGTCATTAAATTCAGAACCAAAATCATAGCCAATATAAGCACCACCAGAATTATTGTCCTTACACATCTCACCGCGATACAAGCAGTCATGCCACCAGCGTTGAATAGGGCCAAGGCTTTGCAACTTCTGTTCAACAAGCTCTTTTGTACTTGGCTTGTAGCGCACCTTGAATTCTGATAAATCCATAGCCAATAGGTCGTGCACCATGGCCTCAACACCGCCATTTTCAATTTCATGATACAAAGCTTCCCAATAGGCTTTATCTCCTTTATGTTCCTCAGAAACACGTAAGACAAAGTCACGGCGATCATCACGTTCAGTATTCTTGACATGATCTGCATTGGTGGCCAAAAAGAAGCGCAGATAACTATCAGTCTGACGAGACGGCTGGTGCTTTTCATTGATATGTACAACAGGTTCTGTTACTAATGATTTCAGTGCATCAGAAGCTTTACGGTCACCAGAAAAGAGGGCCTCATCCATGAATACAATATAGGTTCGTTCTAGTGCGGCGTTGAAATTGCCTGTGACATTATCGATATTGCTCACTTGTAGATAGGTGGCGCGCCAAATTTTGCGTAGAATTTGACCTAATGTTCCCTTACCAACACCCTGACCGCCAATCATGATGATCATTACGCCAGGTTTCTCCCAAGGTTTCTGCAAAGCATGGGCGATGTATGAAATTAAATAGGCATAGTGTTCCTGATTCCCATCACAGATACCTTTATGAAGAAATGCTTGGATAAACTCCCAGCCCCCGTCCTTTGGTATAACGGTAGGACCTACCCAAAGATTTAGATAACCCGCAGACGTTTCCTTAGGGTTGAATTCCACGCCTGTGTAGCAAATGGTGCGTGGGCTTAGCATAAAGTCTTCAATGACCTTGTTTGTTTCATCTGGAAATTGTGCCTTAAGTGCACGGTGAATGAGTAAGGCACCATCACCACGATTGAGTAGCTCCAGCTTTTTAATGGCACCTTTGTTATCATGCGCGTTTAAGCCATTCCCTTCTATGACCCACACTTTGCCACCCATCTTAATTAAGGCGAATTGCTGTTGCATGGTCGCCAGTGCATTTAACGACTCAACATTTACTACTGGTGTTATGGTTACAGTGTCCACAGCCGTAAGTGTATCCTCCCACCCAAGCGTTATTGGGCTGTTGCATAGCTGAATGCACCCATTGCAACCTGCAGGATTAGTCTTTTTGAATTGAGCACACGTCGTTGGTGGTGTTTTCATTCGACTAGCCATTTTTGCATCTGTTTTGGCCGCATCATAGTCAGCATAACCACTACTCCATTCTTGAGTAATTGCGATGCCATCCTCACAGAAAGCAGTCACACCTATGCAGTTGTGCCATTGCGGCTCACTTTGAAGGGCTCCCTTGGTAGCGCGAAAGGCTTCAATTTGCTTGCAAGCATCGGCTACTTTATTGGCATCTGAAGCTGGATAATCTTCTGTATTGATGCTCTTTTTTGCATTATTCACATGTGACTCAGCAGTTGACGCACCAGCTAATTTAGCGTTGATGCCCTTAGCTGTTAGCACTTCTATACCGATAGCAATTAGGGCGCCTGTCGATGCAATGCCATCATCATTTCGCCAAATTTGTGCTTGATTGGCACGGTCAGTGTGAGCGCACCACGTGCCTTGTTGCTGGTACATGTTAGCACCTGATGCATCGAATTCGCCTGCCTTGCCGTTGAAGTACCTTTTATCAGCACCATGCCAAGCCTGTGTATATTCTTCGACATTCATTGGTCGGTTTAATAGCAATACAATGCGCACACGCATGCCAGGCTTTTCTGCACTACCATGAGAATGAGTGGTGTAGACTAGATATGTGATTCCATCTTGTTTAAGATTGTAAAGGCCAGCATTCAAGTTATCTTCACTTAAGCCATCTCCATCCATTATCAAAAATCTTGCTTCTTTGACGTGGCTTTTTGAGCGCATTTTGCCTATCGTTGGCTGTCCATTTTGTATAGCGGTTTCGCGCGTATTGCCTACAAACTCTGTAGTTTTGAGCATACAAGGTACTATATATTGACCTTGCTTTTTATCGGTGAGAATTATTGGCTTATTAGATGCAAGTTGGTTGGATATTTTAGACCATGTTGCATTTTCCAGTTCTGTTACTGGTGTGGCTCCTGTGAACCCTGCGAATGTCGTGACTGAACCGCGCCATTCAGACAGTGGCATGGCACTCAAGATTGGCGACGTTGCTTTTTCTTCGGGTAAAGTCGCAGAAACTAAAGATGCAATGGTACTTTGCGTACCTATGCTTTGTTCAGAAATGATAGTCGCGTTTATTTCAGCAGGATCGGTTAAGGCTGCACCGCTATGATTTGGAACCTTTAAAAGTTTTGCAGATATTACTTTGGGTATTACATTGATATTGTCAGTCATTACTCTTCTTTCAAGTTAACCCTAATGATTGCAAATGGGTATAACTTGAAGAACAGCATGATTTGCTGAAATTATGTTCAATCAAGTCTAATCCACCGAAACCTTTTTAGGGGGTGATTATTAACTCGAGAAAACATGATGGAAGATTGGGTTCATGTGCAGATAACGCCCAGCCTACTGACGCTTGAACTGTCAATATCGCTTCGTTTCTGACTCGCACTAATTACGTTTACAATCGTAATAGCATTTTTAATTACGACAACGGCACTATATTACTTAAAATTTAGAATGTCAAAATTAAATTTGTGTCTTTAGAATTACATTCATGAATTGAGTAGGAAATGCATTTTCAAGAATGCCTTAGGTGAATATCTCGTAGATAATATGATTGTTTGTCTTACAATCAAAGTATTTTATCCTTTTTAAATGTCCTGCATCTACAGTTGCCCTAAATTTACGCCCGAAAGTTGTTGGGCTCTTTACATCAGCCCACTCTTCACCGTATAGTTTTGTTAGCACATAAGTACCAGATGGACACTTGTTTATAATCTCTTGAGCTTGCGCTATTTCTTCGGAACTTAAAATTTTCATCTGACTAATCTCTCTTTGATCGTTCTAAAATATTGCGCTACCACTGAACACTTTCAGCAATAATGCCATTCTGATAACTTACCTTTCCAACTGTACCATAAACCGTTAAGAGGCAACCTTTCACAATATCAGTACACTGTTGTAAAATTTTACGCCTGTGTTCTCTTTGAAGTTTCGAAATATCCACTAATATCGGGCTCATGTCAGTAGCGTTTTTCTTTAGCATGAACATATCCATCAAGTAGCTTCCCACACCTTGCACTCTCACTTTCCGACCTTCCATCGAAGCTATGTCAAGTTTTAGGTCATTAATGTCGGTAAGTGGTGCTGATGTTACCTGAGTGTCTGCGGCCTTATTAAATTCCTGCATAAATTCTGCTTTCTCCATGAGACTTAAAACGCTAGAGTTAGAAATACATTCTTTAATATTACTAACGACGCTTGGGTCTTTTCTATCTAGCCCATCGCCAAAATGAGCCATAGCATCTGTCATTCGTCGTTCAAAAGTTGCAGCTTCAATTTCGGTTACGCCACTAAAAACCTCATTTAGAGGTTCTTCAATAAAGCAGCGTGCAAATTCTAGCTTCTTGGGAACATCACCATAATCTTTATCTGATTTAAGCTTCTCCATAATAATAGTTCTCGCATCATCCTTCGTCATTAATGATGAATTGCTGATTTTCATTCGTTCTGCTAACTGCAAATCTTTATCAATAGGGATGGTTTTTATATGCTTGAATTCGCTCCCAGTAAACTCATAAAAATGCGCACCGTATTCATCTCCCTCATTGATTCGACCGGCTGCAACAATCAAACGGCTATTGATTCGGAAATCTAGCCTTTCTCCATCCCCTTCCCAGCAGCAAATTGAGCCTGGCCAAAAAACAACACGTCCGGTCTTAAGGCTAACAGCAGCTCCGTGAATACAACTCGCTCCACAACCCCAACCCGTCATTACATATTCGCCTGCAAAGTTGGCCTTCTGCTTTGATGCTTCAGTCAATCGAGTTCGAAAAGATTTTTCTTTAGCACTGGATATAACCACTTTAGCCGGTTTGCCGATGTTAGAAGTACTCACTGGATAATCTTGAAATTTGGGAATGCCATTACCTTCTGCTGCAAACGTCAATGAAGTTAAAGTCATTATAAGTATTATTATGCTGTTTTTAATGCATTGAGTAACTGTCATTGATGATGGCTTAATTAATTATGGAAAATTGCAACCAACAACTTACCTTTTGCTAAAATCACTTTCAATAGCCCATCTGGATTTAACTGCTGGGTAGGCAACAAAAACAGTCCGCTCAGCACAGCTAATATGGTTGAAATTTTTAATTGCATTGCCCGAATGAGCTATAGACGCTCAGTGTAGCTAACACCTACTATGAATCCAAATTAATTTATTCAATAAAAAGAACTTATGAAACTTTAAATCAAAATCAAACTGTAAACTCAATAGTAAAAGCAGGCGTCGGTCTTATTATTTTGGGCCTGTCACAGTACGCTAATGCAGAAATAGTGCATGCTACGTTCAACTGGACTGGCACAGGCGGCTATAGCACTCAAGGCCAATTCTTTTCGATAATGATGCTGCTTTTCATAACCTTGTAACTGAAAACAACGGTGCTCTAAAAGATTTAAATTGGTCTGCATACAAAGATGGATTGCAAATTTATAGTGAAACAGTGGTTTTAAATTCAGTCACAGAGATTAGGAATCAGTTTTTAGATTTTAACTATGATGTGAGTTCTAACATCATAAGCATGATTGACACGGGAGCACCCTCAACTTGGTTTACTAATCGCATTGATTACACAAAAGTGTCATATACCAGCGAATTACAAATTAGAGATTTAACCCTTAGTAGTAACGAAGAAAACGTAATAGTTACGTTAGGTGACACTGTCACCCCGGTTCCTGAACCATCTACTTACGCAATGATGAGCTTAGGCCTCCTTATGATTGTAGGTTACAGTCGTCGTCAAACCCGCGCATAATTTCACAGCTAAACTCAGACAAACATTAAAAAATGTCTGAGCAAAATCAATTTGAGACCTCGACTCAATCGCTACGCCACAATTAATAAACTGGCTCACAATTAGCCGAGGTGCAAAAACTACTTAATCAATGGCTTTTAAAATACTCCCGGCTTCAGCATGCTCCAACATAAACTCACGCAACCAGTAGTAATGATTAGCGCAAACTTCTGCCAAAGCTGGATCGCTACTAAAACTGAGGTGACTGTAAGCATATAAACAAGCCGTAATACCTAGCGCATCGGCTGAGATTGAACCTTCGTAACCGTTGATGCAACTCACGATATACTGTTTATCTAGGTCTGGTGCCATGTAAAAGCCCCCATTACTTAAACCATAGAACGCCCAGTAGGCAACACTATATTCAGGCGCAATATTTCCAGCAATCGCATAAATGGCAGGCTCTATATTAAGGGGAAACCAAACGCCAAATAGTTTAGCGGTGTGGCTGATACGTTGATTGATTTGTACTGACTGACGGGTAATAGTTGATTGAGTCATGAAAATTCTCCTAAAGTTTATGTGTAATTACCACCACCTCCCCCCACCTACACAGACGTGCAAAATCCTCCGCAGAGTGCCGGATAGTTTTTAAGACTATTGTGTTTAATGGTGGGTGGGGGGGGTAGGAAGATTTGTGAAATTCCTGAGCGTTGCTCTCAGATATTCGTGGTTGGATTTGTCGCTTCAATATGTTCAGTCACTCTAGCTCTAACCCATAAGTGCTTGGGTACGAAATAGACAGGGCCACCAGCATTATTCCAGCACAGAAGAAAGATGACCCATTGCGGATCACCTGAGGTTTCATCCAGATAGTCACAAACATCCCATGACATGGGTTTATCCGAGACATTAGGCCAGGTTCCATCGTGCGCTGCTGCCCACTCAGGGTCATAACATTGAATTTCTAATAGGTCACGTGCAGTTTCGCAGATATAAACATAACCACCTAATAAGGCTTCATAGCGCTGACTGGATTCTTCTTCAAGTGCTAGCAACCATGCAATATCACGTTGCGTAATATTAATTGGGTTGGTGACTGTAAGAGATGGATTGTCATAAATTTCTAGCAAAACTGCGGCTTGTTCCTGTAACAATCTGAAAGGAATTCTATGCAGCCTGTATTGCTGATAAGCCTCTTGGAAGTTATATAGCTTAATCATTTAAGTCTCCTAACTGTTTGTAGTAAATAACCACCATCCCCTCTACACTTATTCCAGATGCGCAAAATTCTCCGCATGTTGCCGGATTTATTAGACTGTTTTAAGTGAGAGGGAGTTGGTGGGTGAAACTGAAATTACTAATTGAATGAATATGAACGGCTTTGGAAGTCGTCCCAAATACCTACATCATCAACGCTATTGTTTTGCATAACTTGATGATGTAGCGCTTCAATGACTGCTTCTTCTGATAACTCCCAAGCTAGTACAACTTCAAGAGCATTGAGGTAATGTTGGTGATACATGATGATTCTCCTGTTATGTGTGTTGATTGAAGTAAGTGATTACTACTAGGTTTTCGATAAGAATGCTGAATTGGATTAAGTGATTAACTGGCAAGGTTTGTGGGGAAATTGAGCAAGCCCGGTATAAGACCGGTATAGCGAATTTCCCTAACAATTGAATTGCAGGGTCGTTGTCTGGCGTGGAGTTATGGCGGTTTATTTTTTGAGAGCGTCGGACTACAACTACATCTGAGCGGGGTAATGAACTACTGTTTGGACAAAAGTGATTTAAGCCTTCTTTGCTCTTTTCTGGCTTCGATAGGGTCTATCGTTTTAATGGCTTTCTTTGGCTTGAGTGCTGATGATGTTTTATAGTCATCCGAAATATCAATTACCTTTAAATCTACTCCCGCAGCAATGAGATCTTTCATTTCAGTCATAAACGCGTGACTATCCGCCATTTCATAACCACGTATCTTGCCTTCTAAACTACGGACTAATCTTTCGTTTTTGAGTGCTGCCATGAGAAAGGCTGGGGTGTTAACTGACTTGCCCGTTAATACTGTGAGCAGTGGATATGAAGTGAGTGGTAAAGGTGAGGCATCTAAGGTAATCAGCATGGTTTTGAGTGCTACCCATTCAGGACTGAATAGGCCACCTCCCGTATTTGCTGTAATCCGAAAATGGAGTTCGTTCTCTGCGTTACAACCAATGTGGTAGATCAAGTTTGCTTTGGTTGAGTTGGTGGGACAAGTGGCGATTTTAAGAACTCGCATAGGTTGATTGATGGTGGTGGTAGTTTCTGACATAGTGCTTCCCCTTTGGTTGATTAAGATTAGGAATTGGAACTTCATATAAGATGGTTAAAAACCCGCAGTTTTTTATTGCAAGTTCATAGATCGAGTAGCCGATACGTTTAGATAGTTTTGAATGCAGAAAGTATTTCTGATGAATGTAAGCACTAACTTTTAAGCAACAAAAACAGCACATAAAAGAGCAAAGCATAAAGTATTACCATGACCACCAAGGTGTAAATTATCCATAAGAGATAAACGATGAGGGGCCAGATATATCCCCATAGTAAATCCAATAGATAGATTGTGTGATCGACTAGCCAGCCGTAGATAACCCCGAAAATGCCGGACTTGTTTTCTGATTCCTCAACTAGCCTTTGCATTCGGCGCTCAAACAAGCGCGACTCAGCAACCGCATAATTCAGTTCCTGCGACATCTCTATCAACTTGCTGCTTTCTGCGGTACCTATATGATCTGTTGCCATCCATTTGGCGGTTTTCTCGGCACCCTTAATGGATGCCTTGCCAGTAAACTTTAGAATGTCCTTTCCTGCTGATTTGAGATTATTCATTGCTTTGTTTTGCTTGCGATAAACCATAGTGCTCCTTTATAAAGTTGACGAAAAAAAGCCCGCAAGCGGGGTGCTATACGGGCGGGTTAAAATCATAAAAATAATCAGTTTAGGGTGCTTGGGTATGAGTTGAGACAGCAAGTAGACTACGGGATGATTGGGCGCTTTATTTTATGAATATGTCAAGGTGAGTTTGATTTTTAGGAAAGATAAATCAGTTAAGTTTTCGCGTAACTTGATGTTGTTAATGGAAAAAATTATGCGATGTGGGACGAATAAAAATCGGGCAGGGTTGATACTTGGGTATTGCTATTTTTATATGTATATAATGCAAAAGCACCTACTACAAGCACAATGAAAACCATTATCGCCATATAGTAACCATCATCTGCATCATTGTCTGACCCATTCTGAGGGGTAGTTCTAGCAAGATCTACAAGCAATCTTCTATTATGATTACTCGCCGAAATCACTCCCCAAACATTACATATTATCCAGTGAACTGAAAATAAGAAAAAATAAGTACTTAACCCTAACAATAAGCCACCCTTAACTGCAACCGACCCTATAAATATAAATAGTGGTATAGCGAGTAGAAGCATTATTATGCCACCTGATATAGTTGAATACAGCAAACCAATTGGCCCAAAAAATAGAGTTAGTAAAAATACGACACCTATATTTTTAGTATTTAATGTTGCCAATGCAATTTTAATATTTGTGTTGTCTGTATATGAACTACTGTTAGTAGAATCAGCATTGAATCTTTGAGAAGGCCCTGAATTCGCCACGATTTTAGAGGATTCATTTCTTGTAATTACATTTGTGTGTAAAGCCCCGCCACAATGCATACAAAACCTTGCACTCTCAATTACTTCTTTTCCACAATTGCTACAAAACATAACAAGATCTTTTCTCTGTTTTTTAATTTTAAATCTAACTTGGCTTCGCCGTGATGATGATATTGACGATCTTAAACTAATTCACCTACTACTCAGAACTACTCCAGTCTATAAAAAATTGTATTTATGTTGTTAGCTATGGTCGTCTATTGGAATTTGTTGAGATAATCTCTTCGTTAGATTGTTGTGATATTGGTGGTATTACATCCTCCACTAAAGATGCCATTGAATCTTCGGTAGCTGGGGATTCGGTTGAATCCATTGTTTGATCATCAACCATTTCAGTGTCGAGATTTTTCTCGTTTATACTCTCTGGGTTGGCTTCGTTTATAATTGGCGCTGTATCTTCTTCATAATTAATACCTTTTTCTCTGAATGCTGCTTTACCGCCGTTTATACAACCATCATATACAGAAGTTCGTTCCGAAATTACAGGGTAAGATGTTGAATTGCACTCAGAATTGACCCACCTATCGATATAAATTGCACTAGAAATTGACCCACGTACCGATACTATTCTGCTCAACCTATGAGCAGGAGAATGGGAGTGATCACCGTGGAACTA
>Ga0116157_10004062_pt1 | contig 13769 bp, 13 predicted proteins | sample AD_UKC048_MetaG_FD_89882 | JGI IMG/M metagenome (GOLD analysis project Ga0116157, IMG submission 89882) | Active sludge microbial communities of municipal wastewater-treating anaerobic digesters from USA - AD_UKC048_MetaG | ecosystem: Engineered > Bioreactor > Anaerobic > Digestate | place: USA...
GAGAAAGCCTCTTTTAATCTTGATTTCTTCCGCAATCACTTGGAAAATTTGATAACAACGGGTTCTACCTCTACCTACGCGTATGTCAATTCGGGTGAAAACACATATCAGGGGTTCGAGCTGGCGGGGAAATACAGTCCTATAAAGAAGCTGGGTTTTGAAGGAAGTTATAGTTATGTCGTCGATGAAGGAAACACCTCTGATGCTTCGCTGCTTTTCGGCTCCATCAAAAATATACCAACCAGCATCTACCGGTTGGGTTTAAGATGTGTTCCCTTGAATCGGTTGCAAATTTATCTCTGGGGAAGGGCTTATTCCCAGGTGCGGACCTCGGATGCGATTACGAACGAAAACAGGATTAAATCCTGGGCCACGATGGATATGACGATGAATTACACATTGAAAGATTTTGATTTCCAACTTAAGTTGAGCAATCTTTTTGATAAGTATTATGAGGTTGGGGGAGCGGTGAACCGGCCTCTTGCCAGGCCTGGGCGGGCCGTCGAGGTTTCCGTGGGGTATAAATTCTAAATTCTATCGCCGGAGCAGTTCTCCCGGCAACAAAAACAAGGACCCCCAAAAGTCAAAATTTTTAACCTGATGGTGGTCTAGCAGTCTGCTGAAAAAGCCCGATTTTTAAAAATGCTCCCTGTGAGTGAGCAAAAAATGAGCAGACCAAATAATAATTTCTTCCAGCAAGGCGGCCCAAGCCGCCCTCTCCAGGCATTTTTAGGTTGTTCCCATTCTGTCCCTTGGCCCAACGTTTGAGATTCAGCAGCTAGCCGATCATCAGGGCTCCCTGTCTGACGTTCGTCAAGGTTCGCCGGAAGAATCTCTGGAAGCCGTGTCTCTTATCAAAAGTTTACTCTATTATAACTTGCATGAAAACATCGTTTTAGTATAAATAAGGGTTTTTCAGCAGACTGTTAAATGTACTACGATGAGAAAAAGGTTTAAGTTCCTGGATTATGTTTTCTATGGTGGCGGTGGTATCTGGTCAAAAGGATATTTCGTGTCGACAGCAGGGATTAACGAAGAAGTGATTCGCAATTGCCTCGAGCATCAATGGCGTGAAGACCGAGGACAAGTGCAGCTTGGGTTTAAAGGAATTTAAAGAGCGCCACGGGCGTGAGCCCGTGGATATCTAGGCGGTTGTTATATTTTACGAAGATGAGAAGGAAGGATGCGCTCCATCTGGCGGTATTTTGTGATTGTGCGGCGGGCGATGGATGTGCCCTTCTTAAAGAAATATTGCTGGATTTCAGCGTCCGAGAGGGGCGAGGATTTGTTCTCGTTTTCAATGAGTTCTTTGATTTGTTCTTTAATCGTGCGGTTTGAAACATTGTTCCCGGTTGTCCCGGCTGCGTTTTCAGCCGCTTTCCCGACGGACTGGGAAAAAAAGAATTTGAACGGGAAAAGCCCTTTCGGGGTATCCATATATTTATTATGAATCGCCCGGCTTACGGTGGATTCATTGCGGTCGATCGCTTCGGCCACATCTTTGAGGGTCATGGGCGCCAGGCCGGAGTGGCCGTCTTGGAAAAATTTTTGTTGGTGGGCAAGAATATGCTCCGCGATCGCCCGGACCGTCTGCCCGCGCTGTTCAATGCTTTTAATAAAAACAACAGCGTTCTGGAGCTGGTCCCGGATGAATTTTTTTTCGTCGGCCGATAATTTCCCCTGCCGTATTAAAGCCTTATATTTCTGGTTGATCCTCAAGGGTGGCAGCCCGGCTTTGTTGACAACAACGGATAATTGATCGTCTTCCGTGCGGATGACCGTTACGTCCGGTTTAATATAAATACTTTCCCGGATGGGGCGATGGTTGCGCGCCGGGCGCGGGTCCAGAGACGCGATGAACTGCGTGGCCGCTTTGACTTTGTCAATGGGGGCTTTCAGCCTTTTTGCTATTTCCGTGAATTTTTTTTGCCCGAGTTCTTTGAGGCATTCCCGGACAATGCGGGAGGCGAGTTCGGACTCGGGTGAGGAGTCGGTGCCCGCCAGCTGCAGCAATAGGCATTCCTGAAGGTCCCGGGCGGCAATGCCCGGAGGATCAAAGCATTGGATGATTTTAAGGACACGCATAACCGTTTCAATGTCCTGGACCGCCAGGTTTGCGGCGATTTCTTCACAGCTTAATGTGAGGTAGCCGTCTTCGTTTAAATTCCAGATGATAAACTCCCCAATTTTTAAAAGCAGGGGATCTGAAACGTCGATTTGGAGCTGGCGGAACATCTTTTCCTCTAGAGAAACAAGGTGCTTGAACGGTTTTTCGTCTGGAGGGTCGTCATAAATACCTCCGCTAAAAAAGGGCGTATCCGGGCTTTCAATCAATTGATCCAGGGTCCGGTCCATGGCTGTTGCGTTGTCGCGGTCCTCTTCCTGCTGTTGCAGGAGGCTGTCCTCGTCGATTTCCAGGAGGGGGTTATTTTGAATTTCAATATTTATACTCTGGTAAAGATCCATAAGCGGCAGTAACAGCACCTCGATGGACTGCTGCATGGATGGAGCTAGAATTTGTTTCTGGACCTGGATTGTGGATAATTTCATGTTCATATGCAAGAAGTATACCATGCCGAGTATTTCTTAACAAATTATTTTCTTTTGTTATGTAAATTATTGTAAAGTAAGAATAAATTTGTTTAATTCCGCTATTATATTGTTAATTTAATATATAAAATTGATAATTTTTTTAAACATTTTGTAAAGCGTTGTTGTGCTGAATGTTTCGGGTTTGTCCTGGTTTGTCCTGGACAGAGATGTTTAATCTTTTAAACAATAGCATAGACCGGCTCAATCTTAATAATAATCTCTCTCATTCTCTGCGGTGCAACCTTTTGTGTTTTAATGAGTTTTGTTTAGGGAAATAATATGATTCTGCGGTGGCATGTTATTTGCTGTATCCATTATATCAAACGCTGATTTAGAATCTATATCCACAAAGAGGAGTTGATATACTATGCAAGGAGGACTGTCAGTGAAAAAGAGGATGACCATTACAGAGGTCGCGGAGGTTGTGGGGATAAGCCCTAAAACTTTGGCACGCTGGGAGAAAGTCGGTAAAATCCGCCGGCCCAAGCGTGATTGGAGGGGGTGGCGGGTTTATGATGAACAGGACATTCGTGAAATCAAAGATTTTCATGAAACTTTGTTTGAAGTTGAATAATCTGATTTTATTTTAAGGAGATTGAGAAATGAATATAAAAAATAGTGTATCTGTCAGTGCTGTTGTCCTTTCCCTTCTGGTCATGAATCCGCAGGCTTTGGCGCAAAATTTTACGAATTGGAGTCCTGACGGCGGTTCGCAGGAAGCGCCGTCCAAGCTGACAAGCGAAGAAGAAAAAATTAATGATGTCCTTAACCGGGTTGCCGCCGAAGGGATTGCGGATGATTCCGTGGAAGCCGTTGAGGAAATGCTTCCCGGCCAAGAGGGGAGCAGCCGCTACACCTTGGGCCCGACTGATGTGATACAAGTGAGTGTTATGCGGCACCCGGAGGTGAGTGGGGATTATTTTATTAATCAGGAAGGCAAGATCCAATATGAATTTGTCGGCGATATACAAATAACAGGAAAGACCAAGGATGAGGCCGCCAAACTGATTGCAGAAAAATTATCAGAATATATTATTTCTCCGGAAGTCTCTGTTAAAATTACAGGGTACAACAGCAAGGTGGTTTATGTTGTGGGTGAAGTGGGCCGTCCCGGCAAGATTTTTATGCGCGGGGACACCATCTCGATCAGGGAAGCGTTGATGCAGGCGGGGCTCCCGCAACTCACCGGAGTCACTCGCAAAAGCCGGCTCATCACCCCGTCGGAATCAGGGAAGGCGGACATCCGGAAAGTCGATGTGTACGCACTTTTGTATGAAGGGGATTTGAGGGAAAACCTGGAGATGAAACCGGGGGACGTGATTTACATCCCGGCGACGTTCTTGACAAAAGCCATGCGGGCGATCCAGCCGGTGGCCGCTCCGATCGGAACAGCCGCCAGCACCGGCCGGACGGTGACGACCGGGTTCTAGCTCCGGCAGGATTGTTACGGTCCCGTGTGGGGATCCGAACGGATTTGAGAACAGATTTGCACAACCGAGTACTAAAATTAAGGAAGGGAACATGGCCGAATTTAATGCAGATACAATGTCTTTCATGGCGTATTTAAAGATGTTTTTTCGCCGGAAAGAGCTGGTGATTATCCCCATGCTTTTAGGCTTGTCGTTGGGGATTTGCGCCGGGATCTTGTTGCCTAAGAAATACCTCTCTTCGACGGTTATCTTGGTCGAAGAGGGCAAAACCGATAACCCGCTTTTCAGCGAGCTGGCGGTTTCGTCGACGGTTCAGCAGCGCATGAACACGATTAAGGAATCCATGCTCGGGTGGACGAGCCTGGTGGAACTGGTCAAGAGGCTTCACCTGGATCAAAACGTGAAGACGCGCCAGCAGTTTGAAGCCCTCATTTTGGGGATCCGGAAAGATATTATGATACGCCTCCGGGCGAATAATATCCTCGAACTGGCGTATGTCGGGCTTGATCCCGTCCAGACGCAGGCTGTCGTGCAGAATATTACGGATATTTTTATCGAACGCAACAAAAAGATTCAAACCCAGGAAACCCAGGACGCGATCACGTTTATTGAACAGCAGCTCAAAATTTATAAGGGCAAGATCAAATCCGCGGAAATCGCGGAACTTCAGGACAAGCTCGATGAGCTGATGATCGATTCAACAGAAAAACATCCTTTGGTCAGGCAGATTCTGGAAAAGATGAATATCCAGAAAGCGGAACTGGAGGCGGAAAACCTCCAATACACCAAACCTGATAAACTGGAAAAGGAAACAAGCAATCCGCTTATTTCCAGCATTAAGGCCGCGCTGGATAAGATGGAAGGGGCGCCCGTGGACGCGTCCAAGGCCAGGACAGCCGAGGAGGGCGATCTTTATAAAATTATGCTTTTGAACACCGTGGCCGCCCGGGACGTGCGCGTGAACGAGCAAATTTATAACATGCTCCTTCAGCGCTTGGAAACGGCCAAAATAACCCAGAGCCTCCAGTTATCCAAGGAGGGGACAAAATACACCATCCTGGACCCGCCGCGCGTGCCCCTGCAGCCGTTTCAGCCCAACCGGACTCTGGTCGCGCTTATCGGCGCTGTGATAGGCTTGGCGCTGGGTATCGGCCTTGTGTTTTTGCTGGAGTTTTTAGATAAGTCTTTTATTGACGTCGAGGAAGCCAAAGATTTTCTCGGCGTGCCGCTTTTAGGGGCGATTTCTAAAATAGAAACCGAGGTCACGGTCCGGATGGAACGGGAAAAACAGGTCTGGATGTATGCCGTGACTGTGTTGGGCAGCGCAATTTTGGTGATAGTTACAATAGCGGTTGAGAACTTTTTGAAATAAACATGGCTCATGAGCGGGGCCGGCCCCGGGATATCCGGGCGGGCCAGGGGTGAATGCATGTACAAGAAACATTATGGGTTTAAAGAAACGCCGTTTAACTTAACGCCGAACTCGAAGTTTTTCTACGCCAGCGCGAAGCACACGGAAGCGATCAGCACCCTGGTTTACGCGATCCGGGAGCGGAAAGGTTTCGTCGTCATCACCGGGGATATCGGCTCTGGCAAAACGACCATCTGCCGCACGCTTTTAAACCAGCTGGATACGAACACCGAAGTCGTTTTGGTCACGAACACGCATATCAGCGGCAAGGACCTGTTGACCACGATTTTGGATGACTTGGACATCGAGTATGTGCCGGGGTCAAAGGCCAAACTGTTATCCCAGCTGAACTATTATTTGATCGAGCAGTTGCGCAGCGACCGGAATATCGTGCTGATCCTTGATGAGGCGCAAAATTTGGCGGCTTCGGTGCTTGAAGAAGTGCGCATGCTTTCGAATCTTGAAACCGAGAATGAGAAATTGATCCAGATTATTTTTATCGGCCAGCCGGAGTTGAAGAAAAAACTGGCCTTGGCGAGCCTGGAACAGTTGCGCCAGAGGATCGCGGTCTTTTATCATCTGGTCCCGCTCTCCTATAAAGAAACCCACGAATATATTCTGCACCGTTTGAAGATCGCCAGTGAAAGCGACCGTCGGTATTTCACCGATGAGGCTCTGGAATTGGTCTGGAAATACTCTAAAGGGGTGCCGCGGCTGGTGAACCAGATTTGCGACAGCGCTTTGTTGACCGGTTATATCGCCGGGGTCGAAGAAATCTCGGCGGAGATCATGCTGGAAGTTATTAATGAATCGCCCATGAACCAGATATCGGCCGGAACGTCCCGGGCGATTCAGAAACTCGATCAGGTTGAGCATGAAAAGTATGAACGGGAGAGCCTGAATATTAAGATTCCGGAGATTTGACACATGATGGAACGGACAGCCAGACATGAAGCGCATCCGGTTCCTTTTCGGCCCGGGGAAGGCGGGCGATGGGGCCGCGTAACGCTGGCATGTTCCGGGGACGAGCCGTTGTCCGGCCCGAAGAACACGTGGCTTGAGATGGCTTATCATGAAGGATACCTTTCCCGGAGAAAATTCCGGGAACTTAAAAAGAGATATGAAAAGGTCTATGCCTTGATGACGCAAAGACGCAACGGCGTCCCGTCGTAATCAGGGGATAGGAAGTGGAACAACCATTATTCAACGCGTAATCTTGCTCCGGGATGGGGCTGATGAAGGCCTAGGGCCCGACATGAAAGGACAGTATACTGATGGGGAAATTGACAGAAGCCTTGAGAAAAGCAGCGGATGAACGGCTTGAGCGCATAGAAAAAATTAATAAATTAAAAACCCATGACCGGCTGGTCATCAAGAAAATGGGGGACTCCAAAGTCGATCCCCGGGTCATCACCTACTTTGACCCCAAGTCCCCGATATCCGAGCAGTACAAGATCCTCCGGACGAATGTCCTTTCGCTGAACAAGATTAAAACGAATAAAGCCATTGTCATTACCAGCGCCATCAACACGGAAGGGAAAACGGTGACCACCCTTAATCTTTCCATGACGATCGCTCAATCGGCGCAACCGAAAGTGCTTGTGATTGACGCGGACATGCGGCGGGGCCGGATCGCCCGTTATCTCGGGGTGGAACACAACGTGGGGCTCTCTGACGTTTTGCAGGGGAAAGCGACCCTGGAAGAAGCCGTTTTCAAGATTGATGTCGAGAACCTTAATTTTATCGCGTCCGGACCGGTGCCGGAAAATCCTGCGGAACTCCTGGATTCTCAAGAAATGAAAAATTTCCTGGGTGACCTTAAACGCCAGTTTGATTACATCATTATAGACACTCCCCCCATTATTGCGGTGACGGATTCCGGGATCCTCGGCGCGCAGGTTGACGGGGTCATCATGGTGATCCAGGCCGGCCGCACCCAGCGAGGGATCATCAAAAGGGCTTCCGAATTGCTTCACCAGTGCCATGCCAAGGTGTTGGGCCACGTGCTGACAAATATTGAGTATCATCTGCCGCAGTACATATACCGTTATTTGTAATATTCCAAAGTCAGAGGATAACGCGGTTTTCTTTAAATATTTAAAATATTAGTATAAATGTTTTTAAGGGGATAGTAAGCTAACACGCGGTCTGGGGGTTGAACGCCCCGTGAGAATAAAAGGCACTTATTTAAAATAAAGCTGTCATGCCGACGGCGGACGCGCGGGAAGGAGAATACATTCATGGCTAAATTTTTGATTACCGGAGGGGCGGGGTTTATCGGGTCTAACATCGCCCAGAAGCTGCTGGGGGAAGGGCATTACGTGCGGGTGCTGGATAATTTTTATTCCGGCAAGGAGGAAAACCTCGCGTTTGTTGAGGGGCTGGACCCAGGAAGATTTGAGCTGCACCGGGGGGATATCAGGGATAAGGACGCCTGCGAACGGGCCTGCCAGGGGATGGACTATGTCCTGCACCAGGCGGCCTTGCGGTCGGTGCCGAAATCCATGTCCGACCCGGAGAGTTATAATGACGTCAATATCAGCGGCATCCTGTTCATGCTGCAGGCCGCCACCAAGCATAAAATCAAACGTTTTGTTTTCGCCTCTTCCAGCTCTGTTTACGGGGACACCGACCAGTTTCCGGAACAGGAGACTTTTTATCCGCTCTTGATTTCCCCTTACGCGTTGAGCAAGCTGGCCGGAGAATATTATTGCCGGATTTTTTCAGAGAGCTTTGGTTTGGAAACCGTGTGTTTAAGGTATTTCAATGTTTTCGGCCCCCGCCAGGCGCTGGACGATGAATACGCGGTCGTGATCCCGAAATTTATCCATTGCATCCTGAATGACGAGCCGCCGCCTGTTTTTGGGACAGGCAAGCAGTCCCGGGATTTCACTTTCATCGAGAACGTGGTTTCGGCGAATATTTTGGCGGCCACGGTCCCCGGGATCAAGCATGAAGTGCTGAACGTGGGCAACGGCGCGGACCACACGGTTCTCGAGCTCATCGCGGCGCTGAACAAAATTATCGGGAAGAACCTCGAGCCCAAGCTTCTACCCGTAAGGCCGGGGGACGTGTTCCGGACGCTGGCCGATATTTCCAAGATCAAGGATAAGATCGGCTACAAACCGCTTATCGCGTTTGAAGAAGGGTTGCGGAAGACCGTAGCGTATTTTAAGAGTTTGTAAGGGATGAAAATATCACGGCGTTTCTGGTTGGTGTTGACCTTTTCTTACATGCTGGCCATCCTGTGGAGCTCAACGATTCCCAGTTCATCCGATACGGAAGGGTTTTCCAAAAGGGGGCTGGTGATGAATCTTTTGCATATCCCGGCGTATTCCATTTTGACTTATTTTTTCCTGCGGACATTCTATGCGTTCCGTATTTTAGGCAACCACACGATATCTTCACATCATGCCGGGGATAAAACGGATGTCGAGAAATTTTTCTCGCTGACGGACCCTATCAGGATTATCCAAATCTTGGCTTTCGCGGTCGCGGTGTGTTTCGGGATTTTGAACGAATTTGTCCAGGCGCATATCCCGGGCCGGGAATTCTCAATCGGGGATATGTTGAGAAATGCGCTGGGCGCGGGCCTGACGTTGTTTTTTTACAGAAATGGGGAAGGTTAATAATTTAGTATAAGATATGCCTAATATAATTAGTTCGATCATTAATAATAAAAATTATTTCTACCCCCACATGCATCGTATTGGTTATTTGGGATGGGTTGGGCATCATAACTTGGGGGATGAGGCGCTGTTTATCGCCTTCCAGAAATTATTCCAACGGGCGCTGGTCTTGCCATATAAATTAAATGATAAATTCAAGAAGTTCGAAAAGGTCTGCCCCATCCCGTTATTTAAATCGGTTTGCCTTGGAGGGGGGACGCTTATTAATTTTAATGAGTTGGCCCCTGAATTTGAATACATTCAGGGGAAGTATGCCAGTTCTTTTGTGTTTGGGAGCGGGGTCAGGAATCCTTCTTTTTGGGCCACGCGGGGAAAGCATAAAGACTCTATTCAGGATTGGGTTAGGATTTTGAGGCGGTGCGAATTCGTGGGCGTCCGCGGGCCCTTGTCTTATGGGTTGCTTAAAGATAACGGATTGGATAACGTGAAAATTATCGGCGATTTGGCTCTTTCATTAGCCTCCGGCAGCGTGAAGCCGAAGAGCATGAATAAACGCGTGGGGATTAATATCGGGATAAGCAATGGTCATGTCTGGGGCACAGAAGAGGAAATTTTGGAGAAGGTGGTCAGCCTTGGGGACGCGTTGCTTGATGATGGGTGGGGCATCACTTTTCTTCCTGTCTGGGCCCGGGACCTCCCTTATATAAAACGGGCCGCTGAAAGAATGAAGAAAAAGGTCGACATCCTGCAGGACTTTTTATCGTTGGAAAAGACAATGCGTTTCCTGGAATCCTGTGATGTGTTCGTCGGTGAAAAGTTGCATTCGGTGATCCTGGCGATGGCCGCTTACACGCCGGCTATCATGCTTGAATACCGGCCCAAATGTCTGGATTTCATGCTTTCGATGGAGATGCCGGAATTTAATTTTAAAACAGACGCAATTAAGGTGCGTGATATTTTGGAAAAGGTCCACGGCTTGTATTCGAATATCCCGTATTATCAGGACAAAATCGCTGAAAAAATAAACTATTACGCCTCTTTGCAACGCTCCGCCGCGGAAGCGTTGATGGCGTCCTAATTCAGCCTGGGATCAAATGATGCGAATCAGTCAACCCAAAGTCATCCGGCAGCAACAAGATATCCTGTATTCCGTTGATGTGGAATCCGGAAACGGACAGCAGGTTTTATGGTACAGACTCGATAATACGTTCGCGGGTTTGTTGACGGATTCCTCTGACGCGTCCTTGGCGGCGCTTTTGATCCCGGCGATGGCCCTGGGTGAGGATATTTATGTGGATGGCCCGGTTTCGCCCAGGCTTATGCATAATTTTTCCGGACCGTATCAACGTTTATTGAGGCACATCATCCCCTGTCTGAAGCCCGTCCGGATTTATTCAGATGTGACGCCGGCAGAGAGGCCCCGGGGAACGGGCGTTGCGACAGGATTTTCAGCCGGCATTGATTCTTATTGCACTTTGGCCGACTATTTCTATTCTCAAGTCCCGCGACATTTAAAGATTACGCATCTTCTTTACCATAACGTGGGCTCTCATGGGCGGGGAGAGAAAGGGGACCATTTATTTCAAAAACGTTTTCTGGCTTTAGAGCCGGTCGTGGCCCGGTTGGGGGTGCCGTTTATCAAGATTAATTCGAATATGGACTCATTTTACAATGAGCGGATTGGTTTTCATAAAACCCACACGTTGCGCAACGTTTCCGCGGCCTTACTGCTTCAAGGAGGAATAGGCCGGTATATTTATTCATCTTCATATGCTTTTACGGATATATTTGTCGGGGAGACTTATAGTATGGCCTACAGTGAGCCGGTCGCATTGCCGTTTTTATCCACGGAAACGTTTGAGGCTGTTTCTGCGGGCGGTGAATACACGCGCGTTGAAAAGACACTCCGCGTGTCGGATATCCCGGACTCGTATAATACGCTGGATGTTTGTGTGAGCGGGGAGAAGGCGGGGAATTGTTCCGTGTGCTGGAAATGCCTGCGCACGCTTTTAACTTTGGAGATCGCCGGCCGCATGGCCCGGTATTCGGCGTCATTTGACCTTGATGCTTATCGGCGTAAGAAAGAGGCTTACATAACGGAGGTGCTGAGAAGCCGAGACCCGTTATTAAAAGAAATCGTGCGATTCGCGGCCGACTGTGGCTATTCATTCCCGGTTTTGCCATCCGTCCTGGGACGAATCTTGTATTGTTTGGATAGGATGAAATATATTATAAAAACTCCTCTTCGCGCGATCCGGGCATTGTGCCGCCGGCTCCTTGTGATCTTGAGAAGAAAGGGTCCCTGTTAATATATGTCCGCCCCGTTGACCGTCATCACCCCTGTATTGAACGGCGAACGGTTTATTGAGCGATGCCTGCTCAATGTCAGGGATCAGAATTGCGCCGGCCTGGAGCACCTTGTGATTGATGGCGGTTCGTCCGACCGGACACCGGAGATTGTCCGGGATTGGCAGGCCCAGCTGCCGTATGTGCGGCTTGTCCCGGAAGCGCGTGACGGCCTGTCCGCGGGGCTGAACAGGGGGATCCGGGAAGCTTGTGGCAGGATTATCGGTGTCTTGAACGTGGATGATTTTTATGAGCCCGGCGTGCTGAATGAGATCCTGGCGGTATTCCGAAACCTCCCGGAGCCGTCTTTGGCGGTTGGGAACTGCCGTGTTTTAGACGGGGATGATAAGGAAATATATATTAATGTGCCTAAAGAGTTGCGTTATTATGACCTGTTGGCCGGTTCCCCTCATCCGGTGAACCCTTCGGCTTATTTTTACCATAAATCTCTGCACGACCTTATCGGGTTATATGATGAGAACGAGAAGAGCGCGATGGACCTGGATTTCCTGATCCGGGCGGTGAGGGGTAGTTCCGTGAAATATGTCAATAAGATATGGGGGAATTACCGGCTTTATCCAGAGTCGTTAACCGGGCGGGCCATCGCCTCCGGGCTTGTTAAAGAAAATAACTTGCGAATCATTGGCCGCTATTTAGATAAAGAAAACTTTTTTGTGAAGATATATATACAAATGCTGCAATACCGCCGAGAATGGATTTATAAATTACGTTTGCGGGGCAGCCCGTATAAACATAAGCTTATGAGGTTGTTGAAAAGAAGGATGGTATGATCAATAAAAGCGGACATCCTAAAGGCACGTTATTGGCGATCGGGTCTGTTTTGCGTGCGGCGAACCTGTTTTCGACCTGCGTTGTCGCTTTGGTCATGACGCCCTTTTTAATTAAGTCTTTGGGCGACCGGGTCTATGGGATGTGGATGCTGGTGAGCTCGCTTTTCGGATTTTATGACTTGCTGGATCTGGGGATGGGGAAGGCCGTCAACCGGTTCCTCGCCAGAGAAATTGGCTTGAAAGATGAAAGGGCATGCAATCAGGTTTTTAATACGGCCTTGTTCACCTTCACGATTATAGGGATGGGTTCGTTTCTTATTACAATCGTCTTTTCTTTTATGGCGAGGTATTTTATTTCTGCTCCGGCAGAGATCATAATTTTTCGTAAATTTATTATTCTGTCAGGCTTAAGCATCGCGCTTTTTTTTGTCATGCGGGCGTTCAGCGGGGTGTTGGAATCGCATCTCCGCTATGATATCAATGTTTCTGTGGATTTCTTAAATTTGGTACTGCGGACCACGCTTATCGTTGTTTTCCTGAAAAAAGGATATGGCCTGGTGGCCATTGGCGTGATTATGCTGTTGGTCAATGTTTTTTGCCACATGATTACGATCATACGGACAAAAAAGGTGGCGGGGTATTTAAAATTTTCTTTAAAGTGTTATGATTCAAAACAGCTGAAAAAGTTTTTTGGATACAGTATTTATTCTTTTTTAAGCCAGATTTCTCACCGGATCAGCCACGATATTGATAATTTCGTTATCGCCGGGTTTCTGTGGATCGGGTTGGTCACTGTCTATTCAATCGCCGCGAGGTTGGTGAAATATTTTTCCCAACTTTTGTTCGCCACGATGGGGTTAATGACCCCGGTTTTTAGCCAGTATGAAGCGGTTGGGAATTATGACGCTATCAGGGAAAAATTCGAATTTATCTCTAAAATCTGCTGGTGCGCTTCCCTGATTATCGGTGGCAATATCCTCCTTCTTGGAAAAGTTTTTATATTAAGATGGGTGGGGCCGGAGTACGGCGCGGCGTACGCGTTGCTGATTATTTTGGCCTCATCCACCATGCTGTCTTCAACAAATATCCCGGGGTTGAACTTGGCGTTTGGCATATCCAGGCATCGCTTCCCGACGATTTTAAGCCTTTGCGGGGCCCTGACGAATTTAATATTAAGCATTATCCTTGTGAAGCGTATCGGGCTTCAGGGGGTGGCCTGGGGCACCGCGATCCCGGCCGTTACCATCGGGCTTTTTATATTGCCTGTTTATATTTGCCGGATTATTCAGATGAAGATCACGCAGTATTATTTTAAGATTGCTTTGCCGGTTTTGTCGCTGACAGTCGTTTATTTCTGGGGCGCCTGGCTCGCGCAGAGACATGTGCTGGCTCCGGGGTATGGGTGCCTGCTGGCCTGTGGCTTGCTGAACACGTTTGCGTGCGGTTTGCTGGCGTACTATTTGATATTCAATAATAAGGAGCGGAAATACCTTCACGCGCTTGTGCCATCTCAAAAAATGAGAGAGTTCCTCGACAACAGGATGGAAAGGCCTGCTTAATTATAATATGC
>Ga0116157_10004063_pt1 | contig 13769 bp, 12 predicted proteins | sample AD_UKC048_MetaG_FD_89882 | JGI IMG/M metagenome (GOLD analysis project Ga0116157, IMG submission 89882) | Active sludge microbial communities of municipal wastewater-treating anaerobic digesters from USA - AD_UKC048_MetaG | ecosystem: Engineered > Bioreactor > Anaerobic > Digestate | place: USA...
CTCCGTCTCGGTGGCGGGGCGGGGCACTTTGGCGTCCACCAGCTTGCGGCCGATGTCCACCAGATGGCCGTAGTCCACCCCGCTGGGGCAGGTGCTTTCGCAGTTGCGGCAGGTCAGGCAGCGGTCCAGATGCATCTGGGTGGCGCGTGTGGGCGTTTCGCCTTCCAGCACCTGCTTCATCAAGTAGATGCGGCCCCGCGGACCGTCCAGCTCGTCGCCCAGCAACTGGTAGGTGGGGCAGGTGGCGGTGCAGAAACCGCAATGCACGCATTTGCGCAAAATGGCTTCGGCAGCGATGCCGTCGGCCGTGTTTTTGTATTCGGGGGCGAGGTTAGTCTGCATACAAGCGCCCGCGGTTGAAGATGTTGGCAGGGTCAAACTGGCGCTTCAAATCACGGTGGATGCGGTCCAGGGGCGTTTTTAGGGGGTGAAATATGGCCTCAGCCCCCGTCGGATATGCGTGAGCAGCTATAAATAATGTAGCGGCTCCGCCCACCCGATCAGCAGCGGCCCGCAGGCGCGGCGCGTCTCCCGCCGGGGCCTTGACCCAGCGCTGCGCACCTCCCCACTCGATCAGCGTTTCGCCCACAAGCAGGGGCGCGGTGGTGTCTGGCACGCTCAGGCGCCACAGGCATTCGCCGTCCTGACAGGCAAAAAACGGCAGGGTTTGTTCACGCAGGGCGATCCAGTCGGCAGCGACGGCAGCCGTGTCTTTGCGCTCGCCGCCCATGGTCTGGCAGGCCGCCTCGACGGCCGCTTTGGCACCGCGCAGGCGCACGTAAAGACTGGGGTTGTCGCTTCCACCTGTTTTGTCTCCCGACCTGTCATTCACCCAGCAACTGGCGTTGACCGGCAGCGGCTTGCCCGCCCAGGCGTTGAGGTGTTTGATCGCGCTCGCCTCGTCCAGATGAAACAGCAGCGTGGCCTCGGCCACCGCCACTGGCAGCACTTTGAGCGACACCTCGGCGATCACACCCAGTGTGCCCATGGCCCCCGCCATCAGGCGCGACACGTCGTAACCCGCCACGTTTTTCATCACCTGCCCGCCGAAGGTGAGCAATTCACCCTTGCCGTTGATGACCTGCACACCCAGCACGTAGTCGCGCACATTGCCCACAGCCGCGCGGGCCGGGCCACCCAGACCGGCGGCTACCATGCCGCCGACGGTGGCCACATCGCCCGCATCCGTGGCGAAGTGCGGGGGTTCAAACGGAAGGTACTGGCCTTGAGCCGCCAGCGCTGCTTCCAGCTCGGCCAGTGGTGTACCGGCACGCACCGTCACCACCAGTTCGCTGGGTTCATAACTCACGATGCCTTGCAGGTCGCGGGTGTCCAGCACGTCACCCTGCAGCGTCTGGCCATAAAAGTCCTTGCTGCCGCCGCCGCGAATGCGCAGCGGCTCGGCTGCGGCAGCCGCCGCCTGAATGCGGTCAATGATTTGGGAAAGCGCTGAATCCATGGGCTGCATCGTACCTACCCGCACAGACTCCGGTTTGAATTTTTTGAAACGGATGTGTTCGAAAAATGATCAGTCGTTGAAGAAGTTGGTCGGCAAGCCGGGCACATCCACCCGCATCGAGAACACGCAGCCGCTTTGCGGCATGTCTGCCAGTTCGGCGGCAGAGCGGTTGTAGCGGGCCGTGGTGACGTACAGCGTCTGCCCGTCGTCACCCCCAAAACACGGCATGGTGGGACATTGGGCCGGGGTGGGGATTTCAGCAAGAATTTTTCCAGCGGGCGACAGCTTGAGGATGCGCCGGCCTTCAAACATGGCCACATAGTAGTTGCCTTGCACATCCACCGCAGCGCCATCGGGGCGGCCGCCATAAACGGCCACATCACCACTCAAGCCGTAAGCCCAGCCGTCCGGCTTCATGGGGAACTGGTGGAACACGCGCCCATTCGTCAGGGTGTTGCTGGGGGCGTCCCAGTCCCAGGCGCGAATGACGTGGTTGGGCGTGTCGGTCCAAAACACCGTTTTCGCGTCGGGGGACCAGGCCAGCCCGTTGGCAATGATGGCATCGCCCGCCTTGCGCTCCACCACGGGGGCCAAGCCGCCTCGACAGTCCAGCGAGAACAGCTCGGCTTGCAGAGCCGTTCGCGGCTCGTACATCGTTCCCGCCCAGAAGCGGCCCAGCGGGTCGGCCTTGCCATCGTTGAACCGCGTGGTGGCGATGTCGTGGTCAAAGCGATGGATCAGCGTCAGCGCCCCGCCCCATTCGCGGGCGCGGTAAACGCCGTCACGCAGGGCGATCACCAGGCCGCCGCGGGTTGCCGGGGCGATGCAGCCCGGCTCCATCGGCATCGGCCAGCTTTGCACCGTGCCCATGAAGACGTTGGCGCGCAGAATTTTGCGGCCGGGAATATCCACCCAGTAAAGCATCTGCTCGTGCGGGTGCCAGAACGGGGACTCGCCCAGGGCGCTGGGCTCGGGTGAAACAGCCTGCCAGCTGGCGTTGAGGGTTGTCAAAGTCGTCATGTCGCGGTCGTCACTTCAATGGTCATTTGGGCGGTTATGGATTCACCGGGCTGCAGGATGCTCACACCCAGATCGTCTGCCTTCCCGAGGTTCAGGGCCACCATGTTGAGCGCGTTGTTCACATGGCTCACTGGCTCGATCGCCACAAACCCTCTGGTGGGGTTGGTAAACACCACCAGGCGGCGCAGGGGCGAGGTGATGCGTGTGTGCAGCCATTCGTCGTGCAAGTGCACCACACCGTTCCAGCCGTCAAAGCAGTGGTCCACGTCGAGGGCAGCCAGGTCCACATCCAGCCCCTGCGAGGTGGCGCGATGAGTGGGCAGGGTCTGTGCACTCATTTCCCAGCGACCCGTCGCTTCAAATGTGATGTGACTGTGGGCGCGCTTGACAAAGTAGGGGTGAAAACCCAGGCCTACGGGCGCGCTGTGGGCAGACTGGTTGGTGATGCTCAGGGTCATCTCCAGCGCATCGGGCGTGAGCCGGAAAACCTGTGATGCGTCAAACGCAAACGGCCACGCAGCATCGGGCCGGTGCTCGAACGACAGCATCGCAAACTGGTCATCCGCCTCCAGCACCGTCCAGGGCCGCTGCCAGCCCACACCGTGAATGGCATGGGGCTCGGGCGGGAAGTTTTTCACCAGCGGGTGGCTGGTACCGTCCCATTGCAGGCTGGCGTGACCGATCCGGTTGGAGAACGGCACCAGCGGAAAACTGCCGGACTCCCGCACCGACACCAGCGACTGCGCCGGGGTTGAACGCAGCACCGGTATGCCCTGCAACCACAGCCCGGCCACGCAACCGCCCAGCCCGGGTTTGATCTCGCAGCGCAGGTGCTCATTCGTCAAGGTCAGTGATTCGGTCATGAGGTGCATTCGCGTGAATGCCGTATTGTGCATGGCCCCTTCGCAGGACAAGAGGCGAAAAAAATCCGCGGCAACCGGGGCTGCCGCGGATCTGAAGCCAGCCTGTCGCTCAGGCTGGCCAGGAGACAATCATGACAGGCCTTAGCGGTTGTATGCCGTTTCGCCGTGGGAGCTGATGTCCAGACCTTCGCGCTCTTCTTCTTCCGTCACGCGCAGACCGATCACCAGATCAACCAGTTTGAAGGCCACCACAGACACCACGCCCGACCACACGATGGTGATCATCACGGCCTTGGCCTGAATCCAGACCTGACCCGCAATGGTGTAGGCGTCGGGTGCAACCATCGCCACCGTGGTCCAGTCGGCCACGGCGCTGGGGCCACCCAGGCCAGGGGAATTGAACACCCCCGTCAGCAGGGCGCCCAGAATACCGCCCACGCCGTGCACGCCAAACACATCCAGCGTGTCATCGGCACCCAGGATCTTCTTCAGACCGGTCACGCCCCACAGACAGGCGAAGCCTGCCAGTAGACCAATGATCAGCGCACCGCCGATGCCAACGTTGCCGGCAGCAGGCGTGATGGCAACCAGACCCGCCACCGCGCCGGACGCAGCGCCCAGCATCGAGGCCTTGCCCTTGTGCAGTGCTTCACCGGCAGACCAGGACAACACCGCAGCGGCAGTCGCCACGAAGGTGTTGATGAAGGCCAGGGCGGCAAAACCATTGGCTTCCAGAGCGGAACCGGCGTTGAAACCGAACCAGCCCACCCACAACAGGGCAGAACCCACCATCGTCAGTGTCAGGCTGTGCGGGGCCATGGCTTCCTTGCCGTAGCCGATGCGCTTGCCGATCATGAAGGCGCCCACCAGACCCGCGACAGCGGCGTTGATGTGCACCACGGTGCCGCCGGCGAAGTCCAGCGCACCCATCTGCCAGATGTAACCGGCCTTGCCGTTCATCGCGTCGACCACTTCCTTGCCGGTGTAGGCATCAGGTCCCATCCAGAACCAGACCATGTGGGCAATCGGTGCGTAGCTGAAGGTAAACCACAGGGCGCAGAAGGCCAGCACTGCGGAGAACTTGATGCGCTCCGCAAACGAGCCCACGATCAGCGTGCAGGTGATGCCTGCGAACGTGGCCTGGAAAGCCGCAAACACGATCTCGGGAATGACCACACCCTTACTGAAGGTGGCTGCATTCGCAAAGGTGCCGGCGACGTTGTCCCAAATGCCCTTCATGAACAGCCGGTCAAAGCCGCCGATGAAGGCATTGCCTTCAGTAAAGGCCAGGCTGTAGCCATAGATGCACCACAGCACCACGATCAGCGAGAACGTGACCATGACCTGCATCAGCACCGACAGCATGTTCTTGCTGCGCACCAGACCGCCGTAGAACAGCGCCAGGCCGGGCACCGTCATCAGGATCACCAGCAGCGTGGAGACCATCATCCAGGCGGTGTCGCCCTTGTTGGGAACCGGCGCGGGAGCGGCGGCATCGGACGCTGCAGCGGCAGGCGCTTCAGCAGCAGGAGCCATGGCGGCGGATGCGGCAACAGCCGGTGCAGAGGCCGCAGGTTCTGCAGGAGCAGCCTGTGAGAAGGCAGCCGTGCCGCCCATGAGCAGACCCAAACCGAGCGCGAGAGAAACGATTATTTTTTTCATAGGGCCTCCTTGCCCGTTTCGCCGGTGCGGATGCGCACGACTTGTTCGAGGTTGTAGACAAAAACCTTGCCATCGCCAATCTTGCCGGTGCGTGCTGCACCTTCGATGGCTTCGATCACGCGGTCCACCAGCTCGTCCGAGACGGCGGCTTCGATCTTCACTTTGGGCAGGAAGTCCACCACGTATTCGGCGCCGCGGTAGAGCTCCGTGTGGCCCTTTTGACGGCCGAAGCCTTTGACTTCCGTCACGGTAATACCCTGGACGCCGATCGCCGACAGGGCTTCGCGCACCTCGTCAAGCTTGAACGGTTTGATGACAGCCGATACGAGTTTCATAGTTTCTCCTGAGGCAAAAGCGGGGGGACAGTGATTGATTCCACAAAGATCTCCAACATGGTGAGTAGGCAGGGCCAAGACGCAACTACCGTGCCAGTCGTTCGCCGGAACTTATTTCAGGTATTTTTCCCGTCCGCGTGCACGCATTTGCGAGGCTTGCGTTAAGATAACTGTATAAAACATCAGTATGCACGTATGTGGTGCATGCAGTCCAAAACCGAGCAAACCGCCATGCACCGTTATGAGGAATCGTCGTTATGAGCCTGTCTTTGGTGCAAAGTCGGGCCCTGCTCGGCCTGGAAGCGGCGGCGGTCACGGTTGAGGTGCATCTGGCCAACGGCTTGCCCAGCTTCACATTGGTTGGTCTGGCTGATGTAGAAGTGAAGGAGGCCCGGGAACGGGTGCGCTCGGCCATCCAGAACTCGGGGCTGGAGTTTCCCAACAACAAACGCATCACGGTGAATCTGGCGCCGGCTGATTTGCCAAAGGACTCCGGGCGGTTCGACCTGCCCATCGCGCTGGGCATTCTGGCCGCGAGTGGCCAGATTGATGCGTCGCGTCTGGTCGGTCACGAATTCGCGGGCGAACTGTCGTTGTCGGGCGAGCTGCGTCCGGTGCGTGGCGCACTGGCCATGGCACTGGCGCTGCATGCATCCAAAGTCGTGACCCGGCTGGTTTTGCCGGTGGGTAGCGCTGACGAGGCCGCGCTGGTGCCTGATGCCCATGTGTACCGCGCCCGCCATCTGCTGGACGTGGTGCGGCAGTTTCTGCCACCGGGTACCACGGAGGCAACGGGTGCATCAGGCGACGACCCCGCGCAGACCAGTGACGGCTGGGCGCGCATCTCGTCTGCCCCGAAAGCCACCGCCGCCCACTACGCCGACCTGTCCGATGTGAAAGGGCAAACCGGTGCCAAACGCGCACTGGAAATCGCCGCAGCAGGAGGGCACAGCGTGCTGATGGTGGGGCCGCCGGGCTCCGGCAAATCCATGCTGGCCCAGCGCTTCGCCGGGTTGTTGCCGCCCATGAGCACGGACGAAGCCCTGCAAAGCGCCGCCATCGCCAGCCTGGGCGGGCGGTTTTCATTGGCACGCTGGGCGCAGCGGCCCACCTGTAACCCGCACCACACGGCCAGTGCGGTGGCGCTGGTAGGTGGTGGCTCACCGCCCCGGCCCGGTGAAATTTCGTTGGCGCACCACGGCGTTTTATTCCTTGACGAAATTCTGGAGTTCCCAAGAGCTGCATTGGAAGCGCTGCGCGAACCGCTGGAAACCGGGCTCATCACCATTTCGCGTGCGGCGCGGCGCTCGGAATTTCCCGCGCGTTTTCAGCTCATCGGTGCGATGAACCCCTGCCCCTGCGGCTATCTGGGCTCATCGCAAAAGGCCTGCCGCTGCACGCCGGATCAGGTGTCACGTTACCAGGGCAAGCTCAGCGGCCCGCTGATGGACCGCATTGACCTGCACATTGAAGTACCCGCCCTGCCCGCCGCGGATTTGATGCAATCGCCACCGGGCGAATCCACGCACAGCATCCAGACGCGCTGCACCGACGCCCGGCAACGGGCGGTTGAGCGCCAGGGCAAAGCCAACCATGCGCTGCAGGGCCAGGAAATTGATGATCACCTGCTGCTGGACGATGCCGCCGCCAAATTCCTGAATGTGGCTGCCGCACGGCTGGGCTGGTCCGCCCGCAGCACGCACCGCGCGCTCAAGGTGGCCCGCACCATTGCCGACCTGGCTGGCGCCGCCACAACCCAGGTAAGCCATGTGGCCGAGGCCATGCAGTAGCGGCGGGCGGTGCGGGCAAGCCCCTGATTTGCTATAAATTCAATAGCTACTCACGCATATCCGACGAGGGCTAAAGCCGCATTTAACTACCCAAAACGCGAAGAAACGTTTTCCCCGCGCTCCAGCCGCAACCGCACCGACAGGTCGGTTTTGGAGTCGGCATTCTCCAGCGCCTGTTCGACGGTGATTTCACCGTTGCTGTACAGGTTGAACAGCGACTGGTCAAACGTCTGCATGCCCAGCTCGTTGCTTTTGGCCAGAACCGGCCGGATCTGGTCGATCTGGCCTTTGTTGATCAGGTCAGCAACGTAGGGCGTGCGCAGCATCACCTCGGACACCGGCACCTGGCGATCACCCACGCCGGGCACCAGCCGCTGGGCGACCACCCCGTGCAGATTCATGGACAGGTCAAGCAGGATGCGCTTGTGCGCGTCGTCGGGGAAAAAACTCAGCATGCGCTCAATCGCCTGGTTGGCGTTGTTGGCATGCATGGTTGAAATGCACAGGTGCCCGGTTTCGGCGTAGTTCAGCGCGTGCTGCAGCGTTTCGAAGTCGCGCAGCTCGCCAATCATGATCACGTCGGGCGCTTCCCGCATGGCGTGGCGCAGCGCATCGCCAAACGACTGCGTGTCCACACCCACCTCGCGCTGGCTGACGATGGACTGCTTGTGCGGGTGCATGAACTCGATCGGGTCTTCGATCGTCAGGATGTGGCCCGGCCGGTGGTAGTTGCGGTAGTCCAGCATCGATGCCATCGTGGTGGACTTGCCTGCGCCCGCCGCCCCCACAATCAGCACCAGGCCCCGTTTGAGCAGGGCCAGCTGGCGCAGCACCAGCGGCATCTTGAGCTCTTCCAGCGACGGAATGCGCGACTGCACGTAGCGCAGCACCATGGCCACCTCGCCGCGCTGCATGTACATGTTGACGCGGAAACGCCCCAGTCCCTCGATAAAAAGGGCCAGATCACACTCCATGCGCACATCAAAGTCACGCATCTGGTTGTTGGTCAGGAACAGCTGCGCCAATGTGCGAACGGAGTCCGGCAACATGGGTGGCAACGTCAGCGGACGCACCACACCGGCGACCTTGCCCGATGGCGGCGCACCAACTGTCAGGAACAGGTCTGAGCCACCCGCATCAACCACCGCCTTCAAGTACCGTCCGAGATCTCCCGAATCCTTCAGCGACAGGGTTCTCATGCTGTTTGCTCTTTCGTTTTGAATTCCAATATTACCGCCGCAGACCAGCCGGTCGGGAATGCATGCCCGCAGGAACGAGGCCCCGGAACATGTCGGTCAAAGCCGACATCTGTGCCTGCGCGACCGCTTCGCCATGGGTGCCTGCCAGAAGCGCCATGATGTCGGAGCGCACATACCAGAGCGACTGCACATCGGCGCCGTACATCACGCGGGCCCGAATGTGATCCAGCTCTTCGCTGGGCAAAACCTCACGCAGGCATTCCAGCATGGCCTGCCGAATATCTTCAACCCGGTGATCGAGTTTGGCGTCAAGGACAGAATCGCCCGAGCGCAAAATGCTCAACATGCTGGAGGCGAATTTGGATGTTTTCCAGTTCATTGACCGCGGCGTCCGCATTGCCCCTGTGGCTGACCGGCACACAACGTCCGGTCCATCAGGGATTTATCAGGGCAATAGACTTTATCTTACGTCATCCGGGTTTTCGGCTCTGCCGAATCTCCCCACGCATCGTAAAACAATAGGCCGGAGCCTTCAGCGGCCAGATGGCATCGCCTGCCCGGCAGGAATTTCGGCCGTGTACCGGGTTGGCCCGGCGCGCGGCACCATGGCGCGTGGCAGCAGCCCCTGAAACAGGTCGGTGATGTGTGCGAGCTCCCTGCGCGCGATCACTTCGCCACGCGTGCCGCACAGCAGCGTCATCAGATCGCCCCTTAGGTACCACAGCACCATCGGGTCGGAGGCATACAGTACCCGGCCGCGGACACGCTGCAGGTCGCGACTCAACTTCAGTCCACTCAGACAATCCAGCATGGCCTGGCGGATGCGGTCGGTGCGGGTCTCCACACTCGCCTCGCGGGCAGATTCGGGCAAAAGCCCGATCAGCCCCATCAGGCTTGACGTGAATTTGGAGATTTTCCAGCTCATGATCTGTGAAATGCCGCAGTGTGGGTTGAGGAATTGGGAAGGGGTGAGGCTGATACAAACTGTAGAGGGAACGGCTTCATCCCAAAGCCCGAAATTGCAGCGCTTAAGTGCCGCTTTATGTACCTCACATAGCCCTCAAGATTCGGCGCGGCCGGATGGGCACTGGTCATAATCCCACCATGCCCCGCCCGCACCAGCACGACCGCCACCTTGTCGGCTGGATGTCGCTCACGCAGCTGATCTCCTGGGGCAGCGTTTTTTACCTGTTCGCGCTGTTGATGGCCCCGGTGGAGCACGAGCTGGGCATGACCCGCGCGCAGTCGTCTCTGGCTTTCAGCCTGGCCATGCTGGTCGAGGGCCTGATGGCCTACCCGGTGGGGCGCTGGATTGACCGAGGGCATGAGCGTGCTGTCATGACACTCGGCTCCATGGGCCTGGGTACATGCCTGCTGCTACTCAGCCAGGTCAACACGCCCGCCCTGTTTTATGCCGTCTGGATGGCGATGGGTGCCGCGATGGCAGCAACGCTGTATTCACCGGCCTTTGCCGTCGTCACCCGGCGGTTCCCGAACGACTTTCGCCGCGCCATCATCACGCTGACCTTTCTGGGTGGCCTGGCCAGCACCGTGTTCATTCCGCTGACCTCGTGGCTGATGGCCCTGCTGGGCTGGCGCCACGCGCTGTGGTGCCTGGCGGCGCTGCATTGGCTGGTGTGCATGCCGTTACACGCCGCGCTGCTTCGGGGTGCGCCCGTGCGATCGATCCGTTCAATGCAGCCGGAAAACACGTCTTCGCATCAGGCGTCCAACCAGCTGGCAAAACACCTGCTGAGTGCGCCATTCCTGCTGATTGGCGTGTTTGTAGTGCTGATGATGGCGGTGACCGCCGCGCTGCCGGCACACATGGTCAGCCTGCTGCGTGAAAACGGGTTGAGCGAAACCTGGGCCATAGCAATCCCCGCCAGCATTGGCGCCATCCAGGTACTGGGTCGCCTGCTGCTGTACTACTTTGAACATCACTTTGACCTGCACCGGGCAAACCGGCTGATTCCCGGCCTCATTCCGTTGGGTCTGGCGGCCCTGCTGGTGGCGCCCTGGGCAGGGCAGGCGCAAATCTACCTGTTGATGCTGTTTGTGCTGTTCTTCGGCATGGGCAATGGCATGCTGACCATCGTCAAGGGCACGGCTGTTGCCGAATATGTCAACCGCGACCATGTCGCTTCGCTCAATGGCGCGCTGGGCATGCCGATGGCCCTGGCGCGGGCGGCCGCGCCGCTGGTTCTGGGCCTGTTGTGGAGCCGGGAAACCGGTTATGCCTACGGTCTGTGGCTGATGCTGGGCTTGAGCGCGGTAGCCATTGCCGCTTTGGTGATGGCACAACGCGCCTCTGCGACACGCCGGTAACCCGGCGATAGTTTATTGCCGGGTCAGCGTGGCGCCGTCCACCTTGACGACGTTACCCACAGCCCAGGGCGGAGCAGGCTCCTGCTCAAAAGTCTTCGTGGAGCCGTCCTGCATCTTGACGGTGGTCACCCACACCTTCTTGCTGGTCAGTTTTTTCTGGACTTCATTGCCCAGAAAGCCCCCAGCCACGGCCCCCCCCACGGTGGCGATGGTGTTGCCCGTGCCGCCGCCAATCTGGTTGCCCAATACGCCGCCCACCACAGCACCACCCACCACACCGGCCGCGCCGCCCTGACCTTTTCGTTTGACCTGTGTGACCGCAGTCACCGTGCCGCAGGTGCTGCACAGCGCCACCGCCGCTTTCGCCTTGCTGGCCGCTGTCTGGGCCGGGGTGGTCTGGGCCCATGCGCCAGCGGTTGCCAGCACGAGCGTCGATAGAAGCGTTGACGTGAGCGTTGAAAGAAGCAGTTTTTTCATCATGGCCTCACACGAAAAAACCAAATCTTATCAGCGCAGGATCACCCGCGGGTGTAAACCGGTACCGCCGTTGGGCGCTCAGGTGCGGCCTCTGGCGCTGCTGCGCTGCCATTGGCCGGATGCAGGGCACCGTCATGAACCGTCACCCGGGCACCCACCGCAGCCGGGGTAGCCTGCTCAATGGTTTTGATGCTGCCGTCTTCCATGCGCACATGCACCTGGTAGACCGTGGTTTTCTTCATGTTTTTCTCGATGGCGTTGCCGGCCCAACCACCCCCCACGGCACCGGCTACAGTGGCCACCGCGCGGCCAGACCCCTTGCCAATCTGGTTGCCCACAATCGCACCCAGCACGCCACCGGCCACCACACCCACGCCACTGGGTTTAGCTTCGCGTTGCACGGTGCTCACCGACTCCACCGTGCCGCAGGTCGCGCAGACAGGTCTTGCGACCGGGTCAGACGTGCGCTGCATTGCTTCCGACGGATAAGACGGTGCCTGGCTGACAGCGCCGCCACCCGTTGAGGGAACAGCGGGCACGGCCTTGACCGGCGCCTGCGCCACATGCACGGGCTGGGTGGCCTGCTTGATGGCTTTCTGAACGGCCGATTGAGGCACCGCTGCCGCAACAGGTTTGGCAACCTCATCGGCTGGCGTGGTGGATGCCAGCACCGGTTTGCCTGCGGGCACCACGGCTTCATCCGCCTTGAGCGACTGCACGGTCGGCACTGAATTGAGACCGGTGTCTGCTGGCTGCGTCTTGACGTGGACCAGCGCGGCACCCATCGCAACAGCGGCCACACCCAATACGCCCACTGCGGCCCAGAGGGTTTTGGTGGAGGTTGCGGTGGTTTGGACTTGCTCTACGGTTGCACTCATCATGATTTCCTTCAAATTTGTCTATCGACAGGCCTTTAACGCCTGAGAGACCTGAAGGTAGACAAAATGTTGCGTACGTTTATGTCCAGTTTGTAACGATCGGTAAATATCGCCCCCACGCTGGTCGCTTCGCGTACAGCACTGCCCCCCGAGGGGGCTGTCCCGCCTTGGGGCGGCCCGGCGGCGGGACGGACTGGTCCGCGCGCCCGGTCCGTCAGGAAATGGTTACGACCTACAAATTCGGCGCCAGCAGCCGTTGCAGCGCCTGTTCGGTGGTACCACGGCGCCGGGCCATGTCCTGCAACTGGTCTTCCCCGATCTTGCCGACATTGAAATACGTGCTTTGCGGGTTGCTCAGGAAGAATCCGCTCACGCTCGCGGCGGGTGTCATGGCGAGGCTTTCGGTCAGTTCCATGCCGATGTCTTCGCAGTGCAGCAGCTCAAACATCTCGCGCTTCACGCTGTGGTCCGGACAGGCTGGGTAACCGGGCGCCGGGCGGATACCGGTGTATTTTTCGGCAATCAGGTCTTCGGATGTGAGCGCCTCCTGCGGAGCATAGCCCCACAGGTCGGTGCGCACGCGGTGGTGCAGGCACTCGGCAAACGCTTCGGCCAGGCGGTCGGCCAAGGCTTTCAGCATGATGGCTGAATAGTCGTCGTGGTCGTCGGTAAAGTACTTTTCCTTCTTTTCCACACCCAGACCGGCGGTGACTGCAAAAACACCAATAAAGTCTGCTTTTTGGGTGCCTTTTTGGCCTTCAGCCCTCGTGGAATATGCGTGAGCAGCTATTGAATTTGTAGCATCAGCGCTGATTTTGGGGGCTATGAAGTCGGCCAGGCAGCGGCTGGGGCGCTGGATCTTCTCGCCGTTGTCCCCGGTGACGACCTGCTTCTCGGTCTGCTGGCGCATGCCATACCAGGTCATCGCCACTTCGGTGCGCGACTCATCGGTGTAGATTTCAATGTCGTCGTCATTCACCGTGTTGGCGGGGTAGAAGCCCATCACGCCACTGGCCGTCAGCCACCGGCCTTCGATCAGCCGTTTGAGCATGCGCTGCCCGTCGGCATACACGCGCACGGCCTCGGTTCCCACCACGTCGTCCTTCAGAATGGCCGGGAACGGCCCGGCCAGGTCCCAGGTCTGGAAGAAAGGGCCCCAGTCGATGTATTTGGCCAGCTCGGTCAGGTCGAAATTTTTGAACACGCGCCGGCCGACGAATTTGGGCTTCGGGGGCGTGTAGTTTGCCCAATCGATCGGCGTTTTGTTGGCACGGGCGCGCTCCAGCGTCCACATCGGCGTCTGCTTTTTGTTGGCATGCTGCAGGCGCACCTTGTCGTAATCACTGTTCAGCTCGTCGATGTATTTCGCGGCGTTGTCGCTCAGCAGGCTTTGCGCCACGCTCACGCTGCGTGAGGCATCGGGCACATAGACCACAGGACCTTCGTAATGCGGCGCAATCTTCACGGCCGTGTGTACGCGGCTGGTGGTCGCGCCGCCAATCATCAACGGGATTTTCTTGATACGGAAGTGGTCGTCCTTCTGCATTTCTCCTGCCACGTATTGCATCTCTTCCAGACTGGGCGTGATCAGGCCGGACAGGCCGATGATGTCGGCGCCCTCGACCTTGGCGCGGGCCAGAATCTCGTGGCAGGGCACCATCACGCCCATGTTCACCACCTCGAAGTTGTTGCACTGCAGGACGACGGTGACGATGTTCTTGCCGATGTCATGCACGTCGCCCTTCACGGTGGCGATGA
>Ga0116157_10004065_pt1 | contig 13765 bp, 12 predicted proteins | sample AD_UKC048_MetaG_FD_89882 | JGI IMG/M metagenome (GOLD analysis project Ga0116157, IMG submission 89882) | Active sludge microbial communities of municipal wastewater-treating anaerobic digesters from USA - AD_UKC048_MetaG | ecosystem: Engineered > Bioreactor > Anaerobic > Digestate | place: USA...
CCTTCTTTTTGGAAGGAGTAAAAGTGATCATTAATCTTTTACCGATAAGACGTGCTTCTCCTTCTGGAGCAGCAAGATCTTGAAGATCAGTTTTAAATTTTTCAACAATATTGGTACCAAATTCTTGGTGAGCCACTTGTCGACCTTGGAATTTTATACTTAATTTAACTTTATTTCCAGTAGCAAAAAATCTTTTAGCTTTTTCAACTCGAGTTTGATAATCATTTTGGCCTATAAATGGAGTCATTTGTATTTCTTTTAGTTCTCCACCTTTAATACCTTTCTTTTCAGCTTGAAGCTTTTTAGACTCTTGATATTTAAATTTAGAAAAACTGATTAATTTAACAACTAGCGGTTTAGCATTACCATTAACTTCAACTAAATCTAAACCAGTCTCCATTGATTGTTGACGAGCTTCACTAAGGCTAACAACACCAATTTGTTTACCTTGATCGTCTAAAAGTCTGATTTCGGGTGCAGTAATATACTGATTAATTTTATAGAATTTGTGGTTGGTGTTTTTATTTTTAAAGCTACTCAAGTGAGAATTAATTTTTAATTATTGATTATTTTATCAAATTTAAGGCTTTTTTTGCAATCTGGTCTTTAATCTGGTTGATGAAATCATTTAAGGGTATAACACCTAAATCCTGACCATCACGTTGACGGACAGAAATAGTATTGTTTTCCTCTTCCCTAGCACCAACAATGACCATATAAGGGATTTTTTCGCCGGCAGCATTACGAATTTTGTTTTGCATAGTCTCGGCTTTGTCGTCAATTTCAACTCTGATGTCGTTTTGTTGAAGAGCTTCTTTTATTTTTTGGGCATAATTGGCTTGTTTGTCGGTAATAGGGATAATTTTGACCTGGACCGGAGAAAGCCAAGTTGGGAAAGAACCGGCAAATTGTTCAATTAAAATACCAATGAATCTTTCCAGGGAACCGTAAATAACACGGTGGATAACGACCGGAGTCTTTTCTTTACCGTCGGCGTCGGTGTATTTTAGGTTGAAACGACGGGGTAGTTGGAAATCAAGTTGAATAGTACCTGTTTGCCATTCACGACCCATAGTGTCTTTCATCATAATATCGAGCTTGGGACCATAAAAAGCACCTTCGCCTTTGCCAATAAAATAATCAATATCTTTATCTTTCATGATTTCTTCCAGATCTTTTTCAGCTTTATCCCAAGTTTCTACATCTCCCATAAAATCATTTGGTCTAGTGCCGAGACGAATCCTAAAGTCAATTCCAAAAATGGAATAGAAAAGTTTGGCAATATCTAGAATGTTTTCATATTCGGATTTAATTTGGCTTTCAGTGACAAAAATATGGGCATCGTCTTGTTCAAATTTTTGGACTCGTAATAAGCCATTTAACTCACCGGATTTTTCATGGCGGTGAAGAGCATCGCAATCGGATAATCTAAGTGGAAGTTCGCGGTAACTATGTTTAGTTTGACTAAAAATAGTCATAGCGTTAGGACAGTTCATGGGTTTAAGGCAATAGATACCATCTTCACCCATGTCGCAAATAAACATGTTTTCCTGGTAATGGTCCCAGTGTCCCGAAGTTTCATAGAGTTTTTTCTTGTTTAAGAGCGGGGTAATAGTTTCTTGATAGCCTCTTTTTTGATGTTCCTGACGCCAAAATTTAAGTAGTTCGTTAATTATAGTAGTGCCTTTTGGTAACCAATAAGGCATTCCCGGGGCGGTTTCGTCCAGGAAAAATAAACCTAGCTGTGGTCCTATTTTGCGGTGATCGCGTTTTTTGGCTTCTTCAATATTGTTGAGGTATTCGTCTAATTCTTTTTGAGATTCGAAAGCGGTGCCGTAAATACGGGTAAGCATTTGGTTTTTCTCATCTCCATGCCAGTAAGCTCCGGCAATCGAAAGTAATTTGAAGGCATTGATTTTTCCGGTGCTGGTTACATGAGGGCCGGCGCAGAGATCAACAAATTCGTCACCGGTTTGGTAAATAGTAATAATTTCTCCCCGATTCTGAATAGAATTGAGCCATTCCATTTTGTAGGGGTTAGAATTAAACATTTTTTTGGCTTGGTCAAGACTAATTTCTTTCCTAACTATAGTTAAGTCTTGTTTGATGATTTTGGCCATTTCAGTTTCGATTTTAGAAAAATCTTCATCACTGATTTTAAAATCGGCGATGGGTTCAAAGTCGAAATAAAAACCGTCATCAGTGGCTGGTCCCATAGCCATAATGAATTTATCGGGATAAAGGTGTTGCATGGCTTGGGTAAGAACGTGCTCAGTAGAATGACGAATTTGAGATAATTTTGATTGGTTTTCTGAAGACATATTTTTAATTGAAAGTGGAAAATTTAAAGTATAAAGATCTTATTTATTTTAACAGGAAAAATGAGTTAAGAGGCCCAAAGAGAGCAGAATGAATTGGCTCTGTTTGGGCTAAGTAGTTGATGACTGGTAAAAACAAAAAAGACATTTCATTTGGTGGTGGAAGTATAACATAAGGATGGTAAGGTAGAATAAATTATGTTTAAAAAGTTTTGGCAACAAAATTGGCTGTTGCTGATGATAATATTTTTGGGGGTGGGAGTGAGGTTAAAAGATTTTTGGGTGATACCCATAGACGCTCATCCAATGAGACAGACAGATACTGAGTGTGTGGCTTATTTTATTTATAGCGGTCAGGCGAGTTTTTTAAAGCCTAAATCTTGTTTGATGCGGCCGGTTTCAAACACGGAGGGGTATTTTTTCCTGGAAATGCCGTTTTATGAAGGGCTGATTGCTTTAGGTTATAAGGTTTTTGGGGTTTATCCATGGGTGGCCAGATTAATTAATCTGGTTTTGTATGTGTTGGGGTCGGTAGCTTTGTTTAGTTTTATGAAGGATTGGTGGAATAAAAAAGTGGCTTGGTTTAGTGTATTTATTTTTAGTTGTGTGCCGGGGAGTATATTTTTTGTGGGGCATGCAATTCACCCTGATGCCTTGGCGGTGAGTTTTATTTTAATTTCTTTATTTTTTGGCTGGAAGTATGCCAAAAAAGGAAGGGTAATGGATTTATTTTTGAGTGGAATATTTTTGGGTATAAGTGTGGCCAGCCGACCGTTTGGATTAATTTGTTTGCCGGTTTTGGGGTATTTTTTGTTTTTGAAAAAGAGGCGATGGAGAGATTATTTGATAATGGTGGTTTTGTCGATTGGGTTTTATGGTTGGTGGTGGTGGAGAACCAGGTCGTTGGGGATTGATATGAGTTGGGAAAATTGGGTGATAAATGGCAGAGAAAAGTTGTTGGTTTGGGAAAATTTAAAAAATTTGATTTGGAAAAATGTAATTGGGGAAACGATGGGTAAGGTGGTGAGTTTGTTGGCCGGAATTGGATTAATAGTTGGAGTGATTAGAAAAGAAAAGAAAATGGTACCGTTAATTTTGTGGTTATTGGGGATAATAGTTTATTGGTTAATGGTACCGAATGGAAATTTGGTCCATCAATATTATGCAGATGTTTATATTCCATTAGTGGTGATTTTGGCGGGAATTGGATGTGAATGGATTGGAAATAAGAGTATTTTTTGGATTTTATTAATTGTCCCGTTGGTAATTTATAACGGGGTTAGAACAAGTAATTATCATTTTGATACTAGGGGTAATGAAGGGGCGATTGAGATTGCTGAAGAAATTAAAAGAACTATTCCTGAGGATAAAAAAATAATTTATTTGGCTAAGGATGATTCTATTCCACTGTCTTTGTCTCATAGGCAAGGTTGGATGTTGGGTGAGTGGCCGACGGACGTGGCGGTGCATATTTGGGCGTTTATGGAGATGAGGAATTATAAATTTGATTATATTGTAGAGCCGAAGGATAGGATGGATATTACTACGGACGAATGGAATATCATTAAGTTGAATTATCCGTTGGTGAGGGCTGGGGACAAAATAAATATTTATGGGTATCGGTAAGAATTAAAACCCTCACGAAAGTACTTTGCAGTACCACACTGACGTGTGCGTGAGGGTTTATAGTAGGTCGTTGAAGGATGCAGCGGTATCATGTATTAGATTACCCGTAGTATGGGTGGTTTTTCCTCTGGCTTTTTGTTAGGTATCCTGTTGTTGTATTTGGTAGCTTCTTCGAAGCCTTCGCAGAAGCCCCGCTTGTAAATTTGGTTCCGCTCGTTGAGAAACCTCCTCTCAAATCTCTTTTTGATTTTAGTTACCGTCGGTTGGTCGGCAGCGGTTTGGCCGGCGATCAGAAGAACGATGTGTCGACCGGTGACAGCAGCTCTGCTGGCAAGAGCCAAGAGAAACGCTTGTTCCCAGGTTATTGACTCGCCAATCTTGCTCCAGAGGGTGGCAGTTACGGCCCAGGAGATGGCAAAGAGAAACATGTTGATCAGGATTTTGCTTAACCTGGTTTTTCGATACTTCGGGTCAACGAAAGAGGTGAAGTGGAGGTTGACTAAGATCAACGGGATAAGGAACCAGACATTGTTCCCGTTGATGTAGTCAGTTGAGAAAGTTACCTCCGAGGCCAGGAACAGCACCAACCAAATGGTTATTGGCAATACGTAGACTAGCCAGAGAGTGAACAACCAACCAGAGAAATCCCCAAGAAGCATCTTAGTTCTTCTTGACATTTTGTAGCCCTCCTTGTTTTCTCTATTTTTTTATAGAATCCCAGCCGAGGATAAATAAAGATCCTCAATTGGGATTCTATAAAGCCCCTTCAACTTGTTAAAGGACGATAAACTTAATTTTTGGTGCAAAACCATAATTAGGTCTACACTTTAAGTGTATCAAAAAAGAGGTAAATTGTCAATGTTATAGGATAATAATTAAGATAAAATAGGACCCCACACTTGGAAAAATCGATAAAAATATCAATTTAGTAAGTGTGGGGTTGAGTTCATTGAAGGAAATTGGATTATGGTTTTTTATTCTTCGTCTGGTATGTAAGGTTCAACTGGCCAAATGAATGGAATGACGAAAAGACAAAATAATACCCAGGCAAGGAAAAGAATTGGTAAGAGTGGAATGAGTAGGTATAGGGTGGAAATATTGGTAGTGTCGTGGTGAAGATCCATCATGTTTGAACACCCCTTTTCTTATGTAATCTGAACGCATTGTTCGGATTATTCTCTTGGAGAAAGATTATTTTTCAATGAACTGAATTTGCACAGTTGGAGCTGTGGAGTTTGATTTTATCAAGGAAAAACTTAAAGTCAAATGAAGAGTGTGAGTCTAATCCCGAAGTATCGGGATGACCTCTTTTTTTTGGAGAGAAAATAAGTTATACTTTCCGTTACTTGTGGGAGTCTATAGCTCAGTTGGTTAGAGCGCTTCGTTGACATCGAAGAGGTCAGAGGTTCGAGTCCTCTTAGACTCACAAAAACTGATTGGTTAGAGCGGTCCCGCCGCTGCGGGACAGGTCAGAGGTTCGAGTCCCCTTAGACTCACAATTTAGTTAGCGGAACGAGCTACACTGTGTTCACCACTGAAGAGATATTGTTCTCCCCCACCCTTTTTGTTTCGAACATTACCCCAGAAGGCGTTTTTGCGGGATTTTTTGTGATTAAAATTTTGCAACCAAACGCAAGATTCATCGATATTTTGGCGGAATTGAATGATCAGGTTTTTAATTCTTTGAAGAAAGTTGACTTGATAGTCATTGGTTTCAGGGATATTTTGGGCGGCTGCCTGAACGATTTCCTGATCTAAGCTTTGGGTAGAGACAACTAATTTTTTAATTTCAGTCCTGAGGTCTTCGATAGATTGTTTTATCTCCTGGCTGTGTTGGTTGATAAAAATAGCGTGTTCTTGATTGACGGTTTTAGCGAGAAATTCCCGGGTAAAATTAGTTTTTGGTTGTTGTTCAGTTTGATTTAAATTGATACTTTGGCCGGGAAAAAGAGTGCCGGAGAGTTTGGGCTTTTGAGGAATTGAGTTATCGGGGAATTCCTTGAGAATTTCGCTATTGTTTTTCTTGAGATTAAAACTTTTATTTTTTGGACTTTGTTTAAGACCAAAACCACCTGCCATAGTGGCCTATTTTAACATAAGAAAGTTACTTTTTGAGGAAATCAAATACTTTTTGTTGAGTCAGAAGATAATAGACCATATTAATATTTGAGCCAAGATTGGGATTTTTGGTTAAAATATCTTTAGCTTCGTCTGGAGAGACCTCGATTTTATTGTCTTTGGCGATTTTACTGATGGCCAAGTTGATAGTCCATTCATCCATAATTCTTTTTTTAAGGGTTTCCTTGTAGCTTTCAATGGTTTGTTTTTGACCTTCAAGATATTGCTGGACAGTGATGCCGGCTTGAGTGGCTTGATTGACCAAATTTGAAAGATGAGATTCAAGGTCAGATTCGATTAAAATTTCAGGCAGATCAAGTTTGGCGTTTTTGATTAGAGTTTTGATGATTTGATCCATTTTTTGGTTTTCGTCGGTGATGGATTTGTCGGAGTTGATTTTTTTGACCTGATTGAGATATTCCGGTTGTAATTTAATTTCGGGAAGTTCACAGCTAGTAATTTCAATTTGCCAATCATGGTCGAGATCAGGTTTGTCATTTTTAAATTTGACTTGTGGCTGAATAATCGGTTTGAGTTGGTGTTCTTCGAGAGCCTGGCCATAAGCGTGGGAAATTAAATGAGAAGCCACTTCTTCAAAGATTTTTTCGGGAGAAATGTTGGCTTCGACCACTTCCATTGGAGCCTTGCCTTTGCGAAAGCCTTTGGTTTCAAAATTAGCCTGGAAGGATTTTAGATGTTCCTGATATTCTTTTTTGATATCAGCAACCGAGATTTCCAGGTTTAAAATGAAAGTTTTGTTGGAAAGTTTTTGAATTGGTGGGTTTGGTTTCATAAGTGCTCATATGATACCATGATATAAACTATGAAAAGGTCACCCAAGCGATTAAAGAGGGCGGTATTGTGTACTATTCTGATGGTATTTGGGGTGTTTATTGGCTTTGGTGAGGTATTTTATTTGAGTAGTTTTGGCAAAGCGGAAATATTGGGTGTTTCCGACGAGAGTCAGGAAAGTAGTTTAACTATTGGGGAGGCTAAAGTTGATAAAAATCAGATTAAGATTAAGGGAGAGATTGCGTCTGATGACGCCAGACCGTTAATAATAAAAAGATATTTAGAAAAATATAAGTCACCTTTGGCTCCGTATGCCGATTTGATTTATCAAGTTTCGCAAGATTATAATTTTGACTACTATTGGATAGTGGCAATTGCTCAGCAAGAGTCGAATTTGTGCAAAAAGGTGCCGGAAGATTCTCATAATTGTTGGGGGTATGGAATTCATAAAAAAGGAACGTTGAAATTTGAAAATTATGAGCTAGCTATCAAGAGTTATGCGGAGTATTTAAAAAGAGAGTATTTTGATAAAGGCTTGAACACTCCGGAGTTGATAATGCAAAAATATTGTCCGAGTTCAAATGGTTCCTGGGCAAATGGAGTGCATCAGTTCATTGACGAGATGGAAAATGGGGGCTTTTAATGTGTAAACATGACATAGATTTGACATATATATAATATTTTGATATATTACTTATCAGATCCCGGGGTGGCTCCTCTAAAAGCATGCTCTGGGATTTTTTTTGGCCAAGATTAGCCGTTTAGCAAGTAGTAAATAGCTTTTAGTAAAACAGAATTTAAAAAGTTTGTGATAAAATCAAGCCTATGGGAGTTATATCAACATCACAATTCAAACGAGGCATTTATATTATTTTTCAGGATGAACCACATATGATTGTGGATACGTCTTTCGTGTCACCAGGTAAGGGTTCGGCTTTTTATCGAACTAAATTAAAAAATTTATATACCGGTCGGGTGGTGGAATATACCTATAAATCGGGAGAAAAAGTGGAAGAAGTAATGGTGGAAACTCATGAGGCGGAGTATTCTTATTTTGACGGGTCGAATTATGTTTTTATTGAACCAAGAAGTTTTGAACAATATTCGGTGCCGGTAGAAATTATTGGCGATGATAAGGTTTATTTAAAGGAAGGTCTGCTTTACAGAATTAAATTTTATGACGAAAATCCGGTGGGAATAAGTTTACCTAAAACTATCGCTTATACTGTGGTAGAGGCGGAAAATTCAGTTAAAGGTGATACGGCGACTAATGCAACTAAAAATGCGATTTTGGATACAGGTTTGAAGGTTTTAGTTCCCTTATTTATTAAAACCGGAGAAGAGATTTTGGTAAATACGGAAACCGGGCAATATTTGTCAAGAAAAAACTAAAGGCTTAAGCTGCTTGGTTTTGCTGACTTTCTGACTCTTTTTTGATGGTGTCAAAAATAATTTTGAGGCTTGGACTTATGTTGACAAAATCAGGTTTATTTCTGGTAATTATAATGTTGGGGAAATTATTTAAACATGGTTGGCCAGATAAGCAACTTTCGTGGTGAATTAGCATAGTTGATATTTCTCGTGTGGAAATGGCGTCATCTTGAGGTGGAGTAAAAGTATATTCTCCAGTAATAGATCTACGTTAAGGAATCGTGATTGTCGGGTTTGAAAATTGTCGATAATACAAGTGTAACCTCTGGAATAATCGTATTGACAAGAAATTTTTTCTTCGGGGGTTAAATTGATCTTAATTTGAAGGTCTATTAATTCTTCAGGATGGGACATTAATTTAATATTTGGTTAATAAACTAATACTAGATTAATGTTTTCTAAAAAACTAGAGGGAATTTTGGTGCCGCAAAGAGGACTTGAACCTCTACGCCTTTCGGCACACGGTCCTAAGCCGTGCTTGTCTACCAATTCCAACATTGCGGCGGAGTGACTCCTCTGAGCTGGCATCCAGTACTATAGAAATAATACCGGAATGCCAGATCAGAAAAGTCCTAAGTGGGTCCGGCGGGACTCGAACCCGCGACCAATCCCGATAAATCGGGACCGCTCTAATTTTTAATTATGTGGGTTGCGTGAGACTCGAACTCACGACCAATCGCTTAAGAGGCGATTGCTCTACCGACTGAGCTAGCAACCCAAAATTATTAATAATTACTAATTAATAATTAAAAATAAAAATTTTAAATTAAGATAGATATCTTGGTTAAAGAATATAATATTTTATCACCTGTTGATTAATTCTATTAAATAGAAGAAAATTTAGTTGGAATTTTTTTAAAAATATGGAGAATCTAGAAAAGCTGTCTGAAAAATTAACTAATTGGATAGGAACGCCAACTTCCATAGTAGCCCATACTTTAATTTTTATAGGTATATTTTTACTTAAATTTTTTGATTTTTCGGTTGATCAAATATTGTTAATATTAACCACGGCGGTTTCTTTGGAGGCGATATATTTGTCGATTTTTATTCAGATGAGTGTTAATAAAACTAAAATTAAAATTGCCGGGGTGGAAAAAGATATCGATGATATCCAGGAAGATGTTCAGGAGATTTCGGAGGATATTGAGGATATTAATGAAGATGATGTTGATGATGAAATAGTGAAGACAATTAAGGATATTGAAGAAAGAATTGTTAAATTACATAAGGAAATTGTAGAAATCAGAACATTAAAGAATCATTCAGGACAGGAAAAATAGTTTTATGTACGCCTAGAGGGAATCGAACCCCCATCACTAGTTCCGAAGACTAGGACTCTATCCATTGAGCTATAGGCGCGTAACAAAAGTATCCTCAGCAGGGATCGAACCTGCGACCTCCTCCTTAGAAGGGAGGCGCTCTATCCAACTGAGCTATGAGGACTTAAATAATTTATTTTAATGAACCTGCGACCTGTCCCGCAGCGGCGGGACTGCTCTATCCTCGGCCAGAGGCCGATCCCGATAAATCGGGAAACTGACCCGCTTCGACTCGAATCGAGGCGAGGCTATGAGGACAAATAAAAATTTCTAATTTCTAATGACTAATTACTAATGAAAAAATAATTTTTTAGAATTAAGTAATTAAACACTTGGTATTTTACCAAAATTTGGCAAAAAAGCTTTTAATCTTTTCAATTAAGTTAAATTTGGGATGGTAGATTACTGAGTTTTCAGAAAAAAGGATAATTTCAGTTGAGGGTAAATTTTCCCAAGATAAGGTTATCTTTTTAAGGCTGGAGTTATTAATTTTGAATTTGAAAGGGAAAATTTTGATTTGGTTGGGATAAATTTTGTCGTTTTCGGTGACACAAATAGGGGTAATCTCTACCTGGTCATTAACTTGTGGTTGTAAACAAAAAGTTTTTTCGCCCCAAATTGACTGACCGGTATTTTTGAGACTGATTTGACCATTGTATTCATGATTGGCAAAAATAATAAAAGGAATTTGATTTTTGTAGAGTTGGTAACTGGTAATTTGTTCCGGCACATTGGGGACTTTGGGTTGGTCAATAAATTTTTGATATTCCGGATAAAGTTGTTCGTTTTGATCGAGCCAGGAAAAATGATCGAAAGGTTGGTCGGGGTAATTGTAAATAAAGGGGGTGACGGCTTTAATTTTGGGATCCTGAGACCAAATTTGATAAGCGTCAAGAAGAAATTGGGAGGTAGTTTTGGTGGTATAAAAATTATTACGGCTGTTAAGGCCTTCACGGTGAGGCCAGCCGGTTTCGGTGATAAAAACCGTAAATTCTTTTTTAATCCCCAATTTCTTGATGGTGTCTAACTCCCAGGAGTAACCACGAAGACTGTGTTGACCAGTGTCTTTGGGTGTGCCGATAAATCCGTGATTAGGATAAGAATGAGAAGCGATACCATCAATGTGGTCAAAGTACTCCGGTTTATATAAATAAATTTCCTGGTAAGCGGTTTTGGCAGAGATAAAATCAGGAGATTTATCGGGTGAGGCTAAGTCGATGGCTGAGCCGAGGATAAAGAAATTTTGGTTGAGACTTTTAAATTTTTGAGAAGCATAGATGCTGGCGTCGACGTAATTTTTAATGTTAACTTCCCCACCCCATTCCTGACCGTGATTAACTTCATTAAATAAAATAATATGTTGAGTTTTGGTGGGCCAATTAAGAGAATTTAAAAAGTTGGCTAAATTATCTATATCTGAGTTTTGCGGCACCTTCCAGTTGTCATCGTCAGCAATAGTGGCCAGACGGATGATGGGAATAAGATGGTATTTTCGGCAGTTATCGAAAAAATCCTGCCAGGTTTGATGGTTAAGCTGGTCAAGCCGAATGACAATAGTGACCCAACCCCAATCACCGCCGGAGCTGTTAATAATGTCTTTGGCTGATAATAAATCCTGTGTTTGGGTTAAATGTAGCCCGAAGATGTTTTCGGATGCTAAAATAGGTTTAATCGAAAAAACAAAAAAAAGAAATGCGGACAGAATAATTGTTTTTATTTTGTTTTTTCTTAAATTTCTAATTTTTCCGCCAAAGGCGGACTTCATTACATTTCGCAATTTTTATCTTTTAAAATATAAGTAAGTAATTCTAGCAAATGACTAAAGAAGAAATTATTAAAATGCAAATATCCCGAGTGGAGAAAGAAATTCGGGATACACCTTACGATAAATCGAGTGAACATCATCATGGGGTGTTGAAAGCGAAATTAGCTAAACTTAAGGATGAACTTGAAGGGCCGATGAATAAAGGCGGTGGCGGCGGAATGGGTTATGCGATTAAGCATTCGGGGGATGCATCAGTGGTGTTAGTGGGTTTGCCAAGTGTGGGAAAATCAACTTTATTGAATAAAGTAACCAATGCTGAATCGAAAGTGGGAAATTATGATTTTACAACTTTGGGAGTGGTGCCAGGAATGATGGAGTATAAGGGAGTAAAAATTCAAATGTTGGATTTACCGGGAATTATTGAGGGAGCGGCGGGCAACAAAGGTTTTGGCCGAAAAGTAATTTCGGTTATCAGGGCTTCTGATTTGGTGGTATTGATGACCGATGTACAAAGAATTAATTGGTTAAATGTGGTGAGTCAGGAACTTTATAATGCGGGAATAAGGTTAAATATGAGACCGCCAAAAATTTTGGTTCACAAAACTCACAAAGGAGCAATTCAGGTGATTGATCCTTATAATTCCTTTGATAAAGAAGAAGTGGTGGATATTGCCGAAGAAATGGGGTTGGGAAATGCCATAATTCAATTGGGAGAAAAAATTGAAAGTGTGGATAGATTGATTGATGGTTTAGTGAAAACCAGAAAGTATATGCCGGCAGTAGAAATAGTGAGTAAAGTGGATCAAAACCCCTCTGTCCCGGCTAAAGTCGGGACATCTCCCCTTAATAGGGGCGAAGTCGTTTTTATGAGTGCAGAGAAAGGTGTTGGAATTGAAGAATTTAAAGAGAAAGTTTGGCAAGGATTGGGACTGGTGAGAGTTTACTTAAAAAAAGACAGAACCGGTGAAGCGGATAAAAAGGAACCGTTGATTATTAAGAATACGGCCACGTTAGACGGGGTGTTGAAAAGGATTTCCAATCAGATGCGGGATGATGTGGGTAAAGCCTATATTTGGGGTAAAAATGCCAGGTTTCCGGGGCAAGAAGTATCGTTTAATTTCTTGGTATTTGACGAAATGGAAGTGTATTTTGGTCGCTAAAGTAAGTCGTAGATTTTAGATGGTAAATCGTAGATAATGAAGTGTGGACCAAAAAGATTTAAAACAAATAAGTGATTTGCTAGACAGTAGGTTTGCGGCCTATGATAAGAAGATGGATGATAGATTTACCGCCTATGATAAAAAAATGGATAGTAAATTTACTGTTCAGGATAAAAAGATAAATATTGGTATTGATACTAAGTTGGATAAACGAATTGGGGAATTAGAACAAAAGATGTTTGAGTGGAAATCGGAGATTGTCGATATAGTGGATGGTTTGGTTAAAGAGATTCGGGATCAAAGAGAGTTTAGAGATATTTCAAGCCATCAGATAAGTGGTAATACTAGACGGATTGAGAAGTTGGAGATGAAAGTGTTCGGAGTTGCTGAGAGCGGAGTTTAAGGATGTTTTTGGGGATTTTGGCTGAAGTTTCAAAAATAATTCTGGCTTTGGTGTTGGGTCGAGGAGAAAAAGGGAAAGTATGAATTTTGGAGAAGCCAATTTGTCGGCAGAGGTCTAGAGTTTGTTGAAAATCTTGATTGGTTTCTCCTGGAAAACCTACAATGATATCTGTTCCAAAACTAAACCCTTCCCCGACCTTTCCCTTGATAGGGCAGGGCGTTATTTTTTTAAGTTGATTAAATTTGTTTAAGATATCAGATTTGGTGTAGGGGCGATGCATAAGAGAAAGAATTTTGTCGGAGCCGGATTGGATGGGAATATGTAAGAAATTTCTAAATCTAAATTTCCAATTTCTAATTAGATCAATAAATTTTTTATCAATACAATTTATTGGGACAGAACCAAAACTGATGAGTTTGATGTCGGTTTGTTTTAATAGGGATTCAACTAAATTGGAAAAACCATATTGGTATTGATCTAAATTTATTCCGGTAATAATGACTTCCTGATAGCCATTTTTAATGGCTTGATTAACAGTTTTAACAGCATCGTCAATCGGTAGCGACCAAAGATATTTTCTTTTGAAGGGAACAATACAGTAAGAACAGAATTGAGTGCAACCGGATTGGACTTTGAGAAGATACCTGTGAGTATGGCTGAATTTATCCCCTATTTTTGGAGTGTAAAAAGATTTTAGGTGGTTGAGTAAGTCTTCTTTTTGGTTATTTTTAAATAAGGTGGTGTTGGGCAGGTTTTTAATTTTGTCGAAATTGGCACAGCCGGTAATATAGATTTGGGATTGAGGATATTTTTTGCTTAAAAGTTTGATC
>Ga0116157_10004068_pt1 | contig 13761 bp, 13 predicted proteins | sample AD_UKC048_MetaG_FD_89882 | JGI IMG/M metagenome (GOLD analysis project Ga0116157, IMG submission 89882) | Active sludge microbial communities of municipal wastewater-treating anaerobic digesters from USA - AD_UKC048_MetaG | ecosystem: Engineered > Bioreactor > Anaerobic > Digestate | place: USA...
GCGCCCAGCACAAAGCCGGTGTTCATGGAGCGCGTGGTGCCGTTGCGTGCGATGTAAACGGTTTCGTCACCGTCCAGCACGCTCACATAGGCGATCTCCTGAATGCCGGCCGTGATGCGCTGCAAAAACGGTTGCACGATGCGTGGCAATCGCGCCGATTCCAGGTACGACTGGCCCAGCCGCAGCACGCGCGGCGTCAGCCAGAACAGCTTGCCGTCGGTGGCGATGTAGTTCAGGTGAGCCAGCGTCAGCAGGTAGCGGCGCGCGGCGGTGCGCGTCATACCGCAGCGCTCGCCCGCCTGGCTGGCCGTGAGGCGGGGGTGCGCGTCGTCAAACGCTTCGATGATGGACAGGCCTTTTTCCAGCCCGGCGATCCAGTCGCGCTTGTCCAGCGGGGTGGCAGGGGGTGAAATCAGGTGCATGGAGAGGGCTGAAATATGACTGGATTCTGACGCGACGCAGGGGTACTGAAGTTCAGGAAAAACCCTCATTTCGTGCGATTAACGATCATTACTGATCGATAAACGATCATAATTGAAGAAATATTGCTTTTTATTTGTGAGCTCGATTGCTAAAGTTCGCTCCATTCAAGCAAATGTGATCGATCAGCGAACAAAATGCCTTATCCGGCTCTGTCTTCCCCCGCGATTTCCGGCACCACGGATGTCTACCTGATTCTGGGTGACCCGGTGGAGCAGGTGCGGGCGCCCGAGTCGTTCAACCCCATTTTTGCCAGGATGGGCATCGACGCCGTACTGGTGCCGGTGCACGTGGCGCCCGAGAACCTGAATGCCTTCGTCAAAACGGCGTTCCTGGCGAAAAACATCAAGGGCATGTGGGTCACCATCCCGCACAAGGCGCCCATCATGAACGTGCTGGACAGCTGCGACAACCTGGGCCGCATTGCAGGGGCCGTGAACGCGGTGCGCCGCAATGCCGCTGGCCAGATCGAGGGTGGCCTGTTTGACGGCGAAGGTTTTGTAGCGGCGCTGGATTACTTCCACATTGGCTACGCAGGCCAGCGCGTGCTGATTCTGGGTGCGGGCGGTGCGGCGGCTGCCATTGGCGCGTCGATGGCCTGCGCGCCGGCTGGTTCGCCAGCGCGTGCCGCCAGTGGCGAGGTGGCGTTTTATGACCCCGCTGCGGGCAAGGCGCAGGCTGTGGCAGATCGCATTGGTGCGTCGTCCCAGGCGCGGGTATTCACGGTGGACAGCAATGATCCGGCAGGTTTTGATGTGGTGATCAACGCATCGCCGCTGGGCCTGAAACCAACCGATCCGCTGCCCTGCGACGTGTCCCGAATGGAGACTCATGCTGCCCTGGTGGATATTCTGATGAAGAACCAGCCGACACCTGTGGTGCGGGCGGCCCGCCAGCGCGGGCTGGTGGCGCATCCGGGGTTCGAGATGATGATTCAGCAGACGCATCTGTACCTGGACTTTTTTGGCTTCACGAAAGCTGCAGCCAGCGTTCGGCGCGACTCGGATTTTGTGCGCGAACTGATATACCCGGCAGAGCTGGTCGGCGAGATCCGGCGTCCGGCCGTTACAGAATTTCCAGAGCGGGGAGTCGACGCCACTGGAAGCCTTTCCCGACTCGTTACCCCTTAACCCTTTTCTTTTTTAACCACCCGAGGAGACAAACCCATGACAAAACGATTTACTCTGAAAATAATAGCTGCTTGCGCAATGCTGGCGGGGGCTGGAGGCGCATTTGCGCAGTCCACCATCAAGATTGCCAACATCGTTGAGCTGTCGGGCGGCGGCGCATCGGCCGGCACCAACTTCAAGAACGGCGTGGAACTGGCCGTCAAGGAAATCAACGCTGCCGGTGGCATTCTGGGCAAGAAAATCGAGACCACCACAACCGACACGCAGAGCAACCCCGGCGTGGCCAAGGGTCTGACGCAAAAAGCGATTGACAACGACGTGTTCGCCATATTTGGCCCGGTGTTCTCGGGTTCCATCATGGTCAGCATGGCCGAGAGCCGCCGCGCTGAAGTTCCAACTGGACCGGTGGCGAGGCTGCCAGCATCACCACGCAAGGCAACCCCTACATCTTCCGTACCAGCTTCACGCAGGCGACCGCCATGCCCAAAGTGGCCAAGTACATCGCTACCAAGTCCAAAAGCCTGGCCGTCATTTATGTGAACAACGACTTCGGCAAGGGCGGCCTGGACATGATCAAGAAGGCGCTGGCTGGCTCAGGCACGACCATCGCGGCCGAGATTTCGACCGATGCCGGCCAGGTTGACTTTTCGCCTGCCGTTCTGAAAGCCAAGAACAGCAATGCCGACGCCGTGTTCGTTTACTCGAACGAAGAAGAGTCCGCCCGCGCGCTGCGCGAATTGCGCAAGCAGGGCTGGACCAAGCCCATCATCGGCGAGACCACACTGACCGGTCAGAAAGTCATCGAACTGGCCGGCGAAGCCGCCAATGGTGCTGTGGCCCACGTCGGCCTCACGGTGGATGCGCCCAACCCGCTGATGCTGAAGTTCAAGGCCAAGTTCTATCAGGACTACAAATACATTTCTGATCACAACGGCATCAAGGGTTATGTCGGTGTTTACACGCTGAAAGCCGCCATCGACAAGGTCGGCAAACTCGACCGCAAGGCCGTTGCCCAGGCCATGCACGGCCTGACCATCAGCGCCGCCAAATATCCTGGCGTGCTGATGGATGTGTCCTTCGACGCCAACGGCGATCTGGACCGCGAGAGCTATCTGGTTGAAGTGAAAAACGGCAAGCAGGAAGTGGTGGCTGTGTTGCCACCCCTGAACCCGCTGAAGAAATAAGGTCCTGCATGCGGTCCGGTGACTGCCCCGCGCAGGCACTGGACTGGTGCTCCCTGTCCGAAAAATTACCCGCAGGAGACTTCCCGTGACCGACTTTCTTCAACTCTTCTTCAGTGGCCTGGCCACGGGAAGCATTTATGCACTGGCGGCGCTGGGTTTTACCCTGCTTTGGCAGGCGGCTGGCACCATCAACTTCGCGCAGGGTGAGTTTGTCATGCTGCCCGCGTTTGCGATGCTGGGCTTCATCTCGATGGGCGCCCCCTTTCTTCTGAGTTTTGGACTGACAGTGATCGTTGCTGTGGTGGTGCTGGGCTGGCTGTTCAAGCGTGGCCTGGTGGACCCACTGTTCAAATTTGGCATGATGCCGATTGTGGTGGCCACCATCGGCTTGAGCATCGCCATGCGCAACGGCGTGCGCGCCGGGTACAGCGCTGAAGCGCATCCCTTCCCCAGCCTGTTTGCCGACAAGCTGTTCAATATTGCCGGCATCACCATCACGCTGGCCGATGTGGGCACACTGGTGCTGGCGCTGCTGCTTGTGTTTGGCACGCAAGCTTTTCTGGCCAAGACCGTGACGGGGCGTGCCATGCAGGCCGTGGCTCAAAACACCGAGAGCGCCTCGGTATTGGGCATCAATGTGCCCCGCATGATTTTCTACACCTTCGCCATCAACGCCGTACTGGCGTGTGCAGCGGCGGTGCTGGTCACGCCGACGTACCTGGCCAAGTTCGACATGGGCGAAGGGCTGGGCAACAAGGCTTTCTTTGCCGCCATCATTGGGGGCTTCAACAACTCGCGCGGTGCGCTGCTCGGCGGCCTGATAGTGGGGGTGTGCGAGAACCTGGCCGCTGCCTACATCTCGCCCGCCTATAAAGATGCCGTCGCGCTGGTGATCTTCATGATCGTGATTCTGTTCAAGCCGCAAGGGCTGCTGGGCAGAAAAGAAGAGCGCAAGGTCTAAAGGGAACACCATGAAGAAAAACACGCTTGTTGCCTTGGTGGTCAGTGCTGCGCTGCTGTTGCTGGTGCCGCAATTCCTCAAAAACTACGGCATTTACCTGCTGACCTACTGGCTGGTCTTTGTGATCGCCACCATGGGGTTGAACCTTACCGTGGGGTATGCCGGGCAAAAGTCACTGGGGCAAGCCGCCTTCTTCGGCATTGGTGCCTACACGGTGGCTATCCTGCTCAAAGCGGGCATCAGCTGGTGGCTGGGGTTGCCGGTTGCTGCGCTGCTGTGTTTTGTGGTGGGCCTGGGTCTTGGTTTCCCGGCGCTGCGGGTGCAAACCATTTATCTTGCGTTTGCCACGCTGGGCTTCAACACTGCAGCATGGCTGATCATGCGCAACGAGGAATGGCTGACGGGTGGCACCTTTGGCATCAACAACATTGTTCGCCCCGGGCTGTTTGGCTTCTCGCTGGAGGGTAACCTCGCGTACTACTACCTGGTGTTGGCATTTGCCGTCTTGCTGGGTGTGCTGCTGCTGGGTTTGCTGCGCAGCCCCTGGGGCAAGGCGTTTACGGCACTGCGCGACAACCCGATCCGGGCCGAGAGTCTGGGTGTGAACATCCGCAGCTACACCTTGCTGAGCTTCGCCATCGGCGCCGCCTACGCGGGTGTGGCAGGAGGCCTGTTCGCCTCGCTGGTGCAGTTCATCGAGCCCGCGCCGTTCGCCGTGGGCGCATCCATCATGATGTATTTGATGGTGGTGGTGGGTGGCCCGGGCTACTTCCTCGGCCCGGTGGTCGGGGCGGCGGTGGGCGTGGTGGTACCGGAATGGTTGCGTGATGTGCCCGGCGTGGCGGACTGGTATTTGCCGCTGTTCGGTGCTGCCGTGGTGCTGTTGATGATCTGGTTGCCCGAAGGGTTGCTGAGTCTGCCAGACCGTATCAAAGCCAAAAAGCAGGCAAAAGAAGCCAGTGCAGCCCGCATGGCGTCTGCGCAAGCAGCTAGCAAATCAGGAGCAACATCATGAGTGCACTGTTGAAAGTAACTGATCTGAAAAAATCCTACGGTGCCATTCAGGCCGTCGGTGGCGTGAGTTTTGAAGTTCAACCCGGTGAAATCTTTGGCGTGATCGGTCCCAATGGTTCCGGCAAGACGACGCTGTTCAACAGCATGCTCGGCCAGATCACGCCTGACAGTGGCCAGATTGAACTCAAGGGTGAGGATGTCACCCAGTGCGGTCCCATGGAACTCAACCGCAAGGGCGTTGGCCGCACCTTCCAGACGCTGCAGGTGTTTGGCAAGATGACGGTGCGCGACAACCTGATCGTCGCCGCACAGGAGCACCGGGGCACGATGTTCAGCCGCATGTTTGCACCGGGCGATTCGGGGTTGGGTGCCAAGGCGGACGCGCTGATTGACCGTTTTCGCATCCGTCATGTGGCGGACAAGAAGGCCGGTGAGCTGAGTTACGGCCAGCAAAAACTGGTGGACATTGCCATGGCTTTCATGAGCGAGCCCGATCTGGTGCTGCTGGACGAGCCCTGCGCAGGTGTGAACCCCAGCCTGGTGGGTGGCATCAGTACGCTGCTGAAAGACTTGAACCGCCAACCGGCCGGAGCGAAGAAAAGCAGCTTTGTCGTCATCGAACACAACATGGACTTTGTGATGGACCTGTGCCACCGCATCATGGTGATGGTGGAGGGCAAGGTGATGGCCATTGGCACACCGGAAGAAATCCGCGGCAACAAGCAAGTGCTCGACGCCTACCTGGGAGCCTGAACATGACAACCTGTATTGAATTTGACGATGTGGTGGCGGGTTATAAGGACTTCATGATCCTGAACAACCTGAGTTTCAAGGCGGCGACCGGTTCGATCACCCTGTTGCTGGGGCCCAATGGCGCGGGTAAGTCGACGGTGCTGAAAACCCTGTTTGGACTGCTGAAGCCACGGCAGGGGCGCATTCTTCTCGATGGCCAGAACGTGGCAGGTGCAACGCAGAAAGAGTTGCTTGCCAAAGGCATTGCCTTCGTGCCGCAGGGCCGCAACCTGTTCGGACAGTTGTCGGTTTACCAGAATCTGGAACTGGGTGGCATCACGCTGGGGATGAAAACCACGCATGAACGCATACCCGAAGTGCTGGAGTTTTTTCCCCGTGTGAAGCAGCGCATGAATTCCATGGCGTCTGCGCTGTCGGGTGGCGAGCAGAAGCAGCTGGAGATTGGCCGCGCCCTGTTGTTGCGTCCCAAGGTGATCCTGATTGACGAGCCGTCCATTGGTCTGTCGCCCCTGGTGGTGCAGGATGTCTTCAGGCTGCTGCGCAAACTGGCGGACCAGGGCACCACGGTGCTGATGGTGGAGCAGAATGTCAAAAGTGCGCTCAAAATCTCTGATGAAGCGATTGCGCTGGAATCCGGGCGGCTGGTGCTGCAAAAGCCGGCTTCCGAACTGCTGGCTGACCCGAATATCGAGCGGCTGTTTCTGGGCGGTGCCCATGCGGCTGCACCGGCGGCAGCGACGGTCTGATCGGGTTGCACTTTCGACTATTGAACAGGGGAAACAACAGGATGAATGCAAACAACATGGCCCGCACAGTCGTTGCAGACCGCGAAGAAATCGTTGAAGGCCCCAATCCGCTGGGGCTGGAAGGTATCGAGTTCATCGAATACGCGACGTCCAAACCCCAGGCCTTGGGGCAGGTGCTGGAGACCATGGGGTTCCGGCCAGTGGCCCGCCACCGCTCGCGCGAGGTGCTGCTGTACCGCCAGGGGGACATCAACATCATAGTCAACGCGCACTCCAGCGGAACGGCTTTGACAGAAAAGCCGGTGATTGCCGCCATCGCGCTGCGTGTGCGGGACGCAGGGGCCGCTTACCGTCGTGCGCTGGAGCGCGGTGCCTGGGCTGTGCCGGTGCATGTGGAAGTGATGGAGCTGAACATTCCTGCTGTGCATGGCGTGGGTACCAGCCGCATCTACTTTGTGGATCGGCACAAGGAGTTCTCCATTTACGACGTGGACTTCACACCCATCCCCACGGTAGACCAACGCCCGCCAGCGATCGCAGGACTGCATTTCTTCGGCATCGTCCAGTACATTGGCAACGACCGCACCGAAGACTGGACCGAGTTTTATTCGGCGCTGTTTGGCTTCTCGGCCCTGCCGCCGGAAGAGCGGTTTGGCATTTTGCCCAAGGGCCGGATTCTTCGCAGCCCCTGCAACAGCTTCTATCTGCAACTGATTGAACCTGAGCCCGGTGTGCTGGATGTCGAAGACGACGAGTGCCTGCAACGCATGGGTTTGGGTACGCCGGACGTTCAGGCGACTGTCGCGCAATTGCGGCAACGTGGCGTGGAGTTTGTCGCGTCCAAGGGCGCGCAGCTTGACAGTCGCGGTGCATTGACATGAACGGTGATGGGAAGCGTGATGTTCGAACTCGTTCATGACGACCGGAGCTAAGCCATCATGAGCCAGTTTGAAGGCAATATTGACGATTTCGGGATGGACACCATCTCGCTGGCGGGTCCGCTCAAGGGCAAGCTGGACGCGATTCGCGACGCCGGTTTTTCGCAGGTGATGTTGCTGGCACGGGATCTGGTACAGCACCCCAATGGCTGGCAGGCTGCGGTTCAAGAGGTCAAGGACAGCGGTCTGCGCGTGACCGGCTTTCAGGTGCTGCGCGACTTTGAAGGTTTGTCAGGCCATCTGCACGAATACAAAATCGATATCGCGAAATCGATGCTGGAGATGTGCAGCGCGCTGGGCTGCGGCGTGATGCTGGCATGTTCCAGCACCTCTACCCACGCCACCGGCGAAACATCGGCGCTGGTACGTGACTTGCGCAAGCTGGCCATGCTGGCGATTCCGATGAACATCAAGATTGCTTTTGAAGCGTTGTCCTGGGGCCGTACCATCAACGAGTTTCCGCAGGCTTGGGACATCATCTCGCAGGCAGACATGCCGAACCTGGGTCTGGGTTTTGACTCCTTTCACCTGTTCGCGACCAAGACGCCGCTGGACGAGCTGGAGATGCTGGATCCCGACAAGATTTTTCTAGTTCAGCTTGCCGACTTCATGTGGAACGAAATCAAGACGGTGGAAGAGCGCATCAGCACGGCCCGAACTTTCCGCGTGTTTCCTGGCGAAGGCGTTCACAGCGAAGCACTGGCCGAGTTGACGTTGAAACTGCACCAGATGGGCTACCGGGGCGATTACAGCTTTGAAGTGTTCAACGACGACTATCAGCAGATGCCGCTGGCTACCGTGGCGCAGCGGGCGCGCCGGTCGGCCTTGTGGCTGGGCGAGGGTGTGTTGCGTCGTTCGGTGCCGCTGCCCAATCAGATGCGGCTGCGACGTTGATTCATGAGCAGCATTTTCGAGGGATTTCTTTCCTCATCTGAAGGTTTGCAGGCGTTTGGCGATCGCTCGTTTGTGCAGGCGATGTTGCAGTTTGAAGCGTCACTGGCCCGGGCGCAGGCTGCGGTTGGGCTGATTCCCGAATCATCGGCTCAATCGATCATCGGGACTTGTAAGGTCGACCTGTTTGACACGGCAAAGATCGTACGTGAAAGTGCCCGCGCCGGCAGTCTGGCCATTCCGCTGGTGAAAAGCCTGAAGGAAACGGTAGGTTTGTTCAACCCGGCTGCGGTGGCACACGTTCATTTCGGTTGCACCAGCCAGGACGCGATTGACACCGCCATGGCACTGGTTACGCGCGACGCGCTGGATTTGATCGAGGCCGACGTCCGCAAGTCCGTGGGTGCGCTGCTGGAACTGGGCACACTGCATGCGCAGACCCCCGTGCTGGCGCGCACGTTGATGCAACCGGCGTCGGTGACCAGCTTTGGTTTCAAATGCATGGGCTGGGCTGCGCCGCTCCAGCGGAGCCTGCAACGCATGCGTGTTGTGCGCCCCAATGCCCTGAAATTGCAGCTGGGTGGCACTGTAGGCACCCTGTCGGCGATGAATGGGAAAGGCGCAACCGTCTGTGAGCTGATGGCCAAAGACCTGAAGCTGACCACGTCCCGGATGTCGTGGCATACACAGCGCGATGAGTGGGTGGCGTTGGGTTGCGAGTTGGGTTTGCTGACGGGCAGCCTGGGAAAAATTGCGCGGGATATCGTCCTGATGAGTCAGGCCGAGGTGGGTGAAGTGGCCGAGCCGGTAGAGCCGGGACGTGGTGGGCCGTCCAACATGCCGCACAAGCACAACCCGGTGGCGGCCATGGTAGCTATCGCGGCGTCGCAGCGGGTTCCCCAGCGGGTGGCGGCCCTGCTGGCCGTGATGCCGCAGGAACATGAACGGGCGCTGGGTGCCTGGCAGGCCGAGCTGGCCGAATGGCCGCAGCTGGTGATTTCCGCGCATGGCAGCGCACGGGCGCTGGCGCAGGCCCTGCCTGGTTTGCAGGTTGATGCCCAGCGCATGCGGGGAAATATCGATGCCGTGCGTGCCACGGTGTCCCGGGCGGCGGCGGACGAGTGGTTTCACCCAGGCCTGGCCAAACATGCCGGTGAACTGGCACTGGCACAGTTGCAGTTGATGCGCGAAACGCTCTAGCCGATTGCAGCATGACGGCGCCCCGCACGCTTGAGATTAGCGAATCCGAGGTCGAGATCTCTGCGATTCGTGCACAGGGTGCGGGTGGACAAAACGTCAACAAGGTCTCCAGCGCGATTCACTTGCGCTTTGATATTGCGGCGTCGAGCCTGCCGGATGACGTGAAGGGTCGGCTGCTGGCACTGCGGGACAATCGCATCACGCAGGAAGGTGTGCTGGTCATCAAAGCCCAAAGCCACCGCACGCAGGACATGAACCGGCTGGACGCACTCGCCCGCCTGCATGAACTGGTGGCCAGTGTTGCCCAGCCACCCAAGACTCGGCGCCCCACCAAGCCGACCTACAGTTCAAAGCAGCGTCGGCTGGATGGTAAAAGCCAGCGCTCCGAAACCAAGGCGCTAAGGGGTCGGGTGACAGGCTAGCGGCTGGATGGTGGCGGCAACATGCGCCGCAGTGCTTCAAAGAACAGGTCTGACTGCTCGCGTTCGCCCTGAATTTGGGCTGCGACATGGGCCGCAAGTTTCTCGTTTACCGGGACCAGCGGTCTGCCAGTTGACGCGGCCAGCACCTGATGAAGACACGCACGCTCCAGAAAATAAAGGTCGTCATACGCGTATGACAACGTGGGACCAGCCACGATGACACCGTGATTCCCCAGGAAGGCAATGTCCTTGCCCAACATGGCCCGTGCAATGCGTTGCCCTTCGATCTCATCCAGTGCCAGACCGTTGTAATCCGCATCGATGGCCAAACGCCCAAGGAAACGCATGGCGTTTTGGCTGAGTGTTGGATCCATCGCCCGATCAACCGTCATCGTCAGCGCCGTGGCATAGGGCATGTGCGTGTGCAGAACGACTGCGTGACCGGTAATCTGATGCACTGCCGCATGAATGAACAGGGCTGTGGGCTCTACGCGATGACGTCCCTCCAGCACATTGCCTGCGGCGTCAATCATCAAGATGTCCTCAGGCCCGATTTCGCTCCAGTGCAAACCACGCGGGTTGATCAGGTAGCGATTCGATCCATCCGGAAGGGCAACACTGAAATGATTGTCTATGCCTTCTGACAATTCATGGTGTGCCGCAGCCCGCAAGGCCAGCGCGAGGTCTTCGCGAAGGGTCTTGAGAGCCATGGGCAGGTGAATGAGGTTTGCGGACATGGCGGTGAGCAAGAGCTGTTTAAAGGCCCATGTTAGCGTGATCCGGCTCAGGCCGCGTAATCACTCACCGGCACACAGCTGCAAAACAGGTTGCGGTCACCATACACGTTGTCCACCCGGCCAACGGGTGGCCAGTACTTGACGTGCTTCAGGGTTGACAGCGGAAAAGCGCCCGTTTCCCGCGAGTAGGGCCTGTTCCACGCTTCATCCATCAGCGATGCTGCCGTGTGCGGCGCGTGCTTGAGCGGGTTGTTGTCCTGCGGCCATTCACCACGCTCCACTTTGGCGATTTCCCCCCGGATCGCGATCATCGCGTGGATAAAGCGGTCCAGTTCGTCCAGCGTTTCGCTTTCGGTGGGTTCCACCATCAGGGTGCCTGGCACCGGGAAGCTCAGCGTGGGGGCGTGAAAGCCATAGTCCATCAGTCGTTTGGCCACATCTTCCGCCGAGATGCCGTTGGCGCCCCCACTGGCTTCCTTGAGTGGCCGCAAATCCAGAATGCACTCATGCGCCACGTTTCCGTTTGCGCTCGCATAAAGGGTGGGGTAGTGGTCCTTGAGTCGGGCGCTGATGTAGTTGGCGCTCAGAATGGCGACTTCGGTCGCCTGCTTCAAACCGTCCGGCCCCATCATGCGGCAATACATCCAGCTGATCGGCAGCACAGCCGCGTTGCCCAACGGGGCGGCCGACACGGCACCCACGCCATTGACCGGCAAGCCTCCTGTGGCATGACCGGGCAAATAGGGCACCAGATCGGCCACCACACAAACAGGGCCGACACCCGGTCCGCCACCGCCGTGCGGAATGCAAAAAGTCTTGTGCAGATTCAGGTGGCTCACATCGCCGCCAAACTCGCCGGGCGCGGCCACACCGACCAGCGCATTCATGTTGGCGCCATCCACATACACCCGGCCGCCATGGCTGTGTACAAGTGTGCAGAGCTCCTTCACCTGGGTCTCGAAGACGCCGTGCGTGCTGGGGTAGGTGATCATCACGGCTGCCAGATGGGCACTGTGCTGCTCACATTTGGCTTTCAGGTCAGCCATGTCCACGTTGCCACTGGCGTCACAGGCGGTGACGACCACCTGCAGGCCGGCCATCTGCGCGCTGGCGGGGTTGGTGCCGTGGGCGCTGGAGGGAATCAGGCAGATGGTGCGATGCCCCTGGCCGCTGGCGTCATGAAAAGCCTTGATTGCCAGCAGGCCGGCGTATTCACCCTGCGAGCCCGCATTGGGCTGCAGGCTGATGCCGGCGTAACCCGTGGCCTGGCACAGCCATGCCCGCAGCTGCTCATCCAGTTCGACATAACCCTGCATCTGGTCGCGTGGCGCAAACGGATGGATATTCGCAAACTCCGGCCATGTGATGGGGATCATCTCGCTGGTGGCGTTGAGCTTCATGGTGCAACTGCCCAGCGGAATCATGCTGCGATCCAGCGCCAGATCTTTATCCGACAGCCGCCGGATATAACGCAGCATGCTGGTCTCGGAGTGGTGCGTGTTAAACACCGGATGCGTGAGGTAGGCGCTGGTACGCTGCAATGCTGCTGGGATCAGCAGTGCCATGCCCTTTCCGAGGGCGTCAAACGACGGCGGGGTTTGGCCATCCTTGGCAAAGACGGACCAGATCAGCTCCACATCGGCGCGCGTGGTGGTCTCATCCAGAGAAATACACAGGTAGTTTTCGAAGTAAATTCTGAGGTTTGCCCTCATGGATATTGCGCGAGCAGCTATTGATTTGGTAGCGTCACCCGTTTTCAATGTAACCGTGTCGAAGGCGCTGTCCTGCCTGGGCGGATGCCCCAGCTGCGTCAGTCCCTGCGCGAGGATGGCGGTGTAGGCCGCCACCCGTTGCGCGATGCGCTTGAGGCCCGCAGGGCCGTGGTAGACGGCATACATGCTTGCCACTACGGCCGGCAACACCTGCGCAGTACAGATATTGGACGTGGCTTTTTCGCGGCGGATGTGCTGCTCCCGGGTCTGCAATGCCAGACGGTACGTGGGGTTGCCATGCACGTCCACGCTGACGCCGACCAGCCGTCCGGGCATGGAGCGTTTGAATTCATCACGGCAGGCCAGGTATGCGGCATGTGGGCCACCATTGCACAGCGGCATGCCAAAGCGCTGGGTGGTGCCGACCACAATGTCGGCGCCCCATTCACCGGGCGGTACCAGCAGGGTGAGAGCCAGCAGGTCGGCCGCGACGATGAAGGCGGCCTGTCTGGCGTGGACTTTTTCGACATCGGCACGCAAATCGTCAATGCGGCCACTGGTGGCGGGGTATTGCCCCAGTACGGCAAAGTACTCTCCAGCCAGTGCCGCTTCCCACTCCGGCGCTGAATTGGCCAGCACCACCTGGATGCCCAGTGGCCTAGCGCGAGTCTGAATGACTTCGATGGTCTGGGGGTGGCAGTCACCGGCGACGATGAAGGTATTGCTCCTGCTTTTGACGCTGCGCTTGGCCAGTGTCATGGCCTCTGCGGCTGCAGTGGCTTCATCCAGCATCGACGCATTCGCGATGGGCATTGCGGTCAGGTCACACACCATGGTCTGAAAGTTCACCAGGGCTTCCATGCGGCCTTGCGAGATCTCGGCCTGATAGGGTGTATAGGCGGTGTACCAGGCGGGGTTTTCCAGGATATTGCGCAAAATCACGCCGGGGGTATGGGTACCGTAGTAACCCTGACCGATGAAGTTCCTGAACACCTGATTTTTTGACGCCATGGCCTTGAGCTCGGCCAGCGCTGCCGCCTCGGAAATGGCCGCCGGAATGGCCATGACATCGCGGCGCGCTATCGAACGCGGCACGATGCCATCAATCAGTGCCCGGCGTGAAGCTGCGCCCACGGCCTTGAGCATGAGGGCTTCATCCGCTTCGCCAATACCAATGTGGCGGGCAACGAATTCGGACGGATTTTCGAGTTCTGCGAGCGTCGGTGTCATGGTCAGGCGTTGGCTGAGAAAGTGGTGTAGCGCGTTTCGTCCATCAAGGCGTCCAGTTCGGCCGGGTTGGAGAGCTTCACCTTGAAGAACCAGCCAGCGCCAAGCGGGTCGGAGTTGGCCAGCGAGGGGTCGGCGCGCAACGCTTCATTCACCTCGGTGATTTCACCGCTGACCGGCATGTAGACATCGGCGGCTGCCTTGACGGACTCCACCACGCCAGCGACCTCTTTGGGTTCGAAGGTCTTACCTACTTCGGGCAGATCCACAAACACCACGTCGCCCAGCGCGTCCTGCGCATGGTGGGTGATGCCCACGGTGGCGATGCTGTTGTCAATCGTGAGCCATTCGTGGTCTTCGGTGTAC
>Ga0116157_10004076_pt1 | contig 13743 bp, 15 predicted proteins | sample AD_UKC048_MetaG_FD_89882 | JGI IMG/M metagenome (GOLD analysis project Ga0116157, IMG submission 89882) | Active sludge microbial communities of municipal wastewater-treating anaerobic digesters from USA - AD_UKC048_MetaG | ecosystem: Engineered > Bioreactor > Anaerobic > Digestate | place: USA...
GCCGCCCCGGAAGATTACGACGGCGGCGAATTGATCATCGAAGATACTTACGGCGTGCAAAAAATTAAACTGCCGGCTGGCGACATGGTCTTGTATCCGGGCACCAGCCTGCATCGCGTCACGCCAGTTACACGCGGTGAACGCCTGGCTTCTTTTTTCTGGATCCAGAGCATGGTGCGCGATGACGGCGATCGCCGCCTATTATTCGAACTCGATTTATCGATTAGGCGTCTGACGCAAAGCACGCCGGACCATCCTTCACTGGTACAACTTACCGGCGTGTATCACAACCTGCTGCGTCGCTGGGCCGAGGTTTGAAACCGTGACGGCAAAAGATCAGGCGGCAAAAAAACGCCGTAGCTATTGGCTGAAAACCCTGCATCAATGGCATTGGATCAGTTCGGCGATCTGCCTCGTTGCCATGCTCGGCTTTGCGATTACCGGCATCACCTTGAACCACGCTTCGCAAATTTCGGCAGAACCGAAAGTCGTCACGAAAAAAATGGTTTTGCCTGCAAGATTATTGAACGCGCTCACATCACCGGCTTCCGAAAAATCGCCGTTGCCGTCTGATGTCGCCGCTTGGCTGGATAAAGAAGCGTCGGCGAACGTTGACGACATTCCCGGTGAATGGTCCGACGATGAAGTCTATCTTTCGCTGCCTCGTCCCGGTGGCGATGCCTGGTTGAGCATTGATCGCAAAAGTGGCGCAATCGAATACGAAGTGACCGAGCGCGGCTGGGTATCGTATTTGAATGATCTGCATAAAGGCCGCAATACCGGCTCGGCCTGGACCTGGTTCATCGATATTTTCGCAGTGGCCTGCGTGGTGTTTGCCGGCACCGGGTTATTCCTGCTGCAACTGCATTCACGAAATCGCCCGGGCACCTGGCCAATCGTCGCGCTCGGTCTGGTGATTCCGTTTTTGCTCGTCATTATTTTCGTTCATTGATGGGGTGGTCATGAAATTTCCAGCTCTTGTTTTTCTACTCTGTGCCTCGATTGGCATGCCTGCGGTTTCCGCGGAACTGGCTGTCAGCGTGGAAGTGCCGGCATTGAAAGTGGCCGAGTACCACCGTCCGTACATCGCAATCTGGATCGAAAAGGAAGATCAATCTGTCGCGGCTGATCTTGCGGTCTGGTACCAGACAAAAGCCGGCAAGGAACCCGGTACCAAATGGCTGCCGGAACTGCGGCAGTGGTGGCGTCGTAGTGGCCGCGATTTGCAAATGCCGGTTGATGGCGTCAGCGGCGCTACCCGTTCCGCCGGCATCCAGACACTGCGTTTCGACAATAAAAAAAGCGTGTTGGCGAAATTGCCGGCCGGCAATTACCAACTCGTGGTCGAAGCGGTACGCGAAGAAGGCGGCCGTGAATTGTTGAAGATTCCCTTTTCCTGGCCGATCAAGAGCAGTCAAAAAATGAAGGCGCAGGGCGAGCATGAACTCGGTGCAATTGCGCTTGAATTAAAACCCTGACGTCCATTTTCCAGAATTTCCGGAGCTCACCATGAAAGTTTTTTTGAAACTCACCGCTATCCTATTGGCCACTGCCATTCCTTTTTCAGCGCAGGCACACAAGGCGTGGCTGCTGCCATCGTCCACCGTGGTGACGCCGAACGAATGGATTACCGTGGATGCCGCGGTATCGAATGATATTTTCTATTTCAATCACGTTCCCTTGCGAATCGATAATCTGGCGATCACGGCACCGGATGGCAGCACGGTCACGCCACAAAATATTTCCACCGGAAAATACCGCACGACTTTCGATTTGCAACTGGCGCAAAACGGCACCTACCGCATCAGCAACGGGAACAGCGGTTTGAACGCCAGCTATAAAATAGGCGAAGAAACAAAACGTTGGCGCGGTACGCCGGAAGCTTTCGCGAAAGAAATTCCGGCCGACGCAAAAGAATTGCAAGTCACGCAAAGCCAATCGCGGGTGGAAGCATTTGTCACAGCCGGAAAACCCTCGGCATTGAAAACCAGTGGTATCGGCTTGGAGCTGGTTCCGGTCACGCATCCGAACGATTTGTTCGCCGGCGAAACCGCCCATTTCAAACTCGTGATCGACGGAAAACCCGCAGCAGGCCTGAAAGTGGAAATCATTCCGGAAGGCAGCCGCTATCGTGCGAAACAAAATGAAATCGACCTTACCAGCGACGCCGACGGCGCATTCAGCGTGACCTGGCCCAGCGCCGGTCGCTATTGGCTTGAAGTAACGAGCACCGACGACAAGACCAGTATTCCGCAGGCAAAGCAGCGCCGCCTGAGTTATGTCGCCACGTTTGAAGTATTGCCACAGTAGGAGGCCGCTTGCGGGCGACTTGCGGGCGATCTTATCGTCGGGCCCAAGGGCCCTCCTACGATTTATTTTTTTGGGTACAAAATGCTCCGCTTATTGATCGCCATCGTGCTCTGTTTGCTTGCCGGTTGTGCAAGCATCCGCACTTCGCGCGTCGAAACCTTGTCCGGCGAAGCGATGGGCACGACCTGGACGGTCAAATTCGTACGTCCCAAACAATCTCCGGATTTACTAGAATTGCAGAGAGGTATCCAGCAACAACTCGATACCGTCGATGCACAAATGAGTACCTGGAAACCGGATTCGGATCTGAGCCGGTTCAATCATGCTGCCGCGAACAGCTGGCAGACATTGCCTCCGGAATTATTCGGCGTGCTTGAAAAATCGCTCGCACTCGCTCGCGATACTGGCGGCGCTTACGATCCCACGGTCGGTCCTTTGGTCAATTTGTGGGGCTTTGGTCCTGGCCGGAAAACACGGACAACGCCGGATGCCGCAAGTCTGACCGCAGCACGCGCGCGCGTCGGTTGGCAACATATCGAACTGGATCGCACGACACAGCGCGCGCTTCAACCCGGCAACGTCTCGATCGATCTATCATCGATCGCACCAGGTTTCGCGGTGGATCAAATTTCACAGTATCTGCAAACTGCCGGTATCGATAATTTCCTGATCGAACATGGCGGCGAACTGCGTGCCCATGGCCACCGCTCCGGTAATGAAGGCTGGCGTGTCGGCATCGAACAACCCGACAGCGACGACAACCTCGCCATGATTGTTGTATTGAATAACCAGGCATCCGGATCATCGGGCGATTACCGAAAATTCTACGAGCTGAACGGCAAGCGCTATTCACATCACATCGACCCGCGCACAGGAGCTCCGGTAACGCATGCACTGGCCTCGGTTACGGTCATCACCGACGACTGCATTACGGCAGATTCGACCGCGGCCGCGTTGAGCATCCTGGGGCCGGACGAAGGCTACGCCTATGCGGTGCAGCATAATATTGCCGCACTGTTTCTGGTTCGCACTGACGACGGTTTCAGCCGGACGATGACGCCCGGCTTCGAAAAACTTTTTTGATGATATGCCGCGCGATCAGTCTTTCGCTTTGTACATCGCGGCACTGATGCAGGACAGTATGCTGACGACGAACCAGCCAAACGGCAACAGGCTCAGGGTGATCAGCCAGGTAATACCGAACGCGATGCAGGCAAACAGGAACCAGAAAATGGCCGATAAAATCCGGCCTTGAACCAATTGCCCCAGACCCGGAATGAAAAAACTGCAAATGGCGGCGATCACATTGCCGGTAGAACCTTGACCGTTACTCATGGTGCGTTTCCTTTGATCCTGAATCCATTACCCAAAAGTATAGCCTGCACAAGACTCGTTGATGGCAGGATCTTCCGTTAATCTAGGCAGATGACGAAAAGCCGACAACTGCACGCCTGGGCCCGTGAGCGTGCACCGCACTACTGGGCATTGATTCGCGGCGACAAACCGGTCGGCGTGCTCTTGCTGCTTTGGCCGACCTGGTGGGCGCTGTTTCTGGCGGCGGACGGGCTTCCCCCTATCAAGATCATGATCATTTTCACGCTCGGTGTCTGGCTGACGCGCTCGGCCGGCTGCATCGTGAACGATTACGCCGATCGCTGGCTGGATGGCCAGGTTAAACGCACGCAAGAACGTCCGCTGGCGACCGGCAAAGTCTCTTCGCGGGAAGCGATGGTTTTGTTTTGCGTATTGATGCTGATCGCTTTCGGGCTGGTTTGCCTGACCAACACCCTGACGATCTATATGAGCGTGATCGCGATTTTTCTGGCGGCAAGCTATCCGTTTTTGAAGCGATATACCTATTTACCGCAGGTGTATCTGGGCGTCGCGTTCGGCTGGGGAATACCGATGGCCTTCACCGCGATTCAGGGCAAGATTCCGAATGAGGCCTGGTTGTTGTTCTGCGCCAATCTGCTTTGGACGACCGGCTATGACACCTGGTATGCAATGGTGGATCGCGATGACGATATCCGGATGGGTTCGAAATCCACAGCGATTTTATTCGGCGATGCCGACCTGATTGCATTGGGAATTTTATATGGCGGGTTTATCTGGGCCATGGTGTTACTGGGCCGCGGCACCCGTCTCGACATCAATTTCTACATCAGTCTTGCCGTCGCCTGCGGATTTATCGCTTACCAGTTCTATCGCGGCAAGACTCGCCAACGTGAAGACTGTTTTGTAGCCTTCCTGAATAACCAGTGGGTAGGCCTGTCGATATTCGCCGGCATCGCGCTGGATCTGATCGGCAAGGCCTGATCTCAAACAGACATCGCCACCCGCGCAATAACCCATATATCAACCCGCTTCACTCCCGCCTTCAACAACACTCTCGCGCATTCGCTGACGGTCGTGCCCGTGGTCATCACATCGTCAAGCAATGCGATATGTCGGGGCAGATTCCGTCTATCGGCGATAAAGGCATTTCTCAGATTACGGCGACGCTGGCCAGCATCGAGATAACTCTGTGCTGCGGTATTGCGTGACCTCAACAAGATATCGGTGCGCAGCGGAATTGCCTTGTGTTTCGCGATCATTTTCGCCAATTCCAGTGCCTGATCGAAACCGCGCTTTCTGAGGCGGGTCAAATGCAAAGGTACCGGCACCAGGGCGTCGGGCCTATCAAATGCAGGTGTATTCCTGTGGAACAGCTCGGCCAGCAAGCGTCCCGCGGCCAAATCCTGATGAAATTTCAGGCGCGGCACCAGGATCGATATCGGCGCGTAATACTGCAGCGGAGCCAGACTCGTCTGGAAAGGCGGTTCCCGTCGAATACAGGAAGCACAGGCCATGGCGGGTGCCGACAATGGCAATGCACAACGTGGGCAGGCGACCGGATTGCGTGGCAGTTCGCGCCAGCACGCCTCGCACAGATCGATAGCCGCCATGCCCGGCTGATCGCAAAGCAGGCAATGGGGCGGTAACAGCGACCAGGCAAGCATTTTGCGAATGCCGTCTACTTTTTCCAGCAGGTTTGGGTTGACAGAAAAGTCCATGCTGACCAGACTGCCCGTCTTTACAATGCTTTGCTGTCAGGGAATCCCTATGTCTGCTGTCATCCGAAATGACTGGTCGCGCGAAGAAGTGCTGGCCCTGATGAATCTGCCATTCCCCGACTTGATGCACCGCGCCGGCGAAGTTCACCGCGAGCATTTCAATCCGCAGGAAGTCCAGGTGTCCACCTTATTGTCGATCAAGACCGGTGGTTGTCCCGAAGATTGCGCCTATTGCCCGCAAAGCGCGCGCTACAACACCGGTTTGAAAGCGCACAAATTGTTGACACTCGATGAAGTAATCGAAAAAGCGACACAGGCGAAAAACGCCGGTGCCACCCGTTTCTGCATGGGCGCCGCCTGGCGTTCGCCGAAAGACAAGGATGTGGCCCAAGTCGCCGAAATGGTCAGTGCCGTCAAAGCACTCGGTATGGAAGCCTGTGCAACGCTGGGCATGCTGAGCCCGCCGCAAGCCAATACCTTGAAGCAAGCCGGTCTGGATTATTACAACCATAATCTCGATACCGCGCCGGAAGAGTATGGCGACATCATCAAGACCCGTGATTACCAAGATCGTCTCGACACCCTGGAAAACGTGCGCCACGCCGGCTTGAAAACCTGCTGCGGCGGGATCGTCGGCATGGGCGAATCGCGCGAACAGCGGGCGAATTTATTGCACAGTCTTGCGACCTTGCCGGAGCATCCCGGTTCGGTGCCGATCAATCGTCTGGTGCAAGTCGAAGGTACGCCCTTGCATGGCACGGCGATGCTCGATGCATTCGAATTCGTTCGTACGATAGCCGTGGCAAGAATCATCATGCCGAAATCCATGGTGCGCTTGTCGGCCGGCCGCGCTGAAATGAACGAAGAATTGCAGGCGCTGTGTTTTCTCGCTGGCGCCAATTCGATTTTCTACGGTGAAAAACTGCTGACCACCGGCAATCCGGATGTCGAGGCCGACCAAGCCCTGTTCGCTCGCCTTGGTTTGCGCGGCATGCCCTTGGTAGAAGAAAGCAAAACCGTGCACGCCGATGTGCTGTGCAGCGACAAAACCCAATCCTGCGCCGCATAAGCATGGCCCGCATTCTGATCAGCGACAAAGTCAAAGCCGAAAAGCTGGCGCGCATCAATACGCAGTCTGTTCGTCAGCGTCGCATTATCCAGGCACGCGATGGCGTGATCGTGAAATGCGACGGCAAGGAACTGGTCAATTTCAGCAGCAACGATTACCTCGGCTTGTCGCAACATCTGGATGTGGTATCAGCTTTGCAGGAATCCGCGGCCTATCACGGCGTCGGCAGTACCGGTTCGGCACTGGTCTGTGGTTATCACCAGGAACACGCCAGTCTGGAAAAAGAAATTGCCGAATGGCTCGGTTACGAAAAAGCCTTGTATTTCGGAAGCGGTTATCTCGCGAATCTGGCAGTGATGCAAAGCCTGCTTGGCGCCGGCGATGTCTGCGTGCAGGACAAACTCAACCATGCCTGCCTGCTCGACGGCGCGCGTCTGGCGTATTGCGAATTGAAACGCTATCCGCATGCCGATGTGTCGGCGGCTTTGCGCCAGCTGACAAGTCATCGTGATGGCGCTGCCATGCTTGCCACCGATTCGGTGTTCAGCATGGATGGCGATATGGCACCGCTGCGCGATCTGGTATTGCTGACCCGCACGCAAGACGCGATGTTGTATGTCGACGATGCTCACGGTATCGGCGTATTGGGTCCCGAAGGCCGCGGCAGTGTTGCCGCCGCAAAACTGACCAGCAAGGAAGTGCCCTTGCTGGTATTGCCAATGGGCAAGGCCTTCGGCGGACAGGGCGCGATACTCTGCGGCAGCGAAGCGATCATCGGCCACATCTCGGAAACCGCACGTCCTTATCTCTTCAGCACTGCACCGCCGCCGGCAATGGCAGCCGCGATGCGTGCAAGCCTGAAACTGATTCGCAGCGAACCCTGGCGCCGGGCAAAACTTGCTTCGCTGATCGCGCGTTTTAGACGCGCCGGCATGCGCCATGGTCTGCCATTGCACGATTCGCAAACGGCGATTCAACCGATCATGCTTGGCAATAATGAAAAGGCATTGAAGATCGCGAAATCGCTGGAAACACAGGGCTATCTGGTCACCGCCATCCGGCCACCGACGGTTCCCGACGGCCAGGCACGTTTACGTGTCACGCTGACTGCACTGCATACCGAAGAACAGGTGGACGGCTTGATCAAAGCCTTGGCATTCGCGCTGGAAGACAGCCGTCGCCTGCCAGAAAATCACGCAGAAGCTTAAATGCATATCGAGCAACGCGGCACCGGCCCGGCGCTGGTGATGATTCACGGCTGGGCCATGCATTGTGAAATCTTTTCGCCGTTGGTTTCATTGCTGGAAAAACAGTTCACCTGCTTTCTGGTCGATCTACCCGGTCACGGTCGCAGCATTGCCGATCATTCGACTCTGGATATTGCCGTGATCGCGAAAGACATTTCGGAACGGATACCCGCCGCCATCTGGTGTGGCTGGTCACTCGGCGGCTTGGTCGCCTTGCATGCCGCAAGACATTACACGACGAAGGGCTTGATCATGCTGTGCGCTTCGCCGCGTTTCGTCAAAGCCGATCATTGGCCGCATGGCATGAATGCGTCGGTGTTCACCGGATTTTCCGATGATCTGAAAAAAGATTATCGCGGCACGCTGGATCGCTTCATCAGTCTCGAAGCGCAGGGCTCGGATCATATGCGGGAAGAATTGCGCGTGTTGCGCGATGCCGTCTTTGCCTTTGGTGAGCCGGCCGAACGCGTGTTGTGCGAAGGCCTCGAACTGCTGGAAAATACCGACTTGATTGACGCCTGCAGCGGCCTGAATGTGCCCAGCCTTTGGTGTGCCGGAAAACGCGATCGACTGGTTTCGCCATTGGCCATGCAAACGGCATGCGAAATGGCAAACGGTGAATTCTTCGCCATTCAAGGTGGCGGCCATGCACCGTTTTTGACGCATGCCGATCTGGTGGCACAAGCCATTACCAATTTTTCGAAAAAGATGGCATGAAATATTTTCGCGCTCCTGTTTTATTTGAAGCCGCCTCGTTGCGACGGAATTTCGGTCGTGCGGCGAGTTCTTATGCACAAGTCGCGGTATTGCAACGCGAAGTCGAAACCCGATTGATCGAGCAGCTGGATTTCCTGGAAGACCGTCAGCCATTGCGCGTGCTGGATCTGGGTTGCGGGCCGGGGCGCGCCAGCGGCATGATGAAAAAACGATGGCCGAAGGCTCAAGTGATTGCGCTCGACGCCGCTCTGCCGATGCTGAAAGAAGTGCCGAAACAAACCCGTTTCTGGCGACCGATAAAACGCGTCTGCGCCGATGCTTCATCCTTGCCCTTGATCGATGGCAGCGTCGATGTGATTTTTTCCAATCTGTGCCTGCAATGGGTGAATGACTTGCCGGCCACGCTGGCGGAATTCCGTCGCGTATTGAAACCGGACGGCCTGCTTTTGTTTTCGACCTTCGGGCCTGACACCTTATTGGAATTGCGCGAAGCCTATTGGCAGGCCGGTGAAAAGAATCCGCCGCTCAGTCCATTCGCTGCGATCCAGCAAATCGGCGATGCGATGATTGCGGCCGGTTTCAAGAATCCGGTACTGGATCGCGAGCTTTATCAACTGACATATTCCGATGTTCGAAGCTTGATGAAAGAACTGAAAGCCATCGGTGCGAACGACGCACGGCCGCAGCGCTCTCGTGGTTTATCCGGAAAAACCCGTTTGCAAAACATGACGGCAGCTTATGAAAAACTCCGTGTCAATAATGTTCTGCCCAGCACCTGGGAAGTCGTGACGGTGATGGCCTGGGGTCCGGCGCCGGGTGTTTCACGAAGAGAACAGGGTGCGGATATTGCGAGTTTTCCGGCGGACAGAATTCCGGTTCGCAAACGATAACAATAAAGGACGCTCCTACGCGCTCATCACCACGGTAGCGAATCCAGATCGACATTACCGCCGGTAATGATCAGGCCGATTTTTTTTCCGGTGAATTGCATTTTGTTTTTGATGATCGCGGCCAGCACCGTGGCACAGGATGGTTCAACCAGAATCTTCAGCCTTTCCCAGATCAGGCGCATGGCTTCGATGGTGTCCTGATCGGGTACGGTGAAAATTTCAACTCGCCGTTCCTGCATGATGTGCAAATTGATTTCACCCACGGTGGCACGCAAGCCATCGCAAATCGTGTTCGAGACAATGTCGGTGATGCGCATGTTCGCTTGCAACGATTCATACGCATCGGCGGCGCCACTTGGTTCGGCGCCGATCGTACGACAGGTTTTAGATTTGCCGGCAACCGCAATGGCAGTGCCACTGATCAGGCCGCCGCCACCAACCGGTGCGATCATGAAATCCAGTGTCGGTGTTTGCTGCAGACACTCCAAGGCCGCCGTGCCCTGACCCGCAATCACGTCAACATTGGTGTAGGGATGAACCATCGCGGCACCGGTTTGCTGCCGGATTTTATCGGCAGCGTCATCGCGACCCTTCATCGTGTTATCGCAAAAAGTAATTTTGCCGCCAGCTTGTTCGATGGCTTTCAACTTGGCGGGATTCGCGCCATTCGGTACCACGATGTAGGCAGGAATATTTCTGGTTTTTGCCGCCAATGCCAGCGCCGCGCCATGGTTACCTGAGGAATGCGTTACTACGCCATTGCTGGCTGCCTGTTCGTCAAGATTCCAGACCGCATTGCAGGCGCCACGAAACTTGAATGCGCCGGCGCGCTGGAAATTTTCGCATTTGAAAAACAGTTCGGCGCCGACCAGTTCGTTGATGGATGCCGATTGCAGTACCGGAGTCACGTGTGCGTAAGGCGCTATGCGTGCCGCTGCCGCAAGGATGTCTTCAAAGACCGGTTTTTTGTTTTCGCTGCCCATTTATTGCTCCGCTTTTTTTTGCCCCAGCAAACTGCTCAGGCTTGAGCCGATCACGACCAATACCGCGCCAACATAGCCGAGCGTCGTCACATGTTCCGATGCAACAGTGTCGGGCGATATCGAATGCACAATCGCCACGCATGCCAGGCACAGCAAGGGTGTCACCGCCAAAATAGCGGACACGCGCGAGGCTTGCCAGTGCACCAGCGCCTCGGCAAAGGCGCCGTAGGCAATCAGCGTGTTGATGGCGCAATACGCCAACGCCCAGGCATGTTTTTGATCCAGCGCCAGTATTTTTTGCGGATGGGAAAATGGCAACAACAGCAAACTAGCTACCGCGTAGATAAAAAACAGAATGGTTTGCGAACTTAAACGCAGCAGCAATTGTTTCTGGATCAACGCATACCCGGCCCACACGACTGCCGCAAAAATGACCGAAGCCGAACCGATCAGATAAGCCTGCGTTCCCAAGGCCGTGCCTTTGAGTTGATCGCTGAAAAACAAGGCCAGCCCGCAGGCAATGATCGCCAAACCGCACCATTGCCCGAATTGGTAAAGCTCGCGAAAAATGAAGATGCCACCCAATGCCATCAGCAAGGGGGCAAGCTGAATAAGCAATTGCGCGTTCGCCGGCGTGGTGTACTGCACGCCGAGCAAATAGAAAACGTAATTGCCGATCAGCAGCAGTGCAGCTGCGGCAAGATGCCTCCAGCGCTTTTTATCCAAGGCCTTGAAAACCGATAAACCACCACGCCAGCTCAGCCAGACCAGCATCACGATGGTCGCCACCAGAAAGCGGAACCAGGTGAGCGTGATCGCATCGAGTTCTTCCAGCGTTACTTTCAGGGCTACCGGCAAACTGGCCCAGCAAAGCGCGGTAATGATGGCGAGCATCAGGCCCAGTCGCCAACGGCCCGACGCTTGATGTAAGGCCATGGGAATTCCTTGTGTGCGTTATGTTGCAGATTCTAACATTCCACGTGCTTTGGCTTATGAGTTAAGTGACGATTCACTCGTATTGCACGACACTGGTCTTCACTCAGGAGTCCGCCATGAAACTCAAGCTCGCCGCCGCCGTTCTTGTCATCCTTGCCAGCTCGGGTTGCGTGACAAGCACGAACAGCTACACGCGTGACATCGTGTACCGCGATGGCAGTTATTACTCGCCAGCCGATGAACAAAATGGCGATTACTATTACGAGCCGGAACCTGACTACGGCTATTACGACGACAACTATTACTATGGCAGCTCATGGTATGTCGGCATTGATCCCTACCGCTGCCGGTTTTCCCACTACCACGATCAGTATTGCGATTACCGCTGGGGTAGCTCTTACCTGAACTTTGGCGGATTGACGCTCTACTTCGGCAATTCGAATTACCAAGGTTATGGTTACGGCTATCCTGGTTATGGTTATTACGGCGGCTATCCCTATTACGGTTATGGCTGGTATTCCCCGAGACCGCGGCCACATGCGAACGGCCCAATCCCCATGCCGAAACCCGAACGACCTGGCAACCAGGTGCCGGATTACAGCTACAACACTCCCGGCATGCGCGTATCCGGCGAACCGGTCAGAATGCCCACCAAACCTGGCGTTCTCAATCAGGCACCAGACGAAACTGTCAGCGATAACGAGAGTGAAGACCGACAAAACCTGAATCCGTACACTCGCACGCGTGAACGCAGGCCGATAATTCGCCCCGAATATCGTCAAGAGGAACGTGATGAGCGTGCCAATGATGGAATCGCAATCGGTAATCCCAATCGACAAGGCAGGCAGACCAAGCCAGCATTGCTGGTAGAGGGTGACGATACCTACCAGGCCAGCGACAAGCCGGTGCGGCAAGATCGCAATACCCTGCCTTATCCGCAAACGGTGAATTCCGGTCCAGGTCGTGAACCCACGGTTGAAATTGATGCTGCCGATTCCACTCCGGTCGAGCGTTCCAACCGGAATAATCGTCCGGAGCGCTCGGCACCGCGGGTACAAACGCGTGAACGGGTTGAGCGCTCGGAAAGAATTGAGCGACCAGTGCGCGTAATCAAAAAAGACGATAACGATCGCGGCGGGTAATGAGCAAGCAGCCCCAAGGCTCTTTAAGGCAGCTTAATTGACACAATGTGTCGCTTTTTGACCTAAACTTGATCTCTAGCTTGTCTGGCGCTCGGCGTTGATTCCCCCGGATCCCCCCTGTTCCCAAAGAATCGGCCCGAGTGCCAGCATTTTATTTCGCATGCAAGGGACATAAAAAAGGCCGGGAGCTCCCCCCGGAGCTCCCAGCCAGCATCCCCCTCATGTTTCTGTGCCGCCCCTGTTCAGTCGAGACAGGCATGTAGGGTGCCTGGCAGTATCAGCAGGATGCATGCCAAAAGCTTGTTTATACTTGTTAAAACTTGTGACATGAAACTCTTTCGCCGGCGCGCCGCTGCGCATATTCCTTACCCCTCACTAAAATGACCCCATGAAAAACGATTTTTTTAATTACGACGTCATAGTGATTGGTGGCGGCCATGCCGGCACCGAGGCAGCACTGGCTTCGGCACGCGCAGGCGCACGCACCTTGCTGCTGACCCACAGCATTGAAACCATTGGCCAAATGAGCTGCAATCCGGCCATCGGCGGCATCGGCAAAGGCCATTTGGTAAAGGAAATCGATGCACTTGGCGGGGCGATGGCGCGCGCCACGGATCGGGCCGGCATTCAGTGGCGCACCTTGAATGCGAGCAAAGGCCCGGCGGTTCGTGCAACACGGGCCCAGGCAGATCGCCAGCTTTATAAATCCGCCATTCGCCATATCGTCGAAACTCAGGAAAACCTGACCTTGTTTCAGGCTCCCGTCGATGACATCGTTTTTGAAAATGGCCGCGTTTCCGCGGTAATGACGCAAAGCGGTTTGCGCTTCAATACCAAAGCGGCCGTGTTGACCGCCGGTACTTTTCTGGCGGGAAAGATCCATATCGGCCTGACCAATTACGCCGGTGGCCGCGCGGGCGATCCGCCTGCCATTACTCTGGCCGAAAAATTGCGCGACGGGCCCTTTGTCGTCGATCGCCTGAAAACCGGCACGCCACCGCGTATCGATATCCGCTCGATCAATTTCGAAGGCCTCGAAGAACAACCCGGCGACACGCCGATTCCGACCATGAGTTTCATCGGAAACAAGAGCGAACATCCGCGGCAGATTTCCTGCTGGATCACGCATACCTCCGAACAAACCCACGAAATTATTCGTGGCGGCCTTGATCGCTCGCCGATGTATTCCGGCGTGATCGAAGGCGTGGGCCCACGTTATTGCCCGAGCATCGAAGACAAGGTCGTGCGTTTCGCCGACAAGAATTCGCATCAGATTTTCATCGAACCGGAAGGACTCGATACGTTTGAAATTTATCCGAACGGCATTTCCACGTCACTTCCTTTCGATGTGCAATTCGATCTTGTCCGCTCGATCAAGGGTTTCGAAAATGCGCAC
>Ga0116157_10004080_pt1 | contig 13727 bp, 10 predicted proteins | sample AD_UKC048_MetaG_FD_89882 | JGI IMG/M metagenome (GOLD analysis project Ga0116157, IMG submission 89882) | Active sludge microbial communities of municipal wastewater-treating anaerobic digesters from USA - AD_UKC048_MetaG | ecosystem: Engineered > Bioreactor > Anaerobic > Digestate | place: USA...
GAATTAAAAGGTGAAAGTTTAAGAAAAAAACTGTAATTTTGTCAGGTTAACCGTTCTTTGAGATATTTTACAAGGGGGGTCAATATGACCGAAATGGGGGGTCAGTATGACCGGAATATCCATAGAGTAATATATTTTATAACTCATAAAATATTGGACTAATTATTAATTACATTTGGTATTAATTGTGCATAAGGTTCAGCGTTTTATTCACCGTTTTTACATACAAAAATAATTATAATAAAAACAAAACACAAATAACAGTTGATAATTTCAGAAATAGTTATGGTAAAAATCGTAAATAAAACAAAGCTTAACGTATGTTAGCCACTGTAATTACTCATATATTTTCTGTAAGAAAGACTTTTATTTTCACACCATTGGTATTTTCCATAAAATATCTCAATAATTCTTTTAGGGAATATTTTCTCAAATGAGCGAAGAAGAACAATATCATATTTGCGATGGAAATTTATCCAACATTTGTTGCACGATTTATTGTGTTGTTGCTGTATCTTTACTGCTTCTATTGAGTTGAATATTTCGTCTAATGAATTCTGGTTAACATTTCCCAATTTTGTCGAAAGATATTGACAAATAGGAACATCCCCATTAGGATGAATAACCAAGCTATCTAAAATGCTATCACATTTTAGTTTTGTATTACCATTTCTCCACTCTTCGTACAGCATTAGGAAATCATAATTTTCTGAAGTAAATTTGACCGATTCAGGCATTGTTTTCCTGAAATCAGTACTTATATCAGATGTCAGCATTTTCTCTTGTGACTCTTTTAAATGTGCAGGATCTTTTGTTTCAAAAAAATCAATATTATTATAAAGTCCTATTCTTATATCTATATTATAAGTTTTTGATATGTCTATTACATCTTGTAAATCTTTGAAACTATTGTATGGCGTTAAAGTAAACATTAGTGATAGCGGAACAATATCTTTACAGGCTTCTATTACTTGCATGACTTTGTCAAAGCCATCTTTCCCCCGCATATATTTGTATGTTTCAGCACGTCCGTCAAGTGAAATGTATAATCTTTGAGGAGTATACTTTTTTACAGTACTAATAACTTTATCTGGTTGTAAGCCGTTCGTAAGTATATCAAATTTAGGGTGATTCTTTGAAAACCAACTTAGTATTTTATCACTTTCGGGGTGTAATAAAAATTCACCACCTTCCATACCAACTATTGTATCTTTAGTGATACATTTACTATTCATAATTTCAACAATTTTTTCAAAAGAAAGATGTTGCGGTGGACGTTTTTCCCAAACTCGACAATGTAAGCATCTTGAATTACACATTTCTGTTGCATACAACATCAAGGTTGATATTTTTTTGTGTCGAGGTCTGAATTTATTGTTGGCAAACTTTACACCTCTATTTATATAATCGGTCACTTTATACATTTGTCATTGCTTTTTTAATATTCGTAATTATTTCATACGTATTCAGACAATCTTTCAATGATGCATTGTTAGTGCATTTTTTATTTTCGCAGTAGTTTATAAAATTATCTATCTCACCAAAATATCCACTAGTATATAACTGATTATTTTCAAATACTGGATTAAAATTGTTTCTCTTTTTCAATGTAACTGATGTCATTTTACTCCCGAATATTTTTTCTTTTGGCAAGTTAAATAAAACACCTTGCTTGGATGTAAAAGATAGATTTTCTGCATTAGTTATTTCATATATCCCACTATCTGAATTTACAATCATAGTTTCAACTGCGTTTATCCACGAATATTCGCTAGAAAGTTCAATAACACCGTTAGAACCATTCGTATGTCGTAAATGTAAAAATGCTGTAGTTCCGTTTTTTGATTTATTCACCGCTACATATTTTAATTCTGCATAACCGAATAAAAAAGACAACAAAGATATGGGATGAATAAACAAATCCAAGAAAGCATCCCCTTCTGGATATGCACCCGTTACGTACCTACAATTGTAATAGCACTTTCCTGATATTTTTTTCTTCAGTTCAATATTTGCCGGAGCATATTGTTTCTGAAGTCCGACAAAACATTTTCCTTTTGATGATTTTTCACATTCAATCAATTCTTGTAACTCTTCAAATGTGAGACAAGGTGGTTTTTCAACAAAAACATTTTTATCGGATATAAGTAGATTCTTAACCAACTCAAAATGAGATTTTGGATTGGCACATACAAAAACCCCTTTTATTTGCTTATCATCAAGAACTTTTTGCAAATTATTTGTGCCCTCTGAATGGAGGAAATTATCATCAACTAGCTTTGCGTTTTGTGCACTTTGGGTAACTATATATTTTAGATTTGCTCTTAAATAATTGATAATAGGATATAAATTATTGATGCTATGATTGCCAATACCAACAAAAGCATATTGGAAATTATTTGATCTGCTAAGATAAACCCTTTTTCTAAGGTTTTTTAAATGCTTGATTAATTTATCCATATTTTACTTTATTATGTTTGCTAACGTTCAGTGTTTTATTAACCGTTTTTACACACAAAAATAATCATAATAAAAACAAAACATAAATAATAGATGATAATATGAGAAATAGTTATGGTAAAAATGATATATAAAACAAAGTTGGGACAGGAATTATCAGAGTGCAATATAACTCTGTTTAATATTTTGATATATATTTACATCATGAAAAATGAAAAGATGTCTCAAATGGACACAAAAGACTTAAAAGAACAAATTGATTCTGAAGCGCGTTTTGTACCATATTCGATGCTGAGCCTACTTGGAAAAGATAGCATCAAGGCAATAAATCTGGGAGACCAAACTGAAATAGAGCTTACTATATTATTTGCCGACATTCGTGATTTTACACAATTGTCGGAAACAATGACGCCAAAAGAAAACTTTGATTTTATAAACTCCTATCTGCACCAAATGGAGGCAATTATCACAAGTCATGGTGGGATAATTGACAAATTCCTTGGTGACGGCATTATGGCAGTATTTCCTACATGGCCCGATTCGGCTGTTAATTGTGCTATAATTATGCTTCAGCAATTAGAAAAGTTTAATAAGGGCACAGCAACTAAAGGACTACCGCCAATCAGAATTGGTATTGGACTAAATACTGGACTTTGTATGTTAGGCACAATAGGTGGACCCGGCAGAATGGAATGTACAGTCATTAGCGATGCTGTTAATCTAGCATCCAGACTCGAAACCTTGACAAAAAACTATAAAGTAAATCTTCTGATTGGAGAAAACACATTTAATAGTCTTCAAGATTCAAAGATGTTTTCGTTGCGATTTATCGACAGAGTTGTTGTTAAAGGCAAAACACAGCCTCAATCTATTTACGAAGTTTATGACACAGACTCTTACAAATCGAAAAGACTAAAAACCAAAACCAAAAGCTTATTCGAAGAAGCATTGGCTCACTATCATTATAAAGAAATTGACATTGCCAAAACATTGCTGCAAAAATGTGTTAATATAAACCCCGGTGATATGCCGGTTTAGGTTTATCTAGACAGATGCAATCAATTTATTGATAAAGGAATTTTTGAAGGCTCACAGGAATTAAAACAACAAATTGTCTGGAATAAAGATTTTGAAGTAGGCCATACGAATATTGATAGACAACATTCCGAGTTATTTGAGAATTCAGTGAAACTCCTTAATCTAATTAACAAAGATGTATCCAAAAGCGATATTTACGATCATTTAGCTTTTATTGAGAATTATACCAAAACTCATTTTGCAGAAGAAGAGAAATATCTTGCTAAACATAATTATCCGTTTTTAGAAAGACAACAAAGACAGCATAATAATTTTATCAGGTCGTTTAAATTACTAAAAGATGAAATTGATTCCAACACAAAAAGTAAAACATATATTATGTTCAGAATCCAAATTTTACTAGTGGACTGGATTGTGAATCATGTTCTTAAAGAAGATCAGCATTTTGGAAAGTTTTTAATGTGATAATTTACATCTCAATAGACAATAGACCAATTATATTTATGGGATTGAAACAAATATTTTAAAATGCACCAAATAGCAATTCTCAAATAATATTTTTCTAGTTGAATGTACAAGTTCAAAAAAATTGCTAAATTAATTACATTAGATTATAAAACTAATTACCTTTGGAAGGCAATTGAATAATAAATCAACAAGATTTTGATACATGACAATAAATATTAATTACGACAAATTATGAATGAACTAAAAATTAATGAGTTTATCATCGCCTACACAAAAGGCATTGATTTGATTAACTGTGTTAAAAACTCAATTGACAACGATTTTGTGAAACCAGAAGACTATGACGATTATGGTTGTAATATTGAATTTATAACTAAAGAAAAATCTAATGTGAAAGACGAAAATTCTTTAAAGGAATGGAATATTTATCATCACAATAGTTTTTGTGTTCCTCAAATTGGTCCTGATTCTCCAACAGGATTCAGTTTCCCTCCACCTTTCAATTTTATTGACGAAGAAAGTATTATAATTAATTCCAATACCGAAAACAATGCTGAAGTTGAAGTTGGAACAAATAACGGTAACTATATTTTCAATCTTATCAGTAGTGATAAAAATGAATATGGAATAATTATCAAATCAATTTTTATGGATCTTCCTTGGGGTGCTGGCAGAGTAGGGATTGTGGAGTAATACCACACACCCCCCTATTCAAGTCCTTACTTTGTGATAAAAATATCTAAAATCCGGATTCAACTCTTAATTTGGGATACATTTTTGTTATATCTTGAAATATAAAATTTCTGAGAAACTGAAATGGACTTGCCCGCTTCACAGTTAAAACCAAATTTGACAGTATCCATTTCAATCCTGATATTACAAAATATCAATAATGCAAAGTCTTCCCCCTCATCAGATTAGCAGTAAGACAAGAATGTACGGGAACAATTTCGACCAGATCTCCAACATGATAATTGGATATTTCTCCACTCTCAACTAAAATAACTCCGTGTTCCTGAGATAGTGATATCAAATTTTCATCTACTTCGGCATTTAGTTTACCAATGTGTCGAATTACTTTCCCATAACTGACAGATTCTCCAGCTTTTACGAATTCTTTGCTGAAATGAATCGCACCGCCATGAATAACGACTTCGTTTCGTTCGGGATTTACGTCAACTACTGGACAAAAAACAGTTGCAGCAATATCTTTTGGTGTGCATACTTCTTTTTCTAGTTGCATAAAATCGTAATAAACAAAATTGCCTGGACGAACCTCATCAATCCCTTCAAAATCTGTCATTAAACTACAACCTGGAGTATCTCCAACCGAGATTTTAGGTTCAAAGGCGGCATATTTCTCCTTCAGACTTTTCATTTTGGTAATAGAATCAACTGAGGATTTAAGGATATCGTCTTTTGTTTTTAAGGAATATGTAGAGCCATTATGAGTAAGGAATCCTTTAAATTTTAAATGTGAAGTTTCATTTATTCGGGTTATACAATTTTCGATTTGCTCAAAATTATCCCAAGCAATTCCCGATCGGTTATAACCAGTATCAATTTCTATCCACGCATTTGCTTTTATTAGAGGCATACCCGAAATAATTCTCACTGAATCAAAATTGGAGAATGTAAGACCAAGTTTTGTATTCTTAGATAATTTATTAAGATTTCGTTGTTCACGTATATTAACCGGGAAAGCAATAGTGATATCTTTAAATCCTAAAAATCTGAAATATTGTGCCATTTCAACCGATGAAACTGTAATACATTTCACTCCGAATTCTCTATAAATCGCTGCAGTTTCTTTATTGTCATGAGTTTTGAAATGAGGTCGAAACAAGCATGTGCTAGGAAGTTTATCCATCATGTTTTTTATGTTTGCCCTTACAATTTCGGTATTTATAGCAAAAGTTGGAGATTTTATTTTTGAGTACTTAAACATTTGAGTTTTTTTGTAAAATTAACAATTTTGATGGTGCTGACAAAATGAATTTCACCGCACGAGAATCTCGCTCAATATTTTTTTTAAAAACAGATGCGAGGTAAAATCCACAATTACCAGTGGTAAAACAGTGTATTTAATAATTCATTCGGTATTATCGGAATTTAAGAGTACTTTTGCAAACTTTTCAAAATGAGAAGTTAAATTATTTTTTTGATGATAACAGTAGCAAATTTACGAGTTCAATATGGCAGCAGAGTTTTGTTTCAGGAAGTAAATATGAAGTTCACAGCAGGAAACTGTTATGGAGTCATTGGAGCAAACGGAGCCGGCAAATCAACACTATTAAAAGCAATAGCAGGAGAAATTGACACCACTTCCGGAAATATTAGTATGGGTCCTGGCGAAAGGCTTTCGGTTTTAAGTCAGAACCACTTTGCTTTTGATGAATTCACAGTTCTTGATACAGTTCTTAAAGGGCATACACATCTTTGGGAAATTATGAGACAAAAGGATGAATTATATGCAAAAGAAGATTTTTCGGAAAAAGATGGAGTAATTGCCGCTGAATTAGAAGGCAAATTTGCCGACATGAACGGGTGGAATGCCGAAAACGATGCTGCAACTCTGCTAAGCGATTTGGGAATTCAGGAAAAATTTCATTATACACTAATGAAAGATATGAGTGGAAAGCAAAAAGTCAGAGTTTTGTTAGCTCAGGCACTTTTTGGAAATCCTGATAATTTACTTTTGGATGAGCCTACAAATGACTTGGACCTTGACACTGTGCTCTGGCTCGAAAATTATTTATCAAACTATGAAAATACTGTCTTGGTAGTTTCGCACGACAGGCACTTTTTAGATGCAATAAGTACCCATACTGTTGATATTGATTATGGACAAATTGAAATGTTTGCAGGTAATTATAGTTATTGGTACGAAAGCAGTCAGTTGGCACTAAGACAAGTTCAGGCTCAAAATAAGAAAGCAGAAGAAAAGCGTAACGAATTGCTTACTTTCATTGCTCGATTTAGCGCAAATGTTGCAAAATCAAAACAGACAACTAGTCGCAAAAAAATGATTGAGAAACTGAATATTGAAGATATAAAGCCATCAAAAAGAAAATATCCGGGCATTATTTTTAAACCTGAGCGCAAAGCCGGTGATAAAATTCTTGAGGTTTCCGGATTAAAAGCAAGTATTGATGGGCATGTTTTATTTAAAAATGTTGAATTCACTGCAAATAGAGATGATAAAATCGTCTTTTTATCGCGTGACCCACGTGCTATGACTGCATTATTCGAAATAATCAACGGTAATCAAGAGCCTGAAGCTGGAACATTTCAATGGGGACAAACTATTACTTCTGCTTACTTACCAGTTGACAATTCTGAGTACTTCTCAAGTAATTTGAATCTTTTTGATTGGTTGTGTCAATATACAAAAGAAACTACTGAAATCTATATTCGCGGCTGTTTAGGAAAAATGTTATTTGCTGGTGAAGATATTTACAAACAAGTTGAGGTATTATCAGGAGGCGAAAAACAAAGATGTATGATCCTTAAAATGATGCTGTTGGATGCTAATGCGTTGGTAATTGACACTCCAACAAACCATTTGGATTTGGAATCAATTCAAGCATTTAACAATAATCTGGTAAAATATCCAGGTAACATTTTCTTTGCATCGCACGATCACGAGTTTATTCAGACTGTAGCAAACAGAATAATCGAGCTAACACCAAACGGAATTATTGATAAGCTCATGGATTACGACGAATATATTTATGATGAAGAAATCAAAAAGCTAAAGGAGAAAATGTATAAAACAAAGAAATAATACCAATTGTATTAATTGTTTTAGCCAGTAAATTTTTTAGCAACTAAGATTTTGTTTAAAAAGCAATTATATTCTCGCCACATTTAAAAACACAATAAACACTGAAACAGTGATGACTATATAAATGATTCGAGCAGTTTCTGGAGAGAATTTCCATAATTTATATTTTATTGAACCTTCGTGACAAGAGTTCAGGCAATCGCCACACATTATACAGGTAAAACCTGGTTTACGAGCGGCAATATTCTGTTTTTCAAGTGCAAGGTATTTACAGGATTTTGCACACCGCATGCAACTTGTGCAAGTGTCATCAATATACATTCTAAATGGATTAACAAAACGTGCGTAATTCAAAATCGTTCCTAATGGGCAAAAATAAACGCAATGAATCATCTTTCCAGTAAAAGTTGAAACAAAAATTACAACTAACAGCCCAATTACTCCAAATACTATTGCAATGATTGCAGCTGAGTATAAAGACACTCCAAAAGCACGTAGCAGAATTACCAAAAATACAAAAATGACTAAAGAAATAGATTTGATAAGTTTTAGATGTTTTGTGTTAAACTTCCTTGATTTTGATTTAATCCCTGATGTCAAATTATCTAATGCACCAAAATAGCAAAGTTGACTGCACCATGCCGGACCAGTAAGAAAAACCGTTGACAAAAACAATATCGGCATAAATGAAAATTCCATTCGAAAAATAGCACCACCAGGGATAACTGCTGGAATTGGAAGATGCAACTTTCCGGTCATTAAAAAATCATCAAAACCCGATAAGCCAAGAATAAGCTGTGCAAAAAACACGAACGAAAACAAAGTCCAACTAATAGTTCTCCATTTGGATACCTTTGAAACATCTAACATTTTAACAGCAAGAAATCCGCCCAGTACAGACATTACTCCTATCTGCAACCAGCCAAAACCAGAATAGAATCGCTCGGCCAACAACATTGGTGTTGCAACCTTTAGTTGCACTATTGAAAGCAAAACAAACGATACTGCTGCTGCAATTATTCCTGATAGTATCTTGGCTTTTTTCATAATTATAATATCGTCGTAAAAATATAAAGAATTTCCAGAACGGGAGGAAGCAAAAATTCTAACTTTGCAAAATAATTTTTTACTTATGAAAGCATCTATATTAAGCATCGGCGACGAAATTTTGATTGGACAGATTGTAAATACAAATGCAGTATGGATTTCGCAAAAGCTTAATGAGGTTGGAGTAAAAGTCAATTATATTTATTCTGTTGGCGACGACAAAACTGATATTATTGAAGCAATCCAAACTCTGATGAGCAAAACCGATATTGTCTTAATTACTGGTGGACTAGGCCCCACCAATGATGATATTACAAAGAATGTTCTTTGCGAAATGTTTGGAGCTAAGTTAATTCTAAGTGATGTGGTTCTTGAGAACATACACGAGCTACTAAGTAAGCGCGGGTTCAAGATGAACGCCAACAATCACGATCAAGCAATGGTTCCGGATAATGCAAAAGTTCTAAACAACAAGATGGGAACTGCTCCTGGAATGCTTTTCGAGAAAAACGGCAAATATCTTATTTCAATGCCTGGTGTGCCCTTCGAAATGAAACATTTGATGGAGTCACAGGTTTTACCTTTTATAATAGACACATTTACAACCAAACCTATTATCCATAAAACACTTATGGTGGTTGGTTTACCCGAATCAATGCTGGCAGAAAAAATTGCTGATTGGGAAAATGCTCTGCCCGAATTTGTACATCTTGCATATTTACCTTCACCCGGATTTATACGATTGAGATTGAGCATTTACGAAGCAGAACTCGAACACAATTTGCTAATAGAAGAGCTTACAACAAGTCTTAAAAAATATATTCCTGACAATATTTTTGCTGAAGAAGATGTAAAACCAGAGGTTTTAATTGGACAACTCTTAAAAGCACAAGGAAAAACCTTATCAACAGCCGAAAGTTGCACTGGTGGAACAATTGCTGCGATGATAACTTCAGTACCAGGCAGTTCGGCTTATTTTAAAGGATCGGTGGTTTCGTACGACAACGAAGTAAAACAAAATGTTTTAAAAGTTAACCATAACGATTTGTTGCAGTATGGAGCGGTTAGTCAACAGGTAGTGGAACAAATGGCTGCTGGAGCTTTGGATTTACTCAAAACTGATTATGCAATAGCTGTCAGTGGTATTGCCGGTCCTGACGGAGGAACCCCTGAAAAACCGGTTGGAACAATTTGGATAGCAGTTGCTTCGAAAGAAAAAATATTGTGTAAATTATTCCACTCTCTTAATAACAGAGAAATAAACATCTTACGTGCGGCAAATACAGCATTAGCAATGATGATAGAAATGATAAAAAAAAGTTTCACAACGAGGGTTAATTTCCATATTCAAAAATAATTCGCTATTGTTATTTAAAGAATTATAAGAAGGAATTAACAGAAATTGAAGATGACAACATCATTAAGTTATAATTCAGAAAAGTAAACTTACCTCAATTAACCCTTTCATAGCTAGGACTCAGTTTTGAAGATTCGTGATTACCGAAAACATTAGTGCTGATTTTCAGTAACTTAGCATATCCAAAAAACTATTTAATATTATCACCGGAAGTTAATTAAAAAATTATTTATGTAAGTATTGCAAACAAAATAAATAATTAAATTTGACAAAAAATTCAACTAAAAGTGCAGCGTCAGCACGGTAAACTCTGACTAAAATAATATGAAAAAAATGACTTTGATTTTTATCATTCTGTTTGTTGGTGGCATGACTGCAGAGGCACAGTGGGAACAAACTAATTGTCCAAACACATCAAGGGTAACATGTATAGCGACAAGCGGATCAAATGTTTTTGCCGGATTCCAGGATGATGGAATTTATGTTTCAACAGATAATGGCGAAACATGGCATGAAGCAAATAACGGTCTGACTAACTATTGTCTTCGAGACATAGCAATTAGCGGCCCCAATATTTTTGCTGCTACACCCGGCAGCGGAGTCTTTTTATCAACAGACAATGGTGACCATTGGACAGCTATAAACGACGGAATAACCAATGATTATGCTACTTCTGTTATTGCAAGCAGTCCATATATTTGTGTAGGCACAAACGGTGGTGGAGTATTTAATTCAAGTGATAACGGCAGCTCATGGATTGCTGGAAATCAAGGCCTTACAAATCTGAACGTGAGTTGTTTAGGTTTGGTTGGATACAATTGTTTTGCAGGAACATACGATGGTGGAGTATTTGTTTTCGATTACGGGCAATCCAACACATGGTTAGAGGTAAATAACGGTCTTACCAATAATTGTATTTATTCACTGGTCAGTGACGGAACAAATATTTATGCCGGAACCCAAGGTGGAGGAGTGTTTAAATCATCTGATCTTGGAGCGCACTGGAATGCTGTTAATTCGGGGTTAACTTTTAATTATATTACTTCTCTTTCTATGGGAACGAGTGATTTATTTGCTGGAACTAATGGTGAGGGAGTATTTAGGTTATCAAATGCCGAAACCAATTGGTCAGGCATTAATGACGGGTTGACCGCGTTAGATATTTACTCACTAGATATCAGTGAAACATATCTTTATGCCGGAACTAATGCTGATGGCGTTTGGAAGCTAGACCTATCAGAAATTACTAAATCAGACAGTGAAATATCCAAAGACGAAATTAGTGTTTCCCCTAATCCAGCCAGTGATATTATAACATTTAATATTTCAGAAAGCAACTCTGAATTAACCTTGAACCTGTATAATACAACAGGAGTATTGGTTAGAACGGAAACCATCAATCAAAATCATAATAGGATAAATATAAGTGATTTAAGCTCTGGGATTTTTATTCTCGAATTAAAATCCGATGAATTTGTTGCAACGAAAAAATTGGTAATTCAACGATAGATACACAAAATCTCATATAATTGTTTTGACCAATATTCTTATTTTGAAAACAGTCTTTCATGTAAGCTGGAAGTTTTCTGAGTAATTATAAGCAGCTATCGTAACCAAGTTTCGTTACAGTTGCGGTTAAAGCTTTGATTGACAAAAAGATGATTTATTATAAGTACAATACATATCAGTCTTATGATGTGTATCTTGAAAAATGGTTAAGAAGACGATTTGATAACTATCTGTCAACAACTATCTTTCTAATAAACTTTTCTTCTCCAGACAAAATTTCCATCAAATAGATACCATTTGACAATTCGGAAATATCTATTCTTTTTATTTCGGGTTCATTTGAAAAAAATATCAACTGACCAGTGTTGTTAGTAATTGATATTTTTGATATTATGTTAACCGAACTAATTTCCAAAAAGTCGTTCGCAGGATTTGGATAGACACTAAAACTCTCAGAGTTTATAATATCATTCTTTGTATATGTGGAAACAACAATTTCGTTCGGAAGAACATATAAATTCTCAGGACAATAATCATTGTCAGCAAGAAGACTTACTGTATAAGATCCTTCAACAGTGTAAACACAATATGGATTTGAATCAGTAGATGTACTGCCGTTTCCAAAATCCCATAAATAGCTGTCAGCATTCACTGAATTGTTCTCAAATAATGCAAATTCTCCGGGAATATGTATCTCGATAGAATTAACCGAAAAATCTGCCACAGGAGCATCATGAACAACGAAATAATCAACCAGAGTAAGAGTATCGTTCTCGACAATACCGTATGCAATAAGCTGAAGGTCGTAAGAACCTACATTTGAATAACTTATTTCGGGATTAGTTTCAGAACTTTCTATGTTTGAAGAACCCGGCAAATTCCACAGAAATGACACTGCATCTGAAGATGTATTTTCTAAAGTAACAGTTTCACCCACACACAAATTATTATCATAAATATTAAATTCTGCGACAGGCTTAGGCAAATATGTAAATCTCATCGCATCAAAAGCAATAGAATCACCACCAATACCTGTTGAGTCGCCCAGATAAACCCGAAAATCATCCCCTTCTGTATATTTAAAAATACCCAAATCAACCCATTCGTCATTGTATTCATTTTGATTAATTAAGACTTTAGTTGTATCAGAACCATGTATAACTCGGTACGGAACATTTTGTGCATTTGATCCAACAGAAGGAATATAAGCTGAAATCCTGTAATAGCCAACATCTGTAAGATTGGGTATCCAATTCACCCAACAAATATCATTTGAACTTGCTTCTGTAATTGTCCACCAGAAATGATCATTATAACCTGAATTAAAATCGCGAAAATATCTCATTTGAGAACCATTTTCAGAATTATTCATTTCAAAACCGTGATGGTAATATACATCGTCAATTAATGTATCATTGTATGCCACCTCCTGAGTTCTTGCTGTAACAGTCCATGCAATAATACCATAAGATCCGTTATAATCAAGATTCTGATATCCGTTATTATATCCGGGCCAGTCATAATGAGCATTAAAGCCATCGTAACTAGGCCAACTGGGAGTATTTTTGTCTCCATAAGGTTCACTGAAAATCAAAGTATGCTGGTCCACAACATATCCTTTTGTTAAGACAAGATGGCCCGCGCTAGACAACATCGCACACATTGGCAAAGGATAATCTAGGTCTATTTCATTCAGAACACTAGCCCAAGTAACACTTGCTGACCATAATTGAGTTGATTCCATATAATGAAGCTCCATATAATTTCTCATCGCTCCATTTGGACCTTTTGCACACCACATATATCCGTAACCACCATATGCTATGTCGTCTCCGGAGGTTGTAGCACTTTCTTCAAAGTAATGCTCATTCAATCTATATTTTGTTGAAACATAATATCCATAATTACTGGTATGAGGATAAAGTTTTGTGACAGTTTTTGGCCAGCTAGGCAAAATATTATAATACGAGATTGCCATTATTGCACATGTCGGGGCACATGAACCGTAACCATAATGTTCATCCGGTGTATCATAAACCTGGTGAGTATATGGCACATCTC
>Ga0116157_10004083_pt1 | contig 13721 bp, 9 predicted proteins | sample AD_UKC048_MetaG_FD_89882 | JGI IMG/M metagenome (GOLD analysis project Ga0116157, IMG submission 89882) | Active sludge microbial communities of municipal wastewater-treating anaerobic digesters from USA - AD_UKC048_MetaG | ecosystem: Engineered > Bioreactor > Anaerobic > Digestate | place: USA...
GAAACTACCGTCCCAGCGTGGAGAATCCTGGCTTTGATCGGCATCATAAGCAAAAGCGATTTCGCCCCAACGGGTGAATATTTCCAATGATTTAATGCGCAAGGTACTCGTGCCTGGGTAAATTTCAAAAAAGTCATTCGACTTATCCCCATTGGGACTGAAAGCGTTGGGAATGTAAACCTTATAGTTTTTTTGCACCAAAATCCGCATCATGGCCGTAGCCAAACAGCCATTTTCGTCTTTGGCCTCCAGGTTTACTGTACCGTTGGCGGTTACGCGTGGAATGTCCAATTCGGTACAGGCCGGGCAAAAATCGGGGTAAGTGCTTTTCCAAAGGAAGCTGGCGATCGGGGAACTGCCCATGGGACGCAAAAACAGCGCTGCCCCAAGATCAACCGTAGTGTCTTTGGGCAAACTCACTTGAAACCTCGCTGGCTCTGGCAATTCGATCGTGCGGGCAATTTTACAACCGCTTTGATCGGCGGCCAACAGCATGTAGCGGCCTGGTGAGAGGTTTCCAAATACCGAATCCCGGCCCATTGGCCGGTTGCCCAATTGGTACTGGTATTCGGGACTACCACCAATTGCCCGTACGCTGATCAAGCCATTTTTATCCCCAAAACATTTGCTGGGTATGGCCGAAGTGACAATTTCCATTTTTTGTACCTCCACACTGTCCAAACGACGACAACCTTGGGCATCGGTAATACTCACCCGGAACCGTCCGGCTCGGTCAATTTGGATGGTTCGAGTGGTATCCCCATTGCTCCAGCGTACCGCATACGGGGCAGTTCCGCCTTGAATGTTGATTTGAGCACGCCCCTGTTGAAGTTCGCCACAAGGTTGGGCGAGGGTTTGTGCGGATGCTTGAAATGCTGGCGCAGCAGGCAAGTCAAAACTGCGTTCAAAACGGCAGCCCAGGTTTGGCTCGGTTACCGTTACGAAATATTTTCCACCCGAAAGTTGGTTGATACTGGCCGCTGAATCTCCGGTGCTCCAGGCGTATTGCAAGTTGGACGAACCTTGCAGCGCAATTCGGCCACTGGGGGTTCCGTCACATTTGGGTGCATCCAACTGAGCCGTCAATTGAGGTTCAGGGAAAGTACGAGAAAGTACCGAATCCTGAAATACACAAGATCGATCCTTAGCCTCCAGGTAATACATGCCCGTTTGGGTGAGATTGACCTGTTTTTCATTGGACACAATGGGGCCATTTTTGCCCAGACGCCAGCTAAAGCTTTCAAAATTATCGTCAATTGGGGTTACAATTTGTGGGTTGTTGCCGCAAAATTTGACCGAATCCTCGGCCAATAAATCACGGGTAAACCGTTCTGGGATTTCAAATTCAAAGGTAAAACGGCAATCCTCAGCCAAACTATTGAAGGGCGTTACTGTTAAAAAAACCTTACTGCCCGCCTGGGGCTTGTTTAAGGTGATGTTACGGGTGGTTTGCCCGGTACTCCAACGGTATGAAGAAAACCCATCCGGGGCATTCAGCGTAATGGTGGAATCCAAACCAGGACAAAAATAAGAGGGATAAATTTTGGCACTCAAACATTCCGCATCCAGATAAGCATACCCGAAATGCAACCCTTCGGTACAATCATTCACAGTAAACCGCAGAGTAATCACCTGACCGATGTAATCGCGCAGGTCGATGGCCGCAGCCGTCCAATTGCGGATGCGCAACTGACTCTGGTTTTTAAAGCCAGGAATGTTCTCTGCAGCAGCCACTTCATACAAACCACAGGGAGTCCGTACATTGCGTTGATTGAGTACTTCTACAGTAAAACGGGGCTGTTGTTTCGGTTTGTGGTCAGGATCTTCCATGACTACTGCAAACTTGTATAAAAAAAGGGAGTTCTCCTGGGTAACCCGAAAAGACGTGATGAGGCGATCAAACTCTTTTCCATTGCGGGAATTCCCCAGTCGGGCGGCATAATTGCCGATCGAAACAAAGGGCAGGGTTTCTATTTTGACCAAAAAATCGTTGCCCATTGTTTTGCGCAAGATGGTGTGGCGCTGAGGGATCAGGCCGGTTTTGACGTCCTCTTCCTTTGGCCTATTGCCGAAGGTTGGGTCTTTGACCAGGCCATACTCTCCACGCCAGCCTTCAAAAGTGCCTTTTTCAAAACCAAGGTTGGAACAATCGTTAAGTGGTGTCTGCTGTGCAAACAAGTTGGATAGAAAACCAATAAATACAACGGCCGCCGTGTTGCGGGTTACGTAGATGTTGAGTCTCATAGTAGATCGTAGCGGTTTGAGAGTGTATTTGGGATTCTACTTCGCAAGCGAAAAGGAGCTAGAAATTACTCCAAAGAGGCACGAAAAGCGGAGTTTAGCAGCGCTAAATGAGCATTTTCGGAACGAAGTTGGAGTAATTTCTAGCCATTTGGAGCGCGAAGTAGAACTCCAAATACACTCTGGAGGTTTCGCTTTTAGGCCGTCGTTGAAGTAAAAATAGAAAATTTTGAGAAAAAGAATCACCAGGATTCAATTAACACGAAATTAACGCTTGTTAAAGTTTTTGGCCAAAGGGTTAAAGTGATTCCAGGTGATAGGGGTCAACGCCTGAAATCCTTATCATTGAAGTATGATTTTACAATGAAATCCGCTAAAAAATGGTCATGAAATACACATTCAAGCTCCTGTTTTTTTCTACAATGATTGTACTGTGCTCTGCTTGTACCGACGAGTACCGCCTCGAACGCAAAGAAGATCGGCTCTACGGCGCCTGGATTTTTGAAAGCGCTTCGTTTAAAGAAAATGGCGATCTATTTCGCGAGAACCGCGACTCAGAGTTTGTCGGGGACATCATTGAGTTTTACCGTGATTATACCGCTTCTTTTGACGATCGCCGCGATCGAATCATCTATCCAGGTAATTGGGAACTAATCCTCGATCGAGCTACTTTTGATGGTGAAAACGACAACGAATTTTTCCTCGACATGGACTTCTTCGACCGGGGCCGTCCGGTGATGACTTACCTCTGCGGCGTCAACAACCTGACTTGGGAACGAATGAATTTACGGGCCAATGTGCGGGGAGGGGTGTATTATTTTAGGTTGCGGAGGATTTGAAAAAGGGTTCGGGAGTTCGGGGGTTCGAGGGTTCGAGGGTTCGAGGGTTCGGGGGTTCGAGGGTTCGGGGGTTTCCGCAGACATTTCCTCAATCTTGAAAAGCCCAAGGATGGTATTATTTAGCACAAAGGACACTGGGAAAAGCACAAAGTGCACCAGGACATCACATTGGTCTCGCTTTGTGCCCCTTGTGCTTTCTTGGTGTCCTTTGTGTTAAAAAAATGTCGCTGTGGATTGATTCATATGGCTATGGCCCGGTAGCAACCCACATACCTTTTCTGCTGATCAAATAATAGAATCAGGTAACAAGTTCCTGATGCATTAAAGCCAACTCGATAAATGAATTGGGTGTACTCCTTATTCGTTATTTTCTCATTGCTAAAGTTGGGGGGCAATACATCATATGCAGGATATATACTATCTACGCGTTCACCCAACTCATCCAGTTGCCCAAACCGGTGGCCAATTCTCAAGTGATTGTTGACGAGATCGCATACCATTTGTTCCCTAAGTTCAAGAAATCTGGCCTCAAACTCAACTTGATCGTCCAGAAAACGACGCTTCAAATCATCTCCACGCCATTTGTCAATCGAAAAGGGTTTCTGAATTACTTTGAATTCAAGCAATCCACCACAATCTGATTTGCATGCAAACATGCACAAGGTTAGGGTAAAAAGCAGGATAAAGAACTTTATTCGAATTTGGATTACCGCTAATATCTTCTGATTTATCTTAAATTTCATCATGTTTTTGATTAAATTGAATCCATCAGTCCCCCCCAAATATACTGTTTTACCCCTTCTAGATCAAGGCATCTCCTCCCCCACCCTCGAACTCCCGAACCTTCGAACCTTCGAACTCCCGAACCCTCACCCCCCCGAACCCAAAATTTTTTCCCCATTCCCTTCTCTTTTCCGCAAAACATTCCAATTTTTGAGCTACACTTCGCAAAAAATAATTTGGAATGTTGAACATTCAAAAAAGGTTGGCGCCGTCCTTCTATGCGCTGCTCAGCTTACCCTCCACTGCGATGGGTTTTGCGCTATCTGTCCAAATCTCGGCACTCAGCTGGATTTTGAGCACCAAGTACGGGCTGGCCATCCACGAAATCGGGCTAGTCTGGGCAGCGGGCCCAATTGCTGGTATTTTTGGGCAAGTGATCATTGGTCTCATCAGCGACAACGTATGGTTTTGGGGCGGCCGACGGCGGCCTTTTATCCTCGTCGGCGGGACGCTGGCCGCGTTGATGCTCCTGGCCTTGCCCAATATCGGGGTGATTTCCTCGGCGTTGGGCGGGGACGCTGTATTGGGGGTCGCCATCACCATCGCTTTAACGCTGGATTTGGCCATCAACATCAGCTTTAACCCTACCCGCTCCATCATTGCTGACGTGACCCCTCCCGGGGATGAACGCACCAAAGGTTACACCTGGATGCAAACCATTTCCGGAACTTTCGGCGTTGCAGCGTACGCCATTGGGGCGATTTGGGGCAATTATGCCTTGATTTATTTTGGGGCAATTCTGGTTTTGCTAATTTCCGTGATTCCGCCATTTTTTATCGAAGAGCCCCGAATTTTACAAAGTGAAAATACCGATGCAGATACGCCCCAACAAAAAACTTCTTTTGTACAAATCCTGATGGCCATTAGTCCACTCTGGGGATACCTGGCCTACGCCATTTCCGGCATGGTCTGTCGGTTGATGGGCTGGACGATGAACAGCTTTTGGGCAGGTCTCTGCATGGGTTTGACCGTTGCCAGCATTCTGCTCATTTTTATCATGAAAAGATCGGCCTTTGGAGTCCGATTTGCCCCCTTGATCCCCTTCCAAAAAATTCTTGCCGCACATTCATTTACCTGGCTGGGCATTCAAACTATGTTTGTGTACATGTTTGCGTACGTGCAGCAAAAAATTGAAGGTTTAAGCGCCAACCAGATGGGACAGGTGGTTTCCATTTCGTTTTTGCTGTTCAACGCGATTGCTGCCATTTTACCAGCAACAGTGCTGCAACCGCTCGCTCTCAAAATTGGTCGGGTCAAAACACACCTCCTCTGTATCGGCATCATGGCCATCGGGTATGCGGGCATTTGGTTGTTTGGGCACTCCGTCAATCTTATCTACCTGCTGATGTGTGTAGTTGGCATTGGATGGGCAGCTACCGTCAGCTTGCCATTTGCCATCATGTCTCAAACCATTGATCAATCCCGCATGGGCATGTTCATGGGTTTGTTCAATTTATCGGTGGTATTGCCACAATTGGTCGCCAGTCTTGGCGTTGGAGAAGCAGTGAGTGCGGCACAGGACAAGGGTTTAATTTTTATCATTTGTGCCATAAGTTTGGCAATTTCTGCCATCTTGTGGCTGTTTATTAAAGACAGTCAGGCCGAAGTCGATACTAAAGGCGTTACACCTGTCGGACATTAAACTGGAAAACCCGGTCGCCAAACGAATTCGAGGTGTCCGGACTTTCAACTCTTCAACCATAAACTTTTCAACTTCTTTTCAATGAAGTCATTAAAACCACTACTACTTTCTATTGCCATCCTGAGTGTTGTGACGGGCTGGGCACAAAAATTCCCACTCAAACCCCTCCCACTTGAGGAAATGAGCAATTTCAAAACTACAGGCAGCAATTGGCAAATTGTTGGTGATGTGGTCATGGACCGCACTGGCGGCATGAAAACGACTGCGGGTAAAGGGATTCTGCTCAACAATGTAGGCGACAAAGACCACGACATTCTGGAAAAAGCCGGGAAAGACAAAGACCAGGCTACCATCGAAGGGTACAAAGTATTGACCGCCTGGGAACACGGTGATTTGGAACTCGAACTCGAATTCATGATGCCCAAAGGATCCAACTCTGGCATCTACCTGCAAGGCCGCTACGAAGTACAATTGTTCGATAGTTGGGGCGTAAAATCCCCCAAATATGGCGATTTGGGCGGTATTTACCGCAATTGGGAAAGCGCTCCCGGGAAAATTTACATGGGCAAGGCACCCATTGCCAATGCCGCCAAAGCACCTGGTCTTTGGCAACACATGCGCATTTCCTTCCAGGCACCCCGTTTTGATGCGCAGGGCAAAAAAACCGAAAATGCCCGGCTCCACTACGTGATCATCAACGGCGTTACGGTACACCAAAACCTGGAAATTCCCTTGCCAACCGGTGGCCCGCTCGATCAAAAAGAAGTGCCGCTTGGCCCTATTTTCATTCAGGGAGACCACGGAGCCGTGGCTTTCCGCAACATCAAGTACCGTTCCCTGGGGGCTAAAACGGCCACGACCAGTGACATCAGCTACAAATACTTTGAAGGAAAATTCAAAGAGGCCAAAGAGCTGGATGGCAAAACGCCTAAAGCAAGTGGTAAAATTGCGGCGGTAACGACTGAAGTCCTTGAACTGGAAGACGTTTCAGGCGCGCGTTTCGATGGCATGTTGAACGTTCCCGAGGATGGGGAGTACCTCATGACCCTCAACTCCACTGGAGGCGTAAAATTGCTGATCGACAACCAGGAATTGATGAACAATGAACGCCCGGATAGTTGGTGGGATTCCAAACAAAGCAACCTCCAACTCAAAGCCGGAGCGCATCCTTTTACCATCTATTACTACAAAGACGCCGGGTACATGCCGCCACGACTGGCCTGGATCATTGAAGGTTCGGCCATCCAGCGCTCCACCTTGACGGCATTTGGGTCTTATCCACCCAATCCCAATCCTTCTTCTTCCATCTATGTACCCGTAGGTAGCAAAACACGGTTGTTGCGGGCCTTCCTCGATTTTAACAGAGACCGCAGTCGCCGCCTGACCCACACCATTGGTGTAGGTGATCCCGGAGGTTTGCATTACATCTACGACCTGAAGGCGGGCAACGTGGCCTGTGCCTGGCGCGGCGATTTTGTAGATGCGACCCCCATGTGGGATGACCGTGGTGATGGCAGTTTCCGCCCGATGGGCGTGACTCAATTTACTTACATGGGCCAAACCCTGGGCATCATCAACAGTGCCAGCGATGGATTTCCGGCAGACTACAAGGAAGAAGATTTCAAAACCAAAGGCTATGCGATCGAAGAAGCTACCGGTCGTCCTATCTTCCGTTATTCCTACAAAGGCATCGAGGTGGAAGAGCGCTGCTATCCCAGCCTGGATCAAAACAGTCTGGTGCGCGAGATTGCCCTGAATGGCACGATCCCCGCCGGGACACACCTGAAATTGGGTGAAGGCAAAGACATCATCGCCATGCCCGACGGCTCCTTCGCCATCGACGAGCGCAAGTACTACATTGCCCTGGCGGCTGATGCCAAAGCCAGCATCCGCGATTTCAATGGCAAAAAAGAACTGGTACTACCGGTATCCGCTGGCATCGTGAAGTATTCGATCATTTGGTAAGCTGATTCAAGTCTCAGCGCTAGTTCAAGTCTCCAGACTTGAACTCAATATCCGCACGTCTCTGACGTGCAAACGACAACCATAAAGCACGTCAGAGACGTGCAGATAATCGGTATAAGTCTGGAGACTTTTACCAGCAACACAAAAAAAGCACACATGAAATATTTCATCCAAACCGGACTCATTCTCTCCGGTCTATGCATCATACAACTATTGGCCAGTTTCAGCTGGGCTGCACCCAATCCACCGGCCAAGACCCCCACTGAAGATGATTATTACAAAATTGTCACCTTGCCCACGCCCGAAGGGATGTTGCTGGAAGTGGGCGGCATGACCACGCTACAGGACGGCCGCATTGCCATTTGTACCCGCCGTGGCGACGTATACCTGGTGGAAAATCCGGACATGGCCAATGACGCGCCACCCCGGTTCAAGTTGTTCGCTTCAGGACTGCACGAACCATTGGGTTTGGCGTACAAAGACAACGCACTTTTCGCCGCTCAGCGTGGTGAATTGACCAAACTGAAAGATACCAATGGCGACGACGTAGCCGATGTATACGAAACCGTTTATGCCTGGCCCATTTCCGGCCATTACCACGAATACTCTTATGGCCCCAAATTTGCGCCCGACGGCAGCATGTTTGTTACGGGCAACGTAGCATTTGGCGATCAGGAATGGTGGCGGGGTGAAAGCCGCGTGTTTGGCCGTGGCTGGACCATGCGCATTACCCCCGATGGTAAAATGGAGCCTTGGGCAACGGGCATGCGCTCACCTTGTGGCTTGGGCATGATTGACGGCGAGTTGTTTTATGACGACAACCAGGGCGACTACATGGGTTCCGGCGCCATTTTCCACCTCAAAAAAGGTGCTTTTACCGGGCACCCGGCAGGTTTGGTTTGGACCGATAAAATTCCCAATTCTCCGGTAAAACTGACGGACGAGCAGTTCAATGCAGTAGTCGATCCACGCAAGGATAAAAATGGAACGGGAGGATACCTCAAGCCAGAAAACAAGGAAAACGAAGCCAATCCGAATACCCTTTTTGCTGTAAAAAGCAAATTGCCCGAAGTTACCTTGCCAGCAGTTTGGTTGCCCCACGGTATCCTCGGCATTTCCAACTCCGAAATTATCCCCGATCAAACCAATGGCGCTTTTGGGCCATTCGCCGGGCAGGTCTTTGTCGGTGACCAGGGCCAAAGCCGCATCATGCGGGTGGTGATGGAAAAAGTGAAAGGTGAATTCCAAGGCGTGGCGTTTGATTTCCGCAGTGGTTTCCAGTCGGGCGTTTTGCGCATGACCTGGGGGCACGATGGCTCATTGTACGTGGGGGAAACCAACCGTGGTTGGGGCTCAGCGGGTAATACTACTTCCGGTTTGCAGCGTTTGTTCTGGACGGGTAAAGTGCCCATGGAAATGAAAACAGTACGCGCCATGCCTGACGGATTTGAGATTGAATTTACCCATCCGGTTGACAAAGCCAGTGCCGAAAACCTGGCTTCATACAGTGGTAAAAACTTCATTTATAAATTTCATCCAGTGTATGGCAGTCCTCCCATCAATGATGCTCCGCTGAACATCAAAGGAGCGAAGGTATCGGAAGATGGCCTAAAAGTGCGTTTGCTCATCGACAACATCAAACAATACTACCTGCACGAAATCAAAGTGGAAGGGGTAAAGTCTCGCGATGGGTTGCCCGTTTTGCACCCCACGGCGTATTATACGCTCAACAACATTCCGGATGGAACTAAACTTTCACTGTCAGAGGTCAGCACCAAGCGGGCAACTGCAACGCCGACTAAAACCGCCGATGCGGTAAAAGTGAAAGTCCCCGCAGCGACTAAAGGCAAAGAAGTGAGTGCTGCCAAAACTGCCGCGCCTACTTATGACAAAGTGCAACCCCTGCTAGCCAAATGGACTTGTTTGGGTTGCCACAATACCACTACCCGGCAGGTAGGGCCTTCTTTTACCGATATTGCCAAGCGCAAGTACAGCAATGAACGTATTGTTGCTTTAATCCACAAGCCTGAGCCAAAAAACTGGCCAGAGTATGCCACGGAAATGGCAGCAATGCCCCAAGTACCGAAAGCCGATGCGCTGAAAATGGCGGCGTGGATCAATTCTCTGGTGAAGGAGAACCCTTAAATGAGTTATGAGTTATGAGTTATGAGTACATTCATAACTCATAACTCATAACTCATAACTCATAACTCATAACTCATAACTCATAACTCATAATTATTTCCCTCCCGTATACATCTTACAATCCACTTTGAATTGGATAAAATGCTGGTTGTTGGTTTCACTGATTTCCGCGATTTTCAGGCCCGGATCAACAATGCCGCCCAGATAAAAGGCGCGTCCGCAGTAGTTGTGCAAATCCACCATCGGTAGTTTCAGGTCACTCAGGTAGTAGATGTGTGAAGCACCTGGGGCCAGGGTTTTGGTATTGGAGATGCGTCCACCGATTACCAATTTGTCTTCCGGAAATTGACCAGCAGCAGCCAGGGGAGCATACGCCATAGGAGCAGCGGTGTTGGAAGAAGTGATGATGTCGACCATGTAGCCATTGGCTGGGTCGGTGTCTGTACCTACGGCCGGAGCGCCACCAACGTTTTTCACTTCTACTTTCAGTTCTGAGAAAGCCAATCCAGGGCCACCTATCGGGTTAGCCAGAGCCATATAAGTGATGACCAAATCTGGGCGTGGAGCCGTAGTTGGACCGCTGCAATTGAGTTTGAAGCGGGTAAAACGCGTGTTGTCGTTTTCGTTGGTTTCCGCCACTTTTTTACCGGGGTCAGCAACGGCTCCGACTGCTACATAACCCAACTGACAAGGTTTAGCCATTACTTTGGGCAGCGGAAAACTCTCTACATAGGTGTCTTCCGCTCCAGGCGCTAAGGTAACCGTGTTGCTGTGACGGCCGCCAATCACCAGCATGTCCTCCTGATAATCATAGGGGTTAGGTACGACTGCATAAACGATGGGAGCAATGGCATCGGTGGACAACACGACGTCTACCATGTAGCCTTTTGCGGGGTCGTCATTGGTGCCGACAGCTTTGGCCGAGCCAATGTTTTTAATGGTCACCTTACAGTTTACTGTTTCGCCTGGTGCATACACCAATTTATCGGTTACGATGTTGGTGATGACTAGATTGGGCGCAGCTGCTGTCAGTACGCCAGGGTTCCGTACTGCGGGGTTCAAGGAAGGATTCTGCGCAAAAGCTGAAATCATGGGAAGCAATGCAACAAGGCTCAACAATGTATTGATGCTTAGCTTTTTCATAGGGATATGTGTTAAAGGTTAAAAGATGTTTTGAATAATGCGATTGTTCTCCCTTATGTGTAAGCAGGCTATTGAGCCGTTCCAACAGTTTTAATTTTTTTTAAAAAAAATGGCCACTTTCCCAAATGAACTGGAAAAAGTGGCCAATAGCTAATGTTTACAGCGTTCTTACAGTGGATTGGAGACTGGTTTATTCTGCACCATCCTGTTTCGCTTTGTTAACGGAGTATACCGCCACGTTTTTGCCCTGAGTCAACCCTACCTCCGCATCAAAGCGGTAATGAATACCACCATAAATTCTGGATTCAGCTGCCTCCCGAGCCCAAGCTTGGCATTGTTGGGCTTCGTTGGGAAAAATGTAAGACAAAACCTCCGCGGCAGCAGCAGAAAATGTGCTGTGCCCGGAGGTGTAAGCAGGAAAGTTTGGTGTGCCGATGATGGTTTTGAATCCGGGGATTGTCTGAATTGGGCGTGGATAATGATAATAGTACTTGGCATCCCAACAGCTGATGCCCGCGTCCATAATGGCCATGTTCATGTAGGCAAAAGTCCGCGCCGAGCGCAGTGGATTAAATTTGTATTTGATCATGAAGTCCTTGGCAAAGCGGTTCCAGTGCCCGGGAGGAGTATAGGTATTCAAGCCGTCTGACCACCAGTTGGCAATTTTACGTTTTTCTGGCGTCATGTTATTGGCGATTTCCTGAAGCTCATTGGCGGCTGTCTGAAACTCTGCCGATCCAGGTGCAGGTGGAGCGGGTGGCCTCACTTCTTCAACCGTAGGTACATTCCACATTCTTACTTTACCAAATAACGGAGTAAGCCCTACTCCCCGGACGGGAACCTCTTGGTTGTCCCATTGCCAACCGAATCGTTTGACTGCGGCCGTTTTGATGGAGTCAGATATTGGCTTGGCTGCCTGAGCTCTTCTCATTCCGTCATTGCCAGCTCTTTGTAAAGCTATTTTGGCTACTTCTGTTCCAATGATTGCGCCCGCATCCACATCACTTTGTACGTTTACACCAGCCCAGGTCAAACAAGACATGTTCTCATTTGCTTTGGCAATCAGGTAATCTTTTTCGAGAGGGAACATAGCGATCAGGATGTCTCTGGAAGCCATGGCAACCACTGCGCCGTCAGCTGGGTAAGCAGGTAATGTTGTTTTTGAGTAAGCTGGTACAATCGAATTGTCTACATCGTAAGGCGCTTTCCGATTGAACTGGTACTTGTAATTCCAGGCGCTGATCAAGCCGTCAAATTGTGCTACACTCAAATAAGCCAAAGCCCGACAGGTATAAGGCGGGTGGGCATAAGGAAACAGCGGGTATTTACTCGGATTGGCTGCATCGGGTAACGTATACGTTCCATCCGGGTTGGGTTGTGGAATCAGGTTGTATTTTGCAGCCAATTCCAAAGCGATTTCGTTCCAACGCAAAATTGGGTTATTGGTCCAATATTCGATCGCCTCTCGTTGCTTGCTACTCAAACTGGACATGGCCAATTTCACGTTTCTCAACTCGGCCTGGTACTCGACCGAGGTAACGTCTTTGGGTGCTGGAATCACAATCTGGTTTGCCGCTGACAAAAGGACTGGTTTCCACAAGCCTCCTTTTTCGTCAAGGCTGGAGAAGGTGTATTCTGAATAGTCTGCATGCGTCAGTAATTCTTTTTCGCAAGAAAATACAAACATCAAGCTTGTACAGATGATGAAGCGAAATATTTTAGTTTTCATTGGTGGATTGTTTTTTTGAAAAGCCAAACTGATAGGTTGCGCCAAAACCGAAATTCTCAAATTTGCCCATGTTCCGGCCATTGGTCATTTTAGAATAATAAGCCAACAGGCCAAGTCCTTTGAGTGGTTTGATCGACTTGAAGTAGTACTGGGCGAAAAACCCGACTTGATCCACTTCCACCTTATTGGTCGGTTGAGGTGAGTTGTAGATGCGGATATCATCACCACTGGTCGATCTCAGTCCCATGTAGTTGGCTTCCAGTTTAAGGGAGTTGTTGAACATCCAGACACCTACGGCAGCGTTGTAGTTCAGCGCATTGGGTACATCCATCCACTCGGAGTAATAGTAACCATTGTTGTAATAAGAATCCCGTTCCACTTTCGTCTGTGCCCGCCACAGGTGTGCCGCCGCTCCGCGGGCGTAGATGCCATTGTCGAAGCGGTATTGCAAAATACCGCGTAGGCTCAATTCTCTGGCCCCAAAACCGATGCTAAAGGGCAAGTAATCAGACAGATAATTCGATGCAGGCGTGGAAAAACCTACCGTGGTCAAAAATGCGAGCTTACCCGGGCCAGCTTGTTGGTTGAGCAGTTCTGCTTTGAGGGCCAGGCTCAGGTCCTGGATCCCGCTTACCCCTTTCAACTGACCTCCTGTGGCTTCGGTTTGGATATAGGGCAAGCCAGCAAAAAAATTGATTTTATCGGTAATGCCATAGGCCAGCATGGGCATGATCGCGGTTCTGGTGAACGTACCAATATTGGCATTGCTGCGGAGCATGGTACCTTCCCAATACTCGTCCCAGGTTCCATTTTCGTAAGCCAATGCAATACAAATATCCTGTTTGGGCATCATCAGATCATCGGTTGGTGTCTGGGCACGCAAGGCACCAACACCACAGATCAAAATGGCCAGATATACCATCCTTGTGAGGTGATTTTTCATCGGAAAAATTTAATACCATTAGAATATGGCTATAGTGCAGCATGAAGCTGTACTATAGCAAAGTTTATGCTAAGAGCATGTCTAAGGGTGTACATGGACACACCTAGTGAGTGCAACAAGAGGGCAGTGCCCTCCATTCGATAAAAGAAATGGATGATTGTTGCCAAGAGAAGGATCATACACCCTGAGGAGGGGGCTTTGGCGTTGAAAGGTTAGACAAGTCGATTAAATCCTCAAATGTAAGCGGTTGAGCAGTCTTTGTGTGGGCAAAATGAAGTGGGTTAACTTCTA
>Ga0116157_10004085_pt1 | contig 13718 bp, 10 predicted proteins | sample AD_UKC048_MetaG_FD_89882 | JGI IMG/M metagenome (GOLD analysis project Ga0116157, IMG submission 89882) | Active sludge microbial communities of municipal wastewater-treating anaerobic digesters from USA - AD_UKC048_MetaG | ecosystem: Engineered > Bioreactor > Anaerobic > Digestate | place: USA...
ATATAAATTAAAACCCATAATTTGATTCGACGTTCAAAATGCCTGGTCGACTGTCACACATAATTTAAAGAACAGGCAATCATTGCGTCATCCCTGCGCTTGTGCCCGGAGGGTGAAAGCAGGGATCCAAGCTCTTAACTATAAGATTCCCGCCAGCCCTTTTTCTTCTTCAGGGTAATGGCGATTGAAGAGTTCACCGGGTTGATGGAGAAACATGCAGTTCTGTTGCGACAGAGAACTGGAAGAGTTAATGAACCTGATTCTGTAAGTCTTAATTTATGCCATAAAAAAGAATGCCCGGTAATAAACCGGACATTTCTATCGAACTATGATCGCCAAAATGGCTAACAATGCTGTTACAGCAAAATTTACGGCTGAACGAACCTGAGAAAGTCTGAAAAAATGCGGTTGATATATTCCATGGCGGCCGCCACCAGATCACGAATCTTTTCGATCACCGCTTCAGAGTTTTCATTCGATGAAGCGTTTGAAGTATCAGAAACTTCAGAACCGGCATCTTCATTGGCAGCAGCGTCATCGTCACTTTCTTCAACAACATTCTGATCGTCTGATTCTTCGTAGGTTTCGTCTTCTTCAGCACCTTCAACGTCTTCTTCGTCCTGGTCAGGAATCAGGCCATCATCGGGCAGACTTTCGCCGTCATCAGCCGGATCGACAAAAATCTGGCCAGGGTTGGCTTCTGTTTCTGGTTGTTGCTGGTCTTTATCATCGTCGACCGGCGGCGTATTTTTCGGTTCGTCTTTCGGCTCGTTTTTGGGTTCTTTGTCTGGCTTTTCCTGAGTTTCTTTTTTGACCTTGTGTTTAAAGGTGCGCTCATGTTTTTTGGCATATTTGCCGGTTTTGCCGTTAAAGGTGCGAACCACGGCTTTTTCGGGTGACAGTTTGATAATGCGCATCCAGGCTGAATCGTCCTGCACCGCCGGCACATGAATGTTGGTAATGTGATCGACCTTGTTCACTTTCGCCGAAAAGTTGCTTGAAGAAGGCCCCATGTGAATATGCCCCGAAACCCAGAGAAACGCCTGCGGATTTTTTTTGAGAATTTTGCGGATTTTTGCAGCCGGCTGCGCAGTTGCCTGCGGCAGCGGCAGCCCGCCTTTTCTGACATAACTTCCGAGCAACGGACCATGGCAAAAGATTATGGTTGGAGTATCGGGGTTTTCTTTAAGAGTTTTCTGCAGAAATTCAAGGGTTGTATCAGACAGCCGCACCAGGCTTTTAGCGTCGAGCGCGTCATTCGGCAAAAATACCAGCAGGTGCCCACCCATCTTTTTTGTGTATCTGATCGCCTTCTGTTTAAGAAGTTTGCGGAAACGCTCGAGCTTGGCCTTGCGTTCTGCCGGTGTCGTGCGCAGTTTCGGGTTTTTGGCGTTTTTGTCAGGATTGTAATAATCCTTATACATGATGTCATGGTTGCCGGTTACGGCCAAAACCGGCTTTTTCAGTGTATTCAGGGTTTTCAGCAGAAAAGAATATTCGTTCGGCGAACCGATTTTTTCGACCGAGTCGCCGGTAAGAACCAGAGCTGATAAGTCTTTGAGGTCGTTAATGGCTTTAAAAGCCGAAACAAGACTGGCATGGTTCCAGTTTCTTGCATGTAGATCACTCATAACTGCAATCGAAGTGCTTTTAAGCGAATCATCAGCGGCATTTTTATCGAGCTGCGGTTTGCTGAAAAGAGCTTCACCGCTGTCGAGTGAACTGCCCTGCTGAATGTTTACCTTTTCATCGGCAGCAAAAGGGTTAACCGCTTCGGCCGGCAGGCAGCCAATAACGACCAGAAAAAGAAAAACCAGCAATGACCATCGCAACTGTTTGCCCGGGTTCATAAAAAACTCCTGAACTTTCCAGAAAATCGTACACTACAAGTATACTCCACAAAATTCAGGAAGTTTTATTGATTACCGCACAAAACAGAGCAACTGCATTAAACTTCCGGATGCCGGCTCCAGGCCAGGAATGGCGAAACCTGATTGCGCCATTGCCGACTCCAGTTAACTGTTTAAGCTACCTCGCAAACCGCTGCCCGCGTCGCGGGCACAAAATCTGTGAGCGCAGGCTTTACCGGGATGACCTGCAGTTTATCTGTTCTTGAATTTAGGTCTTGTCTCAAAAATAATAATAAATGCTGCGGTAATCAGAAGACTTTTCTCCCAGGGCTTCGAGTTTTTTGAGATAGTCGAGAATCGGTATATCGCGGTGCAGATACGACTCGCTGTTGGCGATGAACTTTTCCCAGGGGTGAAATTCGTAAACCCGTCGGCCATCGGGCAGAATCGTCAGCAGCAGATGATTCTGCTCAGCCCTGAGGTAATTTTTGCCGAGACCCGGCACGTTATAAACCGGCTCGTCGGTGCGCGATAAACCCGGCAACAGGCGGGCTTCCTCTTTCGCTTCCTGCTGCAGGCGGGCAAGCGGCACCCGGTAAAAATCGGTTTCTTCTTTACCCTTGGCATTAAAAGTGTAGTAGGGCTCGACCCCGATCAGGCGCAACCATCGTCGCAGCGCACTCACCTCAAAACGGCGACAGTTCTGAATCGTAAACACCGTCTGGTTGTAACAGCTCATGCCATAACGCCTGAACTTTTGAATGGCCAGCATTGCCTCGGGAGTAATCTCACAGCTGTGCTCAAAATGCGTTACAATCGCTATCTCCCGCTTGCCAGGCTCATGGAAACTGGCAATCATGGCAGCAAGTTCATCGGTAATTCTCTGAGGCAGCGCCACCGGAGTGCGGGTGCCGATGCGTATACGCACGATGCTGCCGATTGCCGAGAGTTTTTCGAGTACATATCTGATGTTGGTATCACTCATTACCAGCGGGTCACCACCGGTCAGAAGCACTTCGTTAACCGCCGGATTAGCGGCTATCCAGGCAATCGCCGCATCGATCTTTTCGCGCGGTGCCAGAGCACCTGGAGCCCAGGCGTCGTCAATTTCCCAGTTGCGCTGGCAGTAAACACATATCTGACTGCAGGTGTTGTAAGGCTTGAAAACAACAATCCGCGGATACCGGCGGGTTATCAGATCAATCGGTGACGTATCGCCTTCGCGCATAAAGTCAAGGTTAGTGACGCAATCACCCTGATTTTTCTGAACCGCTTCGACGTAACTGGCCGGCGGAATTACCTGCGTGCGAACCGGCATGTCATAATGGCTGCCTGAAGAATAATCGAACAAAGAAACATAGTATGGGGTGATACCAAACGGAATACCACTTTTTTTGGCCATATCAATCGACCGGCGCTCTGATGCAGAAAGTTCGACGAGTTTGCCGAGTGTCTCTGTATCACGCACAATATGGCGCAGCTGCCATTGATAATCGGCAAATTCATGGTCGCTGCAGTTGAAAAATTGCATAATGCGGCGGCGATTATCTTCTCTCTGTTTTATAATCTCAGGTTCAAGACCACATCTGTATTTTGCAATAATGGCATCAGAGACAGAGCACAGTTCGTTGAGAGATTCAGAGCGGGCTATTGCCGCTTCTCTGCCCTTCTTTTTCGATTTTTTCAATGGTTCATAAATGCCGGCGCGGCCGACAATACCTCTGAAAATCCGGTAAAGATCTTCGAGAAAGGCATCTGAAAGGTCAGGCGGCAAATCACGCCTATTGTTGTGGGCAAGATCGAAAAGAACTTTAACCAGATCGAAGCCGGCTATTTTAGATGATCTCCGGCTCAAAAACTGCCTGAAAGCCCGCACACAGTTCAAGCGCAGTGCGAACTGCAATCCGCTGATCAGCAAAAATTCATCGTCATCGTTTTCTTCAATCATGCGGCGGGTCTCGGCCAGCAGAAGCTCGCGTGCGACCTGGTAATCAGACGAAGAAACAAGAATTTCGGTAAAAGCCGGCACCGTCGCCATAAGCTTTTCTACACGTTTTTGACTATACATTCTTCCCCCTGGTGGCGAATTTAAGTCAAAAGATCCGATTTTATATGCTTTATTTTAATAGTAACCATTTTTTACGCATTTTCAATGTTTTTCTTGATAAATCTTCATTTATTGCAACAACCCACAAAAAAATAATTCCCCTTAAATACCCTCACCTGGCAGCAATGTCTAATCATGCGACGACGCCTATTGCCAGCTGTGTCGGCGGCCAGCTCCGCCACAATAAATTCGGTACTTTCTATGCGCCTGTATAGAATTTTTAACGAACTGCTGTGTAAAAAACAGCCGATTTTCAGCAATTACCGCCGTGGAATCAACCCGATCAACCACCGGCAATTTAAAAAAACATCAGATCCCTGAGCTTGTATAAAAACCGTGTCTGCACTCATTCTGCCAAAACAAAGCAATCGCACAAAAATGCTCATATGCTCATCAGAACACAATTGCCCGTAATCTCTGGGACATGAATGCGGGACAGATACGCAATTCGTCATTCCTGGCGCAGAACCGGAATCCGGAAGTTTAATGCGATTTTCCTGACTATCAAAACAAACATTGCCACAGACACCCGGATTGTATAATTTCAATAATATGGGGGAATAGATAAAGAATATCTGTCGGAAAACTTTCACTTTCCGTTCTGTGAATGCATATCATATAAAGCCTTGTAAAAAAGAGTTTTTCAAAGGAGAAAAGCCATGAAAAGCCACGGAATCAAATTGATTTGCCTTCTTATAATTTTCTGCCAGCTGAGTGAAGTTTTTGCCGCGGCTCCGCTGGTCATTCCGGCCGGCACTCTGGTGCGCCTCAATCTTGAAGAAAGCCTGTCGACACGCAGCAGCAAAACCGGTGAAATGGTCAGATTTACCGTTGTCGAAGAGATAAAAATCGGCAGACGCACAATAGTCAAAAAAGGTGCAACAGCGCGAGCCCAACTCGAAAAGGTGAGAAGGCCGGGCAATTTTGGCCGCAACGGCAGTCTTAAGCTGCGCTATCTGACGGTTACCGCAGCTAACGGCAAAGAACTGCCGATTACCCTCGGCGAAAAGTCAGTTAAAACCAATGAACAGATGGGTCTGGCGGCCGGAGCCTCGCTCGGCGGCTACATGCTCCTCGGCCCAATTGGCCTGATCGGCGGCACCTTCGTCAGGGGCAAGCATATAGATATACCAAAAGATACACAGCTGATCGTTGAAATCGCCAAAGACAGCACATTCTGAAAATTCTCACACCTTGTAAAAGCGTATTGAACATTTCTCACCTGTCCAACAGCGCGTCTTGTCAAAAAGTTATACTTGTCTGCCATTCTCTCAGAGCTTCCACTCGGGCAAACAGGTGGAGCAACTCCCTCATGGAACCCCAGGGCAAACGCACTAAAATGCCTGTGTCCCTCATCAGAACTAGATTCCCGCCTTCGCGGGAATGACGAATATAAATTGCGTCATTCCGGGCGTAGACCCGGAATCCAGAAGTTTAATGCGTTTGCCCTGCATGGAACCCGCAACCAAGCAATGACGCAATAGTTGCCTGTCTGTAATTATACTTATTCCCTGTCGATCAGGCCGGTATCTGGTGACTCTTCCCTTACTTCCGCGCCTGTTGAGGATGCGCAAGCGGCAGCATCAGCCTGGCGGCGGGCAAGATCGAGATCAAGCAGTTCGTCGTAAATCGGCTTGTTATGGGCAAATTCCGGAACTGCGTAAGCCATGATCGAAACGATCATCAATGGCAGCAGCAGCAGGAATTCGTTGGTCATTTCCATGATCAGCACGGTACCGGTCAGCGGACCGCGCACAACTGCCGAAAACATACCGGCCATGCCAAGCACCAGAAAAATCATCGGGTCAAAGCGACCGGGATCGACCCAGTTGACCAGATGCTGAAAAATGCCGCCGCAGAGAGCTCCAAGCAACAGAATCGGCGCAAAAATACCGCCCGGAGCACCGGTGTTGTAGCTGAGCAGTGTCAGAAGAAAACGCGCCAGCAGAAATATTGCCAGAAGTTTCAGCGGATAACGCCAGAGAAAAACGTTTTCGGTCAGGCGGTGACCGGTGCCGAGCAGATCAGGAAAATAGTAGCCGGTAAAACCGAACAACACCCCAAGAAGAATACCAAGTAACAGCCTGAATGGGCCAAAAACACGCAATGACCTTATCAGCAGCAGATTGAATGCCAGCCCGACAAAGCCAATGGCCACACCAAAAAGAACCGACCATAAAACCAGACGCATGTCGGGGTAACCAACCAGACGCAGCTGAAAAATCGGGTTCTGACCCAGAATCAGTCGACAGACAAGATTGGCGGAGATGGTTGCCGAAAAAGCCACCACCAGACTGAAGCGGTCAAGCTTCTGCTGCAGTTCTTCAATGATGAACAACAGACCGGCAAGTGGCGCATTGAAAGCCGAAGCCAGCCCCGCTCCCGCTCCGGCACAGAGCATAAGCACCCTTTCCTGATGGTTTGATTTGAAGATTCTGGCACAGATATCCCCAACTGCGCTGCCCATCTGCACGGTCGGGCCTTCTCGACCGAGCGCAAGTCCGGCGCCAATGCCGATGATGCCGCCAAAAAATTTGACCAGCAATACCGGAACCGCCCTGAATTCAAAGCCTTCCTTAAGGACGCCCTTTAAATGGGGAATGCCGCTGCCGGAGGCTTCTGGTGCCCATTTTTTCAAAGCAATAAGAATTGCTGCCATGGCAACCGCAAAGACCAGAGACGGCATCAACGCATGCTGCATTCGCAACATACCGAGCAGAATCACCCTTATGTGTTCTGCCTGTTCGAGACCGATTCTGAACATAACCGCGACCAGCCCGGAAAGGACACCTAGCAGAACTGATTTGGCAGCCAGTCGACGCCTTGTGAGAAAGCATTTTAAGTGTTGTTCGTTTTCCATGGCACTTTCTATAACATTATCGATTTATAAAATAAAAATCTGTTCAGAAACGTTTTGACAGTTCAATCTTTTGCCGGATTTGAATTACCAGATTTTTCGTCATTCCAGTTTTCAACCAGAAAGTTTACTGGCGGGAATCTTATCGATAACAGTTTGGTTAAGCCGGTTGTAACAACGTATTTTACTATCGGCCAGTTTGCCTGCTTTCGATCTGCAGCACCAATAATACTCTCATCCTGTCATTTTGCAAGCATCCGCTAAGCTTCAGAAGCAACCGCATTAAAGTTCCGGATTCCAGTTCCAAGGCCGGAATGACGAATGCTGATTGCATCATCCCGGCGCAGGGCTCCATCGATTTATTCAGATTTTTTAATAATTCAGTAAAAAGTGGTCTTTATCTGGAGCTTACTGCGTGATGTGTTGCGCATCGAACTGTTTCAGCCAGCAGGCCGGAATCTTATTCTGATAAGTTACAGAAGTATTTTGCTGCAATTGCCCCGGTAACACTTCAGGGTAAAACTTTGACAAAATTCAAATGATCATTTAAATTAAATATTTGATTGAGACTTTTTTCCGGGAGAATAATATGCGCGGCAAAAAACCTGAAAAAACCAGCCAGCTCAGAGAAGTCAAAAAACTCAAAGGCTCCAGCCAAACCCGGCGGGCGCGACCCGCAGAACAAGCCACAGATAAAACAACGTCTCAGGCCTCTGACGCTTCTAAAACCGTTAAAATCACTCAAATATCTGATACTGATCAAGCGGCACAGGTTGCTCAAACTTCTCTAAATAATCAAGCTGATCAAGTCGTGCAGGTTGCCCAAACCTCTCGCGCTGCCCGGGCAACTTATAACGGGTTTGCCGACGACAGCAGAGACCTGGCAACCAGGTCTGCTTCAGAAACCGTAACAAAAACAAAAAAATCCACACATGATCTTCTGCTCGAATGCGCTGGGCAGCTCTTTGCCGAGCACGGTTACAGCGGCACCAGCATCAAGATGATCGCCGATGCTTCAAATCAAAACATTGCCGCCGTCAACTATCACTTCGGAACCAAACAGAATCTCTTTATCTGCGCATTAAAGCATGTTATCAGCCACATTATGCAGCCTGTTGAAACAGAAGTGGATGACTCAAAAGAGATTCTGGCAGTCAGACTGCGCATTTTCATTCATGATCGCTGCATGTTTCTGCTGAGCGGCAAAGCGCCGGCCTGGTATGGAAAACTCATTGTCAGAGCCGGCTTTGAAATTCCGTTCGCCGCAGATCAGAAAAGTATCGAGGTTTTCAAACCCGACTTCGAATTTCTCGAAAACCTGGCTGTCAGAATCAAAAAGGGCGTTGACCCGGCCAAAGCAAAGAGGTGGGCTTACTCAGTGGTCGGCCAGATTTTCTTTTATGTTTTCGGGCGCGACATGATCAAAATCGCCAACCCTGACACCAGCTTCGATATCCGCAGTGTTAACGCCATTTCTGAACACATATATGAACTGTCGCTGGAATGGCTGCTGCACGAACAACCCCCAAAACCTCTTAAAAAGTCACCTGAAGGCAAAAAACCGGCAGGTCAGCGGAAACCGCGGACAAAGCCAATTGCTGCCAACAGAATCTGAAAGTCGCCCTGATTCCAGCCGGAAAGAATAGTTTATCCCCGGAAACCAGCCGGGGTTACCTGAAATAAATTTAAAATCGCGGATTGCGAGGCCAATAATATGAAATCTACCAGATCAACAAATTTCCTTCTGACCGCAGCCCTTTTCGTTATTGTTTTTGCCGCTGGCACACAGAGTATCGAGGCGCAGCCGCTCGCGGTTACCACTACTCCGGTCACGGCCCGCACTTTTTCAGAAACGCTGCGGGTGCAGGGTAACGTCGATTCTGCCAGCATTGCCCGTGTTTCACCGCGGATTCCCGGGCCAATCGAAGCGATTTTTGTTAAAGAAGGTGACGCGGTAGAAGCCAACAAGACCCGCCTGTTTGTCATAGATCCGGTAAAGCTCGAAAAAAATCTTGAAATCAGGCGTCAGGAACTGACGATCGCAAAACTCGCAATCAAAGAAAAAGAAGCACGGCTCAAACAGGCAGAAGCCGATCTGGAAAAGTCAAAGCAGGACGCGAACCGCTCACGCCTGCTATGGGAAGACAATTCGACCAGCCAGGACAACTACGAAAAAGCGATGCTGAAGCTCAAGGTCAGCGAAGCCACGATCGAACACATCAAAACCCTGATCGCACTCGACCAGGAACAGCTGAAAAAGGCTGAGCTGGCGCTCGTTATCGCCGAAAAAGACTTTGCCGATTCGACGGTTCTCGCCCCCATTTCGGGACGAATTTCGCAGAAACTGCAGGAACCGGGTGAGATGGCTGCTCCGGGCAAACCGATTCTGCTGATCAAAGACCCTGACAATATCGAGATTTCGGCCTATCTGCCGGCAGAATACTATCACCGGGTCGAAAAGGGCCAGACAAAGGCAGGCATAAAATCTTATTCCGGGGCGGAGATTAAAACGGTCGTATCTTTTAAAAGCCCCGAAATCAGCCCTGAATTAAGAACCTTCCAGATCAAATGTCAGGTTTCAGACCCGAACAAACTGCTGGTGCCCGGGGCGCTTGCCGAAATCACAATTCTGCTGGCAGAGAAAAACGGTCTGGCTGTGCCGGCCGCCACAATTCTCAACCGCGACAACGGCAAAGCCATTTTTCGGGTCGAAGAGAACCGGGCCCGCATGATTATGGTAACCACCGGCCTCGAAAATGAGGGTTTCTATGAGGTTACAGCAATTAATCAGGCTGACAGTCTCAAGCAGGGCGACCTGATAATAAGTGGCGGCCAGCACCTGATAAATGACGGTCAGCAGGTTCAGATGCAGACAAATGAAAGTGGAGCCGCAAAATGAATCTGATCAGTCTGTCTGTCAGACGCTGGGTTGCGGTCATCTGCCTGATGCTGGCCATCACAGGCCTCGGAATCAACTCATACCGCAAACTGCCGCTTGAGGAACTTCCAAAAACTGATATGCCGTATATAACGGTCGTTACCGTCTACCCGGGCGCCTCGCCGGAAGAAATAGAAACCGATGTTGCCAAACGCATAGAAGATGCGGTCGGCAGTATCGACGGCCTGAAAAACCTGACTTCATCATGCATGGAAAACGCCTGTCAGACTTTTCTCGAATTTCATATCGGCACCAGCGTCGACCTGGCGGCCAATGACGTTCGCGACAAGCTAGATCTTATTCTGCGCGATTTTCCCGAGGGGGTCGAAAAGCCACGGGTTCTTAAATACGATATCAACGCGCAGCCGATCATCAATCTCGCAATTACCGGAAATCGGCCGATCGACGAAATTTTTGACTACGCCGATAACGAATTCAGGGATTTTCTGGCTACTGTACCCGGGGTTGCCGAAATCAAACTTACCGGCGGTGCCCGTCGTGAGCTGCAGATTCTGCTCGACCGTGAAAAGCTTGCCGCCAGAGGCCTGACCAGTCTTGACATTGCCGGAGCAATACGCAAGGAAGTGAAGCTGATACCGGCCGGCCGTATCAGACACGATGGTTCTGAATACGCGGTCAAATTCGATGCGGATTTTCGCAACTTCAAAGAACTGGCCGATCTCGAAATTGCTAACCGGAATGGTCAGAGATGCTATCTGCGCGACATTGGCGAAATCAGCATGGCCAGTGAAGAACGTCGCCAGGCAGCCAGCATCGATGGCCGGCAGTGCATCGCCGCTCAGATAATAAAAAGGGCTGACGCCAATGCGGTCGAGGTTGTAAATCAGGTCAAAAAAAGCATCGAGAGTTTAAAAAGCCGTTTACCCGGTGGTATCGAAATTGTCTGGGTCGCCGATTCGGGTGCTTACGTTCAGGCATCTGCCGACAACGCAGTCGACAACATCTGGCAGGGAATTCTGCTGACCGCGATTCTGATGTTTTTCTTTCTTTACAATTTCAGCTCGACGATTACGGTAGCCATTACCATGCCGCTCACGGTCATTGCCGGCATCTGTTTCATCGCACTGATGAATTACAGCCTCAACACGGTGACTTTGATGTCGCTTGGTCTTTCGGTCGGCATACTCGTTACCAATGCCATCGTTGTTCTCGAAAGCATTGTTGCAAAAATTGCGGCGGGTCAGAACAGTGAAACTGCCGCAATTGAAGGCAGCAGTGAGATTGTGGCGGCCGTAATTGCAAGTGCCGGCACCAATATCGTCGTTCTTTTTCCGATCAGCCTGATGAAAGGGCAGATAGGGCAGTTTTTCATTCCGTTTGCACTGACCATGGTCGGAGTTACCGCCATTTCGCTGTTTTTATCGTTCACGCTGACGCCGGCGCTCGCCGCCAGAATTATCAAACCCGCCAGCGATAAGGATTCGCCGCTCAAGAGGCTCGAAAAATTCTGGAACCACAATTTTGCCCGTTTTACCTCGTCAGTTGTCGGTATAGTCAGAATACTCGCCGCGAAACGCTGGCGGGCCGCCACATTTATTTTGTTTACAATGCTGCTGCTCGGGCATGCCCTGTATCTTGTTCCGGCGGTTGGCTTTGCATTTCTGCCGGTGTCTGATCGCGGTGAAATAATTGTTAAACTTGAATTTCCGACAACCTTTTCTCTGGCAGCAACCATTGAAAATACTCGATTAATCGAACAGACACTCGCTGACGTGCCTGAACTGAAGCACCGGCTGACAACTGTCGGAAAAATCGACGGCACGGTTGGGCAGACTTCTGAGGGCGTCTATCTGGCGCAGATATTCTGCAAATTCAGCGAAAAGAATCAGCGCACGACCGATATTCACAGTCTTCGCCGCATGATCACAGAGCGACTCGCTAAAATCTCTGATGTCATGGTCAGCACAACTCTGCCAGATCAGACCGGTGCCGGTGCTGAGCTCAAGCTGGTAATCAACGGCAATGACTTTGCAGTTCTCAACGCTATTGTCACCGATCTTGCCGCCAGGGCCAGACAAACCGGCTGGCTTGAAGAAATCGACACTTCGGTGCGTGCCGGCAAGAATGAACTGCGGATTAAGCCACAGCGCGCTGTCCTTGGCGATCTCAAAGTTCCGGCAACGCAATTGGGTATGGCTCTAAGAACCAACCTCGAAGGGGCAAAGGCTGGTATTTTCAAAAGTGAGGCGCGCTCTTACGACATTCGCGTCAAACTCAGCGAAAAGGAAGGTTTGAACCAGATCAACGAACTCGAAATGCCCGGCCCGGTTGGTCACCCGGTCATTCTGCGAAACTTTGCCAGCATCGAGCAAAAACAGGCGCCGGTTCTGATTACCAGGCGCAACAAGAGCCGCGTTGTGATGTTTTACGCCAACCCGGCCCGTGGCACTCCACTTGGTCGCGCTGCTGATCAGCTCGTCAGATTGATTACCGCCGAAAAACCTTTGCCGGCCGGTTATTCGCACGCATTTTTCGGAAAAGTCGAAGCCATGCACGAGGGCATGGCTGACTTTGTCGAAGTCGGCATCATCGCTTTCTTTCTTACATATCTGCTGCTGGCCGCCATTCTGAACTCTTTCACCCGGCCGCTTATCATTCTTGTGACCATTCCGCTCGGTCTGATCGGCTGTATATGGGCTCTGTATCTTGCCGGCGAACCTATTTCGATGATGGTGCTGCTTGGCGGCGTCATGCTGATCGGTATTGTCGTCAACAATGCCATTCTCATCATGGATCGGGTTCAACTCAATCTTGAAGCAGGGCTAAGCCCGCACCAGGCAATGTTTTCGGCCATAGAAAACGAACTGCGGGCAATTTCCATGATTACCCTGGCTGCAGTGGCAGGCATGCTGCCGATGGCACTCGACAACAGCCTGGGCAGCGAACTGCGCAGTGGTATCGGCATGGCCTCAATCGGTGGGATAGCTATTTCTGCGGTGTTGACGATGTTGGTGATTCCGGTTTTTTACTGCCTGACCAACCCCGAACACAAGTCTTAAAAGCGATTAAAGTTAATTCAGGCGCGCAGAGATGTGATGGCGCGATGCAAGGCTTCCATGGCCGGCTTAACTTCAGTCTTGTCGACGGCATAGCTGAGCCTGATATGGTCATGCTGGTCGACAACCGGCACAATATTGCCAAGGGTGCGCGCAAAGGTTGCAGCCAGTTGACTGTTACCGGCAAGTCCACAACCAACAAGGGTTATCGTGGTGAGGTTGGCAAAGCATTCGACCTCATCGGCATTAAGTCTGGCGGCGTGTTCCCAACAGAAGGGAATAGCTGAAAAAGCGTCGCTGCGTCTGAAGCCAAGGCGAAAGCTTCCCTTCAACTCGTTATAAGGCTTGAACTGTTGAATCAATGGCTTGAAAGGCTGGTTCTTCAGGTCTTCAAGCAGAACCGTGTCTGGCTGGCCAACACCGTGTAAGCGCATATAAACAAGCTTACTGTCGCAGGTTATGCTCTTGACCGCGACCTGATCGTCACCATCTGGGCCAACAACGCTACCTTCGGCATTTGAAAAGCTTGAGCGCACATGAATACGTATCTGGCAGTCGCGGGCGCTTGAAATAGCACGCGGGTGGAGAATGCCATTGCCAAACTTTGCCAGCATAAGCATTTCATCATAACTGAGATGCCAGACCTTATGTGCATCAGGAATAATGCGTGGATCGGCTGTATAAATGCCATCTTCATCGGTATATTTTTCGCAGACCTTCTGACCGAGTTCGCGTGCCAGAATGACGGCGGTGAGGTCAGATCCGCCGCGACCGAGAGTTGTGAGATCACCGTCGCCGGTAATGCCCTGAAAACCAGCAACTACTGCCACAGTGCCCGGCTCGAGAAACTCAGCCAGCTGTCTGGCCCTTCCGATGCTGACAATATTATAGTCTTCTCCCTGCATTTCTGAGAAAAGCTGCAGATTGAAAGCGTTGAAAGAGCGTGAAC
>Ga0116157_10004089_pt1 | contig 13713 bp, 9 predicted proteins | sample AD_UKC048_MetaG_FD_89882 | JGI IMG/M metagenome (GOLD analysis project Ga0116157, IMG submission 89882) | Active sludge microbial communities of municipal wastewater-treating anaerobic digesters from USA - AD_UKC048_MetaG | ecosystem: Engineered > Bioreactor > Anaerobic > Digestate | place: USA...
AGAAGCGCGGAGTTCACACCGAGGAACGCGCAGACGCCCGAAGGCCGCGCCTCTCAAGTGTTCAGGACGCGCGTCGAGGTTTCAGACCCGGATCGCGAGCTAAGGGCGGGCATGACCGCTGTCGCCGTTTTTAGTTCCGGCGGAGACGGCGAACGGGACGGCAAGCGATGAGCGAAATAATAAAACTGGATAAACTGACCCGCAAGTTCGGCTCAATGACAGCGGTCAAGGATGTATCTTTCGGCGTGGAGAAAGGCTCGATATTCGGTTTTCTTGGGCCGAACGGGTCTGGCAAATCGACTGTGATAAGGATGCTCTGCGGGCTGCTTGAGCCGACTTCCGGAGACGCATGGCTGGACGGCGCTAGCGTGCGGGAAAACTCAGAGCGGATAAAAGGAAACATCGGATACATGTCTCAAAGCTTCAGCCTTTATAGAGACCTGACAGTGCAAGAGAACTTGGCGTTTTACGGAAAAATATACGGGCTGAGGCGGGAGCGGCTTCGCAAGCGAATCGAGGAAAGCATGGAGCTGAGCGGCATAACGTCCAAGAGGAAACAATTGTCCGGGACGTTGTCAGGCGGGTGGAAGCAGCGGCTGGCTCTGGCGTGCTCGATGCTGCACGAGCCGGGGATTATCTTCCTTGACGAGCCGACGGCGGGGATAGACCCTGTGGCGAGGAGAGACTTGTGGGAACTGCTTTTCCAGTTGTCCAAAGAAGGCGTCACCCTGTTCGTGACGACGCACTACATGGACGAGGCGGAGCGTTGCACGCACATCGGATATATATTCCTATCCGAATTGATGGTGTGCGGCAAGCCCGCCGAGCTTAAGATATTGCCGGAGGTTACGCCTGCCGGGACGGTATGGCTTGAGGCGTCTAGCGACCGGATAACGCAGGCGCTGAGCCTGATTAAAAAAGCTCCGGGGGTGCTGGACGCCACCATATTCGGAGAGAGCATCCACATAAGGGCGCGCGAAGGATTCGGAGAGCGGGAAGCCGCGCGGGCGCTCGAAGCAGGCGGTGTTTCGCTTGAATCTTTCCGGGCCGTTAAACCTTCCCTAGAAGACGTTTTCGTGTCGCTGACCAGAGAACGTCTCAAAGCGAGGGGGGCCGCATGAACTTCCTGACCACTTTTTCAGCCATCGTCTTCAAAGAGGCGCTGCACTTAAGACGGGACCCCGTCACTCTCGTGGTGACCATCGCCATCCCCATATTCCAGTTGATAGTTTTCGGATACGCGATAGACATGGAAGTGAAGAACATCCCGACGGCGGTGTTCGACGCAGACAGGCGAGCCGGAAGCCGAGAGCTTATCGCCGCGCTGGCGAACACGGAATATTTCGATTTCAAGGAGAACGCGTCAAGCGAGGCGGAACTTAGGGAGGCGATAGTGTCCGGCCGGGCGCGGGTGGGGATTCACATACCGCCGGACTTCACAGCGGGCGCTCTCAACGGGAGCGGGTCGAGTTTTCAGGCCCTTGTGGACGGCTCCGACTCGACGGTGGCGATGCAGGCGGTGAATGTCGTCAACTCGGTCGGCCTCATGCAGTCTGTCAAACAGATGGGCCGCGTTGACATCGAAAAACTCCCGGTCGACGCCCGGCCGAGAGTTCTGTTCAACCCCGACCTGAAGAGCGCCAACTTCTTTGTGCCCGGCCTTGTCGGGCTTATCATGCAGATCGTAACCGTCTTCCTGACCGCGTTCGCCGTGGTGAGGGAGAAGGAAAACGGCACTATAGAAACGCTGTTGGCGACTCCGCTGTCGCGCGGCGGGCTGATGCTGGGGAAACTTGTCCCTTACGCCTTCGTTGGGTTCTTCGAGATATGCGTGGTCCTGACGCTTATGAGGTTCGTGTTCGGGGTCCGAGTCAACGGGGATATCGGCCTTCTGTTGCTGATGTGCTTCGTTTTCCTGTTTACGGCGCTGGGGTTGGGGCTGCTGATCTCGACGGCGGCTAAGAATCAGGCGCAGGCCATGCAGATGGCTCTGCTCGTGATGTTGCCGTCCGTTCTCCTGTCCGGTTTCGTTTTTCCAAGAGAATCCATGCCCGCAATAATATACTATTTCAGTTTTCTCATACCGTTGACGTACTTCATCGAAATTCTCAGAGGGATAATACTGAGGGGAGCGGATCTGTCGTCGCTGTGGAGCCAAGCTCTCGCGCTGGCAGTATACGGCGCGGCCATACTCTCGCTCAGCACGTTGCGGTTCAGCAAGAAACTATCGTAGCGCGTTCGGGGCGCGCTAGCCCTTCAAAGCCGCCCGGGCCGGACATGCGGCTCAATGTAAATTTGCAGGAAACGCCATTGCAGCGGCAAACCTGTCGGCGAAGCCCGGAGCAGACGAAAGCTCGAAATACCTGATGCTGTCGCCTAAAAGGCGCGCGTCTTCGCGCGCTTTTGCGGACACCAGAGCGTCCGCCGCTCCGTCAAGCGCGGCGTTGCCTATAAATTTTACGATTTCCGGCCTTGCGCCCGGAAGAAGTCCGATTCGGATAGCGGATTTCGAGTTCAGGCTGTAGCCTAAAGCCCCGGCCAGATAGACGGCTTCAAGGGAAGCGGCGTCCACTCCTGCGGCTGCCATGAGGGTTTCAGCCCCTGCCAGAATCGCGCCTTTGGCAAGCTGTGCTTCTCTGATGTCTTGCTGAGTAATGGAAACAGGCCGCCGCGCGCCCATTTCTCCGGGCCTGACGATGTGGAACTCGGGTTGAGAGCCGAGGTCGCCGCCGCTCAAACGATCCGCAATCGGGCCGTCTTCCGGCGCGGTCAATCTACCCGATGCTGCCAGAGCGCCCGAATCCAGCAGAACCGCCAGCGCGTCTATAAGCCCCGTCCCGCAAAGGCCCTCCGGAGCCGCCCCGCCGATTGTTCCTACCGCCAGCGTCCCGTCTTCCGACAGCATCACCGTGTCCGCGCCCTCGCGCGCAGTCGACCCGCAACTGATGTGCGCGCCCTCGAACGCCGGTCCCGCCGCCGCCGCGCAAGCCCATATCTCTCCGCCCGCAGCCAGAACCATCTCCGCGTTCGTGCCAAGGTCTATCATCAGGCGCGGCCCGCCCGGCCTGTGCAACCCCGCCCTCAACGCCGCCGAAACCGCGTCCGCGCCGACATACCCGGCCACAACCGGAAGCGTCTCCGCCACCGCTCCTTCAGCCGCCGGGATTCCCAACTCCCGCGCAAGCGCCGCAGCCGTCCCTGTGAAAGGCGGAGTGAACGGAGCCGCTCCGATGCCTGACGGGTCGTATCCGAAAAAGACGCTCAGCATCGTCGGGTTGCCTACTACGATCGAGCGCTTCGCCGCTCCGGCTTCGACGCCGCCGCGCTCCGCCAGCCACTCGACCATTCGGGAGACACGCCGACGAAGGCCGCTCCTGAGCGCCCCAAGCCCGCCGGACACCGCAAAACTCAACCTGCTCGCCACGTCCGCTCCGTAAATCCTCTGAGGATTCGCGCTCGCCGCGCTCGCCGCCGCCCGCCCCGTCTCCAAATCCACCAGCCGCGCGTTCAACGTGGTCGTGCCTATGTCGATGGCAAGCCCGAACCCGCGCTCGCTGTCCGGCGCATGCCCTCGCCCCGAATCCGGCGGCTCATACTCCATGCAGAAATCAGTTATCTCTGAAGAAACCGCGTTGCCCTCAAATACCGCGCCCGCATCGCCCGATATTCTCGCTTGGCACGCCAGCCTGACCCCGGACTCAATCTCCCGCGCCGAAAGAAGCTTCCTTTCAGCGTCCGAAGGAGGCTCCAGCAACCCCCCGGCTCGCGCGCGGCATTTCCCGCACGTCCCCGCTCCGCCGCAATCTGCGGACACCTCAAGCCCGGCTTCCGCCGCAACCTCAAGCAGTGTATCCCCCGGCCTCGCCCGGACAGCCGCCCCGCCCTCTATATCTATCCTATAAGTCTTTTCTGTCATCTTTAAATCCACCCGCGCCCGCCTGTTACTATATACTAGAAAATTCCCCGTATCAAAAGAACCCTTTTTCGCGCGTTTAAAAAAACGAAAAACCACTATGAGAAACCTTTCACAATTTTTATTCTCAACGCAAATTTGCCCCGGCGGCTAATATTGTTATAATCATGTAAGATTAAAATTAGCTTTGCGATAATTGGAAAAGGGACGACATCATGAGAAATCGAATTCTCTGGGGATTGTCTCTGCTGGCGCTGTCGGCAAGCATGTTATACGCGAGCGGCGCCGTCTGCGCGAAGAACCCCGGGCAATACAAATTCATAGTGAACTACGGCATGTCCTTCGGAGGCGAATCTGCCTCTAAGGTGGAAGCTCTCCTGAACAGCCTCAGCGGCGTCATCAACAAAAAAACCGGCATCAAGATTAGTATGCTGTCCGCGCGCGATTCGGAAGAGGCTTACGAAAAACTCAAGTCGGGCGAAGCGGACTTCGGCATCATCAGGCCGATGCAGTACGCGCGCGCGGTCGAAGAGAAAGCCCCTCTGACCCCCCTGATGAATCTGGCTATAAACAAGAAACAGGAAACAGAAATCTGCGTCTATGCAAACAAGAAAACGCCCGTAAAAATGGAAGGCCTGCGTGGCAAAAACGTTATGCTGCTCGAAGACAAAGAATGGATTTACGCGCAGCAATACCTCGCGGACAAAGGCATAGACGAAAAGCTGCCGGACTATTTTTCAAAGACGCTCCTCGGAGACAACCCGCAGTCGGCGCTTTACACTCTTGTGTTCAAGAAAGCCGACGCCGCGATTATGACCGAAATGGCATACATAATGGCGGTGAACACCGACAAGCGATTCAACGACATAAGCAAGATGGAGTGCATGGGAAAGTATCCGGTCGACCCGCTCGTGTTCAGGAACGACTTCGACAAGCAGGACTCCGAAAAGATAGTCAAGATGCTCGTCACCGCGCACAAAGACCCCGATTTCAAAGACGTTCACATCTATTTCGTTTCCGGGCAGGCGTTTTTTACTAAAGTGAAACCCGATCTTTATAAGGATTTTCGGGACAGGGTCGCCAAGGCGAAAAAGAACGGGTGGCTGAAGGATTTCGAGAAATGGCGGAAAACGCAGGGGAAATGAGCGGCGCCACTCCCTCTTCTACCCCTTCAAGAAAAAAAAGAAGCATCGTCGTCAACCTCTCCCTTCTCGTGGTCATTTCCATAGTGATAGCTTCCGCAGTGGCGTACATCGCGACCTCCGGGACGCAGAAGAAATTCTACGAAGAAGAAAAAGCCAGCCAGATGAAAGCGTACGCGGGCGTGATCGCCATCGCGTCCGGCAACGCCGTCGCCTCCCGCAAAAACGATACCCTGAGAATGATAGTCGAAGACGTCGTCTCGGACGAGCGGCAGATTTCGCACCTCGCAATTTTCGACAGCGGATGGAACGTCCTGTACGAAAACGGCGCGGGCGGCAAAGCAGTCTCCCTAATCGCCGAACGGCTTAAGGCGGACGAAAAAAAGATAGGCCGCTCATACTTTATCCCTGCCTTCCGGGCGGACGGCGCAAAGTTCTCGATGGCGGTCGCAAAGATAGGAATTTATCTTGGCGAAGGCCCCGACAAAGAGCACGTCTCCGGATACGTCGCGCTGACATACAGGCCGAAGCCGCTGCTCGAACTTGAGCGCGCTCGCCAGATTGAAATCCTCGGCGAAAGCGTCGCGAAAACCGTCCGTTCCCTCATCGATCGGTTCATCTTCTCGGAAGCCAAGGAGATTCTCGTCGAGTTGCGGAAAAACAATCCGGATATCGTTTTCTGCTACGTAATCGACCCTGACAGCTACGTGATGATACACCCGGACGAGGAGATGGAGGGCCGGGAACTGGACGACCCGGAAACGAAAGCCGCGCAGCGCGTGGACTCCCGGCGCAAAGTCATCATGCGCGAGCGAGTGGACGCCGAATGGGGCAGAATCGTAGACAGTTCGTTCCTCATCGAGAGCGACGGAATGAAGACAGGAGTTCTGCGCGTCGGGTACTCGCTGGAGAGGCTGTACGGCAGGGCGGCGCGCGCCCGCGCCATCGCCGCCGCCATCGTGTTCGCCTTCCTTTGCGCCGCAGTCGCCGCCTCCGTCGCCGTCTCCCGCAGGTTCGCCAAACCCATCCTCTATCTGGCCGACACCGCCCGCGAGATAGGCCGCGGCAACCTTGACTTGAACGTCGCCGTCTCCACCGGCGGACTCGAAATTCAGGAGCTTGCAGGCTCATTCAACGAGATGATTAGAGGCATCAAGGAAAAACAGCAGATAAAGGACACTTTCTCCCGCTACGTCTCCCGTCAGGTGGCCGACGAACTTCTCCGCGACATGGACAACATTTCCCTCGGCGGCGAAACAAAGGACGTCACCATCCTGTTCTCTGATATCAGAGGATTCACAACCATATCCGAGAAACTCCCCGCAGACCTCGTGGTCGGCCTTCTCAACGAATATTTCAACTCGATGGTGGACGTGGTTTTCGAGTTTGAAGGCACTCTCGACAAGTTCATCGGCGACGCGATAATGGCGATCTACGGCTCCCCGGTTAAACACCCCGACGACCCGATGCGCGCGGTCAAATCGGCCCTCAAAATGAAGCGCAAGTTAGACGAGCTGAACGAGAAATGGATAAACGAGGACGGCCTTAACCCCATCAAAATCGGCATCGGCATCCACACCGGCCCGGTGGTCGCGGGCAACATCGGCCACTCGCAAAGACTTGAATACACCGTCATCGGCGACAATGTAAACCTTGCCTCCCGGCTGGAAAGCCTCACCAAGCAGTACCACATCCCCATCGTCATCAGCGGCAGCACTTATGAGCTTGTCAAAGACTCAGTCAATGCAAGACACATCGACTCCGTCACCGTCAAAGGAAAATCGAAACCCGTTGAAGTTTACGAGCTTTTAGGGTTAATCGAATCTGAATCCTGACTGCAGATTTCTGTCGCGTCAACATTCACCGAATAAAAAGATGCGAAGTTTAGGAAATGGGGTTTTGGGAAAGCCCCCTTTTCAAAGGTTTTTTTTCCAATCGCCGAAGGCGAAAACCTTATGTATCGGGTTTTCGGGTTTAACGTGTTTATTCTTGAAAAACCGGGATGCGCGTGTGGAAAAATCCATCATTGCGCGCCGAGCCGCGCCCGCCGCGACGGCAATAGAACGCATGGCGGGATTCAGTTGCATCGCCTCGAACGTGTTGCCTTCCGGGTCTAGGAAATAGGCGATCATACTGCCTCCGCTCACCGGCGTCGGCTCAAAGAGGAACTGGACTCCCGCCGCGAGGCAGCGCTTGTGGAACGCCGCGATATCGGACACGGAGTAAGCGACATGTTTGACGCCGGCGTCGCTGAAACTTTCGCGCGGAACTGACGGGGCTGACGCGGAATTAGCGGGAAAATGTCTCGGCGGGACCGGGAGCGCGGCTCCCGCAAGGCATATCAGCCTCACATGTCCGAACAGAGGCGCCGGCGCGTCCACACCGAACACCGGCCCCAGAAAATCGCAGCCGCTCTCCACCCTCCACAGTCCCAGCAGGTCGAAAAATTCCTCGTATCCTTCCGGGTCGCCCGCCACAAGCCCTATCTCTTTCAGCGACGAAACCCGCCCCGGAAACGCGTCTTTCCCCGTGTCGAACAGCGCCACATTCAAGCCGTCCGGGTCCTTTGCGAGCGCGCATTTTCCGCCGGCGGTCTCCGCGCGCGGGAGCTTCGGCCCGGATGCTTCCAGCCTGCCGACATAGTCCTCGAATCCGTCCACGTTGAAAGCGATGTATCTGAAACCGGGACGGCGGATGTCGCCGGGGTCTCCCGGAGCGGACCTGTGGCGTGGCAGATAGAAAGTCTCCACGCCGCCGTCGCCGATCTGATGCCAGACGATTCTATTGAGTGCGTGGTCTAGGCCGCATACGCGTTCGGCGCGCGGCCCGCTGCTGACGGTCTCTGCGAGCGCGGGGAGCCTGAGAGTGCCCGCGTAGAAGCCCGCGCCCGCCCGCCTGTCGCGGATGGTGATTCCGAAATGATGAATGTCCTCAAACATGGCGCGTTACTCCCGCGCAAGCGCCGCGCGCGGCTCTATGTTTTTTTGTGACTTGTTTGTATTATACCAGACAGCCGGATTCCCGACGCCCGGCGGAAGAAATCATTTTTTCGACAACTCTACTGCCATCTCCGCCCCGGCAGCCATCATCTCTTCGGTCGCTTCCGGGAAAACAAGCCCCATGCCCGCCTCATAGCCGCCTTCTTCGTATATCTTTCTGGTGGATATATAAGCTAAGTGGTCATTGGCATAGCCGAAGAGCGCCGTTTTCATAGGCGCGAGGGATTCGCGAACCTGCAGTCCCACGTCCGCCACAGGCTCTCCGGGCAGAGTGACCGCGTACGCGTCGCCGAGTCTCAACGCCTGAACCCACGTGCGGGTCCTGCCGCCCTTCACCCTGCTCATAGTCTTCACGAGCGGCATTATGAACGACTCGACTCCGAGCCTCGCCTGAAGCATCTTTATCCTGTCGTCCTTCTCGCCGTCCGACATATCTGAATTGCGGATGATTTCTGTTTTTTCCGGGATGGCCGCGCGGAATTCGCCCATGGATTTCATTGTGCGCACAGGAAATATCATCTCTCTCATCGCGCCGCCCACCGGGAAATCCCCGGAGAGCGACACCGACTCGATATTCGGCGAGGTCGCTGCGGCAAGTTTCGCGCCGTAGCTGCGCGCCCGCTCCCATCCGTCTGCCCCTTCTCCGCCCGCCGGGCTGATGTCTCCGTTGGCCCCCTGAATGAACAGGAACACCCCGCCGCCCATCGCCTTGCTCATCTCCTCGCTGAAAGACCCGAGCCAGTCCGAGCTTATCAGAAGCTCTCCGGCGTTCACTATCGTCGGGTGCGCCGAGAAGTTCAGGAACCCGCCAATGGGGCGTCCGTCTAGCGCCTTGACCACTAGCAACAGCCCCAGCGGGTCAACCGTGCCTCCCGATATGCGCCGGTTGCGGCTGTATCCCTCCAGCGAGATAAACGCCGTTCCGGCGCGCGCAGGCTCCATCGCCGCCAGCGCCTGCCCCGCCGCCGCCGTTATCTTGTCCTGCAACTTCTTCTTCATCTCCGGGTTGTACTCTTTAGGATATTTTCCGAATTCCTCGTAATATCCTTCCGGCCCGGCGTGCGTGTGCCCCGCAGTTATCATCACATTTCTCGGCGGAACCCCGTATTCTTTCTCTATCCGTTCCTTTATTTCAATCGCGAACACCCCGCCCGTCATTATCAGTTCGTTCGCGATAAGAAGAACCGTTTCGTCGCCTTGGCTGAGCGCGAGGATTCTAGAGTGGAGCGGATCGTGCACGCCCTTTGCGGTCTCGAAAATATGATAGTATCCGCCGAGATAGCAGCCGAGGTCCGGTGTGATGTCCGCCGCCGCCGCGCCCGCCTTAAGCTGCGCCTGCGCACCGCTAGCCGCTCCGAACGCCGCAAATAATGCCAGAGCCGCCGCCGCGATTTTTTTCAGTTTGCACATGTCTTAATCCTCCGATAGCCGTTTGGCGTCCATTATTATAAAACATAAGCGTAAAAATGGCAGTTTTTTTACACCCCGCCGCTATTCATTTCAATTGATTCGTTAAAACAGGAACTTCCCCGTCCGCTGCAGTGTTATAATCACGTTGTCTTCAAACAGTGAATGGCAGGACAAGGCGCAGAGATGTTATCGGAACTAAAAAAAAGCAACAATCATTCAATCGGAACACATCCGCCGGACGGCGGAGTTATAAAAATAATCAATAATTCAATTATAGAGACATGCATGGACGCGACGCGCGTCCGGCGCGGAGGAACGATATGAAACAGACAAAGCTTTTGATAGTGGGCGGGGTTGCCGGAGGAGCGACAGCGGCGGCGCGCGCGCGCCGGGTTGACGAACACGCGCAAATAATCGTTTTTGAAAAAGGCGAATTCGTTTCTTTCGCAAACTGCGGCCTGCCCTACTATGTCGGCAATGAAATAACCGAAAAGAGCGATCTGCTAGTGGCGACCGCTCAATTCCTCATGGCAAGGTTCAACATTGAGGTAAGGACTTTTTCAGAAGTGGTAAAAATAGACCGGGCGGGCAAGGCGGTCGAGGTCAAAAACCTGAAAACTGGCGAGAGCTATTCGGAGAGCTACGACAAGCTGATAATCGCTCCGGGAGCATCCCCGGTCAGGCCGCCGCTCGAAGGCATTGACCTTGACACTGTGTTCACGCTGCGCAACGTCCCGGACACCGAAAGGATCAAAGAATACGTCGACAGTAACAAACCCGAATCGGCGGTGGTCGTCGGCGGCGGGTTCATAGGGCTGGAAATGGCCGAACAACTAGAGCGAAGGGGCGTCAAAGTCACCGTAGTCGAGATGCTGGACCAAGTTATGCCGCCAATCGATTTCGACATGGCCGCAATCGTCCACAGGCATCTTCGCGACAAAGGCGCGACTCTCAGGCTCAAGGACGGAGTTAAATCTTTCCGAAAAGAAAACGGGCGAACAGTAGTGGCGACTTCCGACGGCCCCGACATCGTGTGCGACCTCGTCGTGCTTTCCATCGGCGTAAAGCCTGACAGCGGCATAGCCAAAGACGCAGGGCTTGCCCTCAACGAACGCGGCGGCGTCAAGACGGATGACCGCATGAGAACCTCCGACCCTGACATCTACGCGGTGGGCGACGCCGTCGAAGTGATAGACATAGTAACCGGCTTGCCCGCCATGATTCCGTTGGCCGGGCCGGCGAACAAGCAGGCTCGCATCGCCGCAGACAACGCTCTCGGACGCGACTCGGCTTTCAAAGGCGCTCAGGGAACCGCCATCGTCAGGGTCTTCGACCTGACCGTCGCCTCCACCGGCAACAGCGAGAAGGCGCTCAAGCGCGCCGGCATCCCTCATCTCGTCTCTTTCACTCACTCCGCATCCCACGCATCTTACTACCCCGGAGCCGAAATGATGTCCGTGAAACTCCTCTTTTCGCCGGACGGCGGCAAGGTTCTCGGCGCTCAGGTCGTCGGCGGAGACGGTGTGGACAAACGCATAGACGTCATCGCGACCGCCGTCAGGGCGGGCATGACGGTTTTCGACCTCGAAGAGCTTGAACTGGCTTACGCGCCCCCGTTCGGCTCCGCGAAAGACGCCGTCAACATGGCGGGCTTTGCAGCCGCAAACATCCTCAAAGGCGACTCCCAAATCGTCCACTGGCATGAGATTGAAAACCTCGACATGAATGAACACGTCCTGCTCGACGTCAGGAATAAACCTGAAGCCGCATCGGGGAAGATAGAAGGCTCGACGATGATTTCACTGCACGAGTTGCGCGCGCGGCTGGGCGAACTGGACAAGTCCAAAACACATGTCGTGTACTGCGCCGTCGGACTGCGCGGGTATGTCGCTCACAGGATTCTCGCGCAGAACGGGTTCAAATCGAAGAACCTCAGCGGAGGATACAGGACTTATGCCGCTGCCATCGCGGAGGCGCGCGCGCCGCAGTCTCCGCCGCCTGATGTCTATAAAAAAAAAGAGCCGCCCCGGCAGCCTCTGAATGAAAGGACGCAAAACTTGAACATCGATTTCAAAGTCAACGCCTGCGGCGTCCAGTGCCCCGGCCCTATTATGAAGCTGAAAAGCAAGATAGACGAGATGAGCGACGGACAGACCGTGCAGATAACATCCAACGAGCCGGGGTTCCTTAAAGACATCCCCGCGTGGTGCGAAAACACCTGCAACGAGCTTGTTTCGATGACGACCGAAAAAGGCGTCCACACTGCGGTGGTGCGCAAAGGAGCACCGTCATCCGATGACGGCGCTCCTTCCTGTTCGGTCTCTCTGAATAAGGAAAAAGCGCTCATCGTTTTCAGCGACGATCTTGACCGGGCCCTTGCGGCGTTCATCATTGCCAACGGTGCCGCCGCGATGGGCAACAAAGTCACCCTATTCTTCACATTCTGGGGACTGAACGTGTTGCGTAAAAGCGAGGCTTCGGTCCGCAAAGACGCCATATCCGCCATGTTCGGCGCGATGATGCCAAAAGGCCCGGACGCACTCTCGCTCAGCAAGATGAACATGGGCGGCATGGGCACGAAGATGATGAAGATGATTATGAAACAGAAAAACGTCAACACGTTGGGCGAACTGATAAGCTCCGCGATGGAACAAGGCGTCAGGTTTGTCGCCTGCGCCATGACGATGGACATCATGGGCATAAAGATAGAAGAACTCATGGATGGTGTGGAAGTGGGAGGCGTGGCCGACTACCTGAACACCGCCGACAAGGCGAACATGAGCATGTTTATCTGACGATGCCCCGCGCGGAACGCCCCGCCGAGGATCGAAAACCACAAAGACCGGAGAGAATCATGGAAAGCAAAATCGCGAAAGCCTTGAAGCTGGAACATTCGCCCGTGGCAATGCTCTGGTCGGATGAAAAACCGGAAGGAGCCACACAATTCAAACCGGGCTGCTGGGGCTGCGTCATGTTTCTTCTGGCCGTCGCCGCAAAAGGGAAACCTGCCGTCGCGGATGTCGAGACTTTCGGTTGCATAGGAGGGGGTGTCGGGCTTGGTTTCGGAAATCAGTACGATAAATTCCCCGGCGGAATAGAACATTATGTCTCTTCCGGAAATCCGGAATTCTGCCGGTCCGAAGCCGGACGACAAATCGCCGAACAGATGCCCGACCTTGTTGAGGGTGAAAGATACGTCAAGAATCCGGAAATCGCCAAACAGTTCTTTGACGGTCTTCCGATGACGGAAGTTCCGACTAAATATGTGGTTTTTAAGCCCGTCCGGCAAGTAACACCGGACGAGACAATCAAGGTCGTGACTTTTTTCGCGCGACCCGATCAGTTGTCCGCCTTGATAGTTCTGGCGAACCACGCGAGGGCCGGACAAGTGAACGTTATCGCCCCCTTCGGCGCGGGCTGCCATCAGACTGGCATAATCCCGCTGAAAGAAGAAGAATCCGAATCGCCCCGCGCGATTATCGGACTCACAGACATCTCCGCCCGCAAGAACACTATGAGGATGCTCGGACACGACCTGCTGACGTTCTCCGTGCCCCTGAAGATGTTTATCGAGATGGAAGAAAACGTGGAAGGCAGTTTTCTTGAGCGGAACTCTTGGCGGGAAATCCTCGAACATCAGGAGGATAACTGCTAGCGCGCATCTTTCACCGACGCGGGCTGAAATCTAAGAACAGGGATGAGAGACGAATCGAGCGAGAACGAGGAAGCATACTATTTCGTATGTGACAGAGTTTAAGTCGATGACTCAACGACGTATATCGCCAATTTATTCGATTTTCCTGATTTTTCTCGTGAAAAATCCTGCTAGCGTGTTTTCCAATAGACGCAAAGCCGAGCATTGACCTGACAACATATTGAATATATATTAAATTCTTGTCGGAGCGAGCATAGTTAGCGCGCGTGTTCCAATGTGAATCCGACACATTTTCTTGGGAGTTGCTTTTCAGTGAGCGGACAGGGAAGCGCTGAACAGGCATATAAGTTTCTTAAGATTCAGAACCGGCTCGCTTTCGAGTTGGGCAGGACATCGTCGTTGTCGGAAGCTCTGGAATTCTGCATTGACGCCGCTCTGGAAGCCACTGGGATGGAGTTCGGCGGAGTATATCTCGTCGACCGCAACGGCGGCATAGACATGCTGGCGCACAGGGGCTTGTCCGAAGAAGTGGTGTCGGCGGTCAAGCATTTCGACAAGGATTCTCCGAGGGTGGGCTATATCCTTGAGGGGAAC
>Ga0116157_10004091_pt1 | contig 13706 bp, 4 predicted proteins | sample AD_UKC048_MetaG_FD_89882 | JGI IMG/M metagenome (GOLD analysis project Ga0116157, IMG submission 89882) | Active sludge microbial communities of municipal wastewater-treating anaerobic digesters from USA - AD_UKC048_MetaG | ecosystem: Engineered > Bioreactor > Anaerobic > Digestate | place: USA...
GCTCATAATCACCGTGTATAAAATCGAGCACCGAATCGGCTGGCTGCACGCTTGCCGGACTAAAACCTCCGCCAATTTTACTGCAAACCCGTTCGCCTTCAATATAGTAGTGCTTGGTGTAATCGCACTCGGTCATCACGAGATATGGCCCTGTGTAGAGCGTTTTTTCGAAGTAGATGTTTGAACTAACAGTTTGTCCATTCACCTGGGTCAGCATTTCTTCGCCGGTGAGTTTCCACACACGTTCTCCACCGGCATCGTAAATATATAGCGATGATTGCGAGAGATCCGAAACATCGCGTACAGCCGACAACCGGTTTTCTTCGTCCCAGCAAAAATAACGATCATCATGGTTATGACTATTATGGTTAATACGCCTAATCATATTACCGTTTAAGTCCCAATCGTAAGTATAATCGCCTGCTTCGGTTACCGTATGAGGCCTTCCAGTGTAGTCATAGGTATTTTGATAGCCAAATGTAGTTGTTCCTCCATTTACTAGCTTGGTCCCATTCATATCTTTTTCAAGTATGTTTCCGGAACTTGAATAGGATAGATCAAGTTTAAATCCGATAGTTTGTTGGTTGTAAGGGTCAAAACTTCCCTCGGCATGAGTAAGCCGATATACTTCGTCATACTCATAATTGTAATCGTATTCACCACCAACATTGCCATACAAAAAGTCGCCTGAGTTTTCGACAGCGGTAATATTTCCGGCCAAATCGTAAGTATAATCTAAATGTTGCATTTCGTGACCACCGTTTTCGTAGCTGACAAGCGTTTTAAGTCTTAAATTTTTATCATCATATGAGTATTCAGCAGATGTTCCGTTTCCATATTCAATTTGTGTTCTTTTTCCATATTTGTCGTATTTTATGTTGTCAATATATTCATATGAAACATTGCCTTTTTCGCCTTCGAGCATTGCTAATTTCCCTTCATCGTTGTATTTGTAATACAGCATTTCACCATCAGGGTATGTCATGCTTACTATCCGGTTCCAACTATCATACTTCCATTCGGTTTGGAAAGTATAAGGCTCACCTCCGGGTACGACAAAGGTATGTATGTTTTTAACCAATTCGCCCATATTACCATAATAATACTCCTGTACCCCTGAAGCATCCTGCTGGCGTATCAATTTACCTGTCTGATTCCCGGTAGAAGGATCGCCATATTCGTAATAAACATCCATCTCGGGATTCTGGGGATAGTGGATTTCGGTTAAACGGCAATGATGGTATGTATATTCTATATCTAATGCCAATGCTTCAAGGTTTGCAGTTTGGACTCCAATCAAATTCCCAGCAAGATCGTATTTGTAAGAAGTTATTCCGGCATCAGGATGGTCGCGAGAAATCATTCTTCCCAATTGGTCGTAATTATAATCGGTTCTGTTATCTTCAGGATCAATAGAACGTGTCAATTCAGACATTGGCGAATACATAAATTTTGTTTCTTGACCTAATGCGTCTTTAATATTTGTTTGCAAACCCCTTGCTTCGGTGCAAACTGCGGTAGCATTATTATTTTGATCAGTCGTTATTTTTCTAAAACAGTTTTGTCCGAAAGGATCTGTTACAAAATCGTATGCAAAGCTAACTGAAGTTAAATCAGGAAAATGAGTATCGGTATTTCTATCGAAAACATCGTAACCGTATCTAGTGAAATTTTCGGGAGTGAATATCGAATACGAGGTAAAAGTATTTGCATTGTATGCTTCTACGCCAGGTTGTGAAACAGAATCGAGCCTGCCATAAAAATCATAATACGATTTACCCGAAATCACAACCATATCTTGTGCATCAATGATAGCCCGTTTCTTTGATTGAACTATCTTGCCATTTCCATCACAAATGTTTGTGGTAAGGAACTCATTACTAGTAAGAGTAGGATCATAGTGCCTGGTCAGCGCCCAACGGTGTGGGACACTGGTGCTGATCTCGTCCCAATACTCATATTTAATGGTATATGGAATGCTGGACTCAATTTCTTTAGGACTTGTTATTGTATTTATCCTTCCATCATTATAAAAAGAATAAAACATATGATTCCCACAAATATCGGTAATAGTGTCGGGTAGTCCGAATCTAAAATCATAATCGAAAAAGGATGCATTTCCCCAATAATCGGTAATTCTTACCGGATAAGTATTTGTTTCGTTATCATAGTCATATTGCAACGTAAACCTTTCGCTTACATTATTTTCAGGGTATTCAACATAATAAATATTGCCATACTGATCGTAAGTAAAATCAGTTTCAGCTATATTGTTGACATCTAATACTCTAGCTATGTTGGTGATACTTCCTTGTGAATTATAACTTGCCCCTGTTTTTCTTAACAGGTTATTATTGTGGTCGGTAACAATAACACTTGTAGGCAAATTAAGTAAATGAGAGTTCAAATCGTAATTGTAAGTAATCTCTGCTGCTACATCATCGGTAGGGTATGCATCATTATTATAATTAATATATTTCTTTACGTTCCCATAAGCACCATGTTGGTATTCTTTGGTAGTGGTAATACCCGGAGTTTGATATCCTTCATAATACTCTGCAATTTCATACGAAATAGCCGGATAATAAGGTCCTAAACATTCCACAGGTTCTTCCATAACTTCGCCTGTTGAAATATCTTTTTTGTCCCAAATAAACGATTTAACTAATTTTTCACCTGAAGCACCTATGAAAATTTCTTTCGATTTTAATCCCTTGAACAAGAAATCATCGGTACGATAAACATCTGTTGTAGAGCGATACAAGTTATTATCTGCAAAGTTATCGTATTGCGTGGAAACAACAGTATCAAACCCAAGCGATTCACGCTCGTACCTGTGATATTTCCCCGATTTATACTCGTATTTGTAAAACAGAGTATCTTTTCCGTCACCGGCAAAACCATCGTTAACTTTAAGCTCCGACATTACCCATTTACTTCGGGGATTATTTATATCAGGATATGTACACTTATAATCCGTTGAATAAACGGCAAGACCGGGTGTTGTAATGCTTTTTATGATATTATTTTTCTTTGGAATCCCGAAGAAAGCTTTGGTATTATTGCCATCGACAAAAACAAAATCAACAAATCCGTCTCCGTTTATATCTGACAGTCTGGCTGAGTCTTTAGAAAAACTAAATGAAATATCATTATATCCTGATATTAATAGGTTTAAATACCCAACTATTGTAATAGTAAATGATAAAGCTGAATTCGTCGCATAATTATCACAACGTGATGAAGCGATAGGCTTGTTAAAACTGGGATCGAGCACAACATTATAAAATCCGTTACCTGTATTTATCAATGCCTTCAAACTAATATTTGTTCCATTATGTTCCAGATAGCACACATCGGTAAGTCCATCATTATTTACATCAACAATGGTGGAAAAATCAATGCTGTTGTTAAAGTTTCCGCCAAGTCCAAATGCAAAACTATATTCTACCAAATTTAAAAAGTCAAGGTTTAATCCCAAAGTCATACTTTCACTCTGAATTCTTGTATCCGATAAGTTTGCTTGAATATCGTAAGGAATAGCATCTAGAAAGCTATATCCTACATTGTATTGCACCGAATCGTAATCGGCACTAACCCTGTCGGGCAAACCATCAGCATTTACATCAAAGTATAAGGCATTAACAATTGATACACCATCATTTACACCTATTCCAAAAGAACCAATTATATTCTTAAGCTTAGATTTATTGGCATCTGAAGTTTTTGAATTTGCAAACACCGTTCCTTTTATTCCATAAGCATCACCGGTTGATATGCTCTTTCCTTCACTGGTGAATTTCTCGTCAAACTCGAAAACATCCTTTGATAATCCACCCTGCGCATCAGTATATTGTATTTTTTTAGTACCCACAATATCCGGAAATCCATCGCCATTCATATCCATAAAATCGACCAGACCTCTTGAGTTGGTCGTTGTTTTTGTAAAACTAAGGCTAGCTGCCGGAACCCCAAATTTAACAGAAAATGAATTTGTCTGTTGCCTGCTTTGCTTTTTAGGAGCTTTAGAATTGCCAAGCGAGGTTGATTGATTGAATAATGAGACATCGAATTCTGCATCGGTTCCGAATATTTCAGGATTATCGATGCTGTCAATAATGATACTTGACGATAATCCGCAAATCATTGATTCTTCGTCAATGCTGGCTCCTTTGCAGAAATCGACCCATCGATTATTTTCCCTGTCGGCCATCATAATGCTGAAAGCAGGTGGGGTCTCGTTTGAAATGCCAATATCATCAAACATCGACACAACATCTTCATATTCATATACATCTTCAGCATTCTCGGCAATATCTTCATAAGGGAAATCTTCTGCATCATCCGATTCAATTAATTCCAATTCAGAAAATAAAAGGTCTTCATCTATTAGGTCACAAGCTCCATGACTATCATCTAAATAAGAAAACTGTCCCCATCCTCTGTAAAGATTTCCAAACTTTTGTAAGGTGTCGGGCAAAACACCGAAAAAGCCGCTCCGAACTTCAATATTAGGATTACCCTGAATTAACGCATGGGCATTCCAAACTCCAGGTGTAACAGCAAGATTGTTGATTATAGCAGTGTCATCCGTATAATAATCAAAAAAAACTGTGTCGGTTGAGGCTAGTGTAAATTGCAAATAGTTTGTTGAACCTCCTTGCAAAGCGCCATTTAAAATAGTTAGTGTTTTTTTATCTAATAAATTTCTTTTGCTCTTCGCTGTAAAAGTGATTTCTCCGTCACCTAAACCTCCAAATGCAAGTGACGGTTGTACCGTATAGCTTCCAGCAGATAAAGTATTATGTCTCGATAAACACATTATATTATTAAAAATACTCATTTGTAAACTTGGATAGAATTTGATGTTTTTTTCAATAAGCTCATTATTGTATTCAATGGTATCGTATTCGATTTTACCATTAAAGTCTACATCACTCCAGTTGACGTTTGATTGGCTTTTAAGCAGAAACCTGATTGTATCTCCTTGGTCTACATTAAGATCAAGGTGATAAGTGTTGGAAAAAGAAGTTGCATCGGTAAATGTGTTGCTGTAAAGAGCATTCTGATTCAACAGAATATTATAAGAAAGTACATCGCTTTGAGCAGGACTCTCCAAACTTGCATCAATAATGATTGATCCCGTAAAAGGAGCCACAAAATACTGCTGATCATGAATCACTATGTCATCTTCATAATTATATAGGTATAATTTCTTTTCATCTGCATCACCAAATTGCAATGTTTCATTATTATTTGCCATAACACAGGTAGGTGACATTATATTGATATCCCAATTAACATCATCAAATCCGATAGTATTATCAGAATGAATTCGAAAATAAACCGCATCCCCTCTGTTTAAATCCCATGCAATATTTTGAATCGTAACCGGATTTGTGTTATCAGGGGCAATGCTTCCGTTGTACTCATAGGGTGATGCATTTGTTGGAAAAGCCATAATACTGAAGTAAATTGTATCATTATAGTTTTCATCATCATTAATTCTTTGAATGAAACCGGTTACCTCCGTTTTGCCATAAAACGGTGCAATCCACATCCTCACGGGATCTCTTCTGTTAATGTCTTCTGCCACATCTTCACTAAAACCACCTTCAGCAACTCCGTCGTAAATGATATTATAGCATCCACTTTCGTCAAGTGGTTGTTCCGGGTTACTTCCACATAAACTAAATACCGGGATGCCATCATTGTCAGGTTTGTTGAAATATACTTTTTCTCCACTCACAAAATCAGGGAATCCATCACCGTTAATATCAGCAAAATATCTTGAGTTAACCTGCTTAGTTGTAGTATATGTATAACTTGCAGCAGCAGCCGATGCACTTACTTCACCACCTATGCTGTGCGATGTGTTTGTACTATAACCTAAGAACGGCTCACCTTCTATGAAAATATCAACTGCCGGGGTTTCAAACATCAGTTCATTATTCTCGTTTAAAACACCCCTGCAAAACTCGTAATCCGATCCATTTTTAAGGATACGGTCGGTTAATCCATCACCATTTAAATCTATTAATTGAGAAGTTTCATTATTAAGGCCCATTGAAAATTGATAATTGACTCCGGCAGCTAACAATTTTAAAGGAGTAGGACCAAAATTTATATTCGCAGATCCTCCGACACCCATGCTTGCACCCCAGCTCTTACCAATCGAAAACTTTGCAGTATCAGTTACCAGTCCACCCAAAAACTCTGATTCGTTTTCTTCAACATCAGTAATTACAGATGCGGTCTCACTAAACTCCAATCCATCCTCTTCATAATAATCCATACAATGAACCGTTGCCCCTTGATACTGAACTAAACTGCTACAATCATCAATGTCTGTTACATATTGTTCCTTAGTTAAATCTGTAACATCGGCAATCGATGCTAATAGAGTTTTCTGATAAGACCCCTCTTTATAGTTTAAAAGGTATTTCCTAATAAATAAGTTATCGTAATAAATCGAAATACTCCGGTACAATTTATCAGTCAACTGCACAAAGCCAAAGTTTCCGGACATGATAATATCATCACGATTAATTTTATTGAATTCAACATTGTACTTTCCCTGAGTATTGTCAAATCCTGTGTAAATAATATTCTCAATATAAAGCTGTTGCCCCAAAACAGGTTCTTGTGCAATAACCTTGTTATATTCATACCTGACAAAATTACCATATAAATCGCAAACTTCGGCCAAGGCCCAATAAGCAATGTTGTCTGAATCGGGCTGTCTCAATACCAGAGAATCGTTGACACCTGTGTTTTGAGAATATTTTCCATAAAAATATCTGACTCCGTTCTTATCAATTACTTCCCACCAATAGGTATCAGTTGAATTACCATGCCTAATAATTCTGTTAAAAGCGCCTTCGATACGGTAAGAATAAAAAGTCTGTGAGGCAACGCTTCTTTCGCGGTACTCAGCCATGTGAACAAGCGGAAGCCGGGTTGTATCGTTTTGAGTGATCTCCAACTCAACAATTTGCTCACCGCTAACTATGTATGATTCTGTCTCTAAGGTGTCGATGAATCGTGGTGCGCCCCATTTTGTCTCTACTTCAATAGCAGGTATGTTTATATTCCATCCAACTCCACAATTCCCATTACTTGCATCACTGCTGTAGTTTATTGATAATTGGGGTTGCATTCCTTGCCGTCCTTGAGGAATCTGTAATGGAAAAGAATAGTTTAAACTTCCCTGATTATTAGCCACAGGTGGGCTGATGATGTTAATTCCACTTAAAGGATTTGCATATTCGAGGTCCTTAACTGAAGTGGGTGTAAACGCCTGGTTTTGTGGCAACTCCGGTTCTTTAATAATAGCGTTTATAAAATCAGTAAAATGATTTGAAACCGATACCACTTCATTATTTTCAATATTAATAGAATCGATTGTCAATCTTACCCATTGGTTTAGGGTGTCATTAAAATAAAAGGTGCCGATATCTTGTGGACCATAACCGGCCGGGATTTTTAACGGATCGTATTTTAATTTTATAGTTATGTTGTTCTTAAAATTAGCACCATGGGGCAAACATCTATAACCGTAATGAGTCGCAGTAACATTAACCATATCTTCACCCAATGCGGGCATATCGATTCTTCTCAATCCTGTTAAAGATATTTTAGTTTGGCTACCAACAAATCCGGGTTCCGAAAATAGCGATATTGCCCCAAGCGTTAATTGAAAACTATCACCAGTATTAATATATTTCTCAATATATGAAAGTTCCCGATTTTCATTATTCAAATAATCTGCTTTTATTAAAGTCGAGATGTTAAGCTCTTTTACTAGTTCTGTTTTACCTTCAATTATAGCTAAAACTGTCATAGTGTTTTCCTTTACACTAACTCCTTCCATAGGAATTAAAGCTTCGAAAACCCCGTTATAAGAGCTTATGGCTTTTCCTGATATAGATACTTCAAGGTTTCTGTCGTTTAAACCGTTAATAAAACCTGAGATATAAATAAACTTATTGCCACTGCTAACTTCTCCGATTTTTGTAACAATAATTTCAGGTTTAATTTCAGCACATTCACTTTGTTTTCTAAAACAACGCAGCCGAACATTTTTAACTCTATACTCACTATTATCTTCGCTATAAGCACTAAAGCGAATATAATTAAGACCTGTCTTTAAAACTTCAGGAGATATTCTTTCACTTTGATTACTCCAATTATCGTTTGTTTTAATTACCATGCCCCCATAAGCAAGGCTTTCATTAAAACTTTTACATACAGAAATATTATCTTCAAGACCAAGTAATTCATATTCCAGATATATTTCGTCAAGAGTTTCTATTTCATCTTCGATGTTAATTATTATAGTATTATCTGAAGCATTGTCCCATGAATTCTCTTCAGTGCCAATTATATGAATTCCATTGTCTTTAGCTAAGTATAGTTTTTCAATATAATTATTGTTTAGCAGAATTTCTGGTTTAGATTTCTGATTAGTATTGTTGGCAGTAAGTTGACTAACATCATAAGTTGTAAAACTGTTGTTGAGCTTTCTTGTTTTTTTTGAGCCAGTATTTACTAAAACTGCTGTCAAAGACAACAATACCAATAACGGAATCAATAGGTTCTTCATAATAAACTTATTTAATATACGATCTGCCTCAAAATCTTTCTACTATATGCGTTCTCAACTTGAATAAAATAACAACCGCTTTCAACTATGTTTTTGTCAATAAAATAGTAGTTAGAACCTGAAAACTTCATCTTATCAATAACCTTTCCGCTCAAATCTGCAATTGTTATTACCACATCAGAAATCCCTGTTGTTTTTATGGCAATTGTAAATGTATTATATGATGGGTTCGGGTAAGTAATGAATTCAGTTATTAAATTATTCTGATCAATATTTTCTGAAATCTGATAGCTTTCAGGGTTAATAATATTTGATTGGTCATTTGTTGGATCATTGGCGAAATCCATACCAACAACGAAATTTTGAGAAGTCTGTTCTTGGTTATTACCGTTTCCATTATTATTACTATATTCATTGCTATCTTCATCAAATAAATCAGAAACACTCAAATTCTGAAAAGCAAATGCATCAAAACCTGAACTATCGGTGTCCCAATAAATATTATTGAAATAATAATTGCCTAAAGTGTCAAAATCAACAGGGTAAATGACTTCTGTTGTATTCAAAGGAAAATCAAAATTTCCTTCTCTGTTTATAACCAAAAGTAATATTGTACTATCCATTAATCCAGGAGCAAATACTTTCAGGTTTGTGCTTATTTCGTCTGCAGTCTTTCCGGATCTGCACATTTTCCACTTCTTTTCGGAAACATAAGGCATATTAATAAAATCAGCTGTATCGGGCTCTGACATTGAGAAATTCAGCCCATTATCTCCCCATATTAAAAAATCGGCATTGTTTATTTCAGTAATGTTGTTGTTATTATTATCGCATAAATTACCCGCTGAAATTGTAAGGTTAGATTTTCCATCACTAGGATTGCTTTGTTTTTGATTAGTATTTAGCATAGTATCTTTGCCAATACCTGCAATATCTTTATCAAAATCACTGTTTTCTTCAAAGTTCCAAAGAACTTCTCCAACCGAATTAACATAGTTCATTTCAAATAAGCTTATCCCGTATTTTAATGCCAAATAAGTATAAGTCTTATTGATATCTTCTGCACATAAAGGGTTATCAAAAAAGAGAAATTCCGCAAATCTGCCACTAAATGGGATCGAATCACTTTCAAATAGAGTAAAACCTGATACTGAGGTATCAATTATCTCATTGGAATATTTCCTCCTAAATAAGTTTATCAACGAAGTATTTATAGTTGTATCAGTATATTGAATTGTTTTCGAGTTCAAATCAACTATTTTCTGAGTACCCATCGAAATCATTTTTGTGGAATCAAGTTGGAATTTCCATAACCCGTAAGAATCTTTATTGGCTTCAGCCATGAAGACACAAAACATTGTCAGTTCGCAACTGTTTTTAATCTTGTAATTTGTTTGTATGCCTTGAGACATACCTATAATCTTCAAACTTTTATTATAGTTAATCAGCACTGTGTCATCTGTTATAGTATCAGAATAAAAACCATGATTTAGGTTGCCAGAAAGATCAATAAAGCAACCTAAACTATCGTTATAAAAATCAGCGCTATACCATATAGTTGCCTTTGGCAGGCTATCTATTCCTTGTGAATATGTTTGCATTGCTGCAGTTAATGTCAATGTCAAAACTACAAGTATGCTTTTCATATTAATTATGTGTTAAATAAAGATCACTTGTGGTATACTTGTTAAATTTATTGAATATGTAAATTTACAAAGAGTTTTTTTATTATCAAAAATTAATTCATGTTTATATTAGCCCTTTGAACAATTAAAACAATAACTTTCTCAGTTAATCATAAGAATTGATGTATTAATTTGAATGTCAATATACTAGCCAATTAAAAAGTTTGTGTAAAAATGATGATTATTACTAAAATGCATTAAAAATGCCATGAGTTTCCCCATGGCATTACATCAAGATTTCGTCTAAAACTACCAAAAGAACTTCAGCCATTCAATTACTGTATATAGCGTATCCTTATTAGGGGCATGGCACAAAGAATCATCCAGCTTTATCAATGCGTTTATAGCAATTTCGTTTGATAAGTATTGTTTTTTATAAAATTCTGTGGATTGTAACAATCTCATATCTTTAACTTCAATTTTATCTTTTTCATCGTATTTATTGTTTAAATCAATGCAAATATACTTTTTATGTAAGTTATCAAGAAGATATACATTACAAGCTAGCTTCGACCATTGCCCCATAACAACTCCATCTATGACAAAATTTTTAGGAAATTTCATATTAGGTTTTCTTATCCTTATGTTCTGCTCTAAATAGTATGTAGATTTGCTGTATGCACTCAATAATTCTATTATTGGCTCTCTTAGATTTTCACACCAGGCTTTATTCCTAATCAGATAAGCCACTTGTTCAAAATCGTTTTTTTGAGCAGGATATTCACTGTCATATAAGATACTTTTACAAATCCTACCTATTAACCCTGATGAATTATGGTTTTCGTTTATAAACTTATAAATGCTCATATTTTTTAATTTTATTTATTTATAAATATTTTTTTTATTTTTCTGCCTTCACACTTTCACGTTTCTTCTAAATCAATTGATATTACTTTGTATTTAACGTGAAGGTTCTAATAAATACAGAACCTTCATGCTTTCATTTTTGGGTTTTAACGTGAAACCATGAAAGTACATGAAGGTTCAAAATATTAATACTTTCATAGTTGTAATTCTTTATTTTCAAGGCATATATAAAATACATGAAAGTATGAAACTTAGTTTTGTGAGTTATTTATTTCCTTACAGAAATATCCATATCTGTTATTCCCATTTAAGAATTTTACTACTCTTTCATAACCCAAGTATTTCATGTCACGACCAATTCGTTCAGCCGATAACTTTACCGGTGTTTTCAATGATAAATATTCCAGTATTTCTGTGGGAGTAAAGAATTTTGAGTCCATTTCTGAGCCTTTTGTGAAGTACCGCTGTATCAAATCCCTCTCCACTGTGCTCACCTGATATTTCTTATTTACTCTATCATTTTCAGCAATTTCTTCAGCCGTAAGTTCATAATCGAAACCCATTTTATTGAGCAGGTGCCATGCCTGGGCATATACCTTATTGATGTCAACCTGGGTGCTGTAGTTCCAATCAATTTCTGAGATGTCGAAACAGAGCCATCGAACGGATCCATTTTCGTCGGTAAGAAACTCCCATCGGTCAGTGCTGCCGATGAAACTGGCGCGACGTACATGCACAGAAGCCCGCTTGTCGTATGTCAAACGGGCTTTTACCTTTTCTTTTGAAAACATGCTCTTAAAAGCGTTAATCTCTGCTTTCTCCGCTGTGCTCAGTTCGTCAAGGTTAATCAGGAAGTTTTCAGTGATAGCTACCAAGCTGTCTTTGTCAGTTCCAATATTTTCGACTATGTAATCGTTGAGTTTTGCCGGACATAAAAAACGACAAAAAGTGGACTTCCCACTATTTTGCTTTGTGCTTACCAGAACCAAGGCTTGCTTGTTGTAGTAGTAATCATCGGTAGCAGTTTTTACAGCCCTCACAATCCATTTCTTGAAGTGCCTGTTCAATCTTTCTCTGTCGTTTGTTTTCAGGTAGCTGCACAAATCATCAATATAATCTTTCTGCCCATCCCATTCCGGCAACGATTCGAAGTATTCCAAGAATGGATTGTATTCCGTTACAAAATCTGATTTCAGCAAAGCTACGAGATTATTCTGGCTCAAGTTCACATTGTCTTTTTGCATCCTGATGAACAAATTGTTTTCGTTAAGCTCCTTGTATTTTTCATCGTCCTTTGCCTTATACTCGAACTTGTTGCTTACAACATTATATCGGATTACATAGTATTTTGACAAGTATTGTTCAGCAATCACAAAACGATTTGACGTAATGGCCGGCTTCTTTGCCTGGTTGTTTTCTTCGTTTTGTGTTTCAATCCTCTTATTCAACGAACTCACGGTTACCCCATGCTGTTTGGCAATATGGAACAGGGTTTTAATTGTGATGCCCGAATTGTTGTTTTTCAGGCATTTTTTGTACTGTTCGTTGCAGCTTTCGGAGTTGTAATCAGAATTGAATTTGCTGATGTCATGAAAATAGGACCTGCCGCTTTCTCCGAACTCGCTCTCGATGGCAAAACCGATCTTCACCCAATCGTCGTAATTTGAGGTAATGTCGAGTCTTCGGTTTCCAATTTTCTCAATGAGGTTTTCTATGTCGCTTTTTATGCTCATGTTGTTTTTGATGTTAAAGGTTTCTGATTCGGGATTGAGGAATAGCTCCGGATCCCACGAAAAAAAACAAAGACGGGTTACGTCTTTGCCTGATGGGTCGATGCTTAACCCCAGTAGTTTCTCATAGTAGCTTTTTACTGCTAGAAAGGCCTCACGGTGCTTAGTTACTGAGTTGTCGGTCTTTACCAGTATCTTCAGTCCGTTACCTCCGGGACTTACAAAGCATGAATATGTATATGGGCAATGGCTGGCTTTTTCTTTGATTTCCGGTAGGTTCTCCACCTTGTCAACATCGAGAATAATCAGCCTTGAGTATTCCTGCAGGAACTCAGGCTTTCGCCCTCCTTCGAACCGGCCGGATGGAGTGAAAGCCGGCAGTTGCTTTTTGCGCTGCGAATACTCCTTCTGATTGCCATCTTCCAACAGCTTTCGCAAAGCAACTACCTGATCTTTCACTTTCCCGCTCCTGATGCCCTCTGCAATCACTTCAAAACTGCGGTTCCCGACCACATTATTGAAGTTTTCGAATATGCTTAGTGGTGTCATAGGGCTCATACTTTAGTGCCGGGGATTTTGTGAAAGCCTTTATACAGGAACTTTTCCACATCGGCAGCCCTGTAATAAATTTTCCCTCCTACTTGCGAATACGGGATTTTTCCTTCGTCGCGGTAGCCTTGCAAGGTTCTTTTACTGATTTTCAGGATAATCATTACCTCCGAGTTATCGAGCCAGCGATCTCGAAGGTAGTTATCAGCATGAGCTTTGAGTTCATAAAACTTGTTTTCAAGTCGGTTTAGCTTTTCGATGATTTCTTTAAAAGCTGTTGTTTCTACACTTATTACTTCCATTTTTTTAAAGGTTTTAATAATTTAACAA
>Ga0116157_10004097_pt1 | contig 13696 bp, 11 predicted proteins | sample AD_UKC048_MetaG_FD_89882 | JGI IMG/M metagenome (GOLD analysis project Ga0116157, IMG submission 89882) | Active sludge microbial communities of municipal wastewater-treating anaerobic digesters from USA - AD_UKC048_MetaG | ecosystem: Engineered > Bioreactor > Anaerobic > Digestate | place: USA...
ATAATATTTGTTTGCTGTTGCTGAAAATATAATATAGACGTAAAACATAATTCCTAAAATAAAAAACTCCCAACAAATTGTTAGGAGTTTTTGTGGAGAATACCGGAATCGAACCGGTTACCTCTTGCCTGCCAGGCAAGCGCTCTAGCCAAGTGAGCTAATCCCCCAGCATTTCGGTGCAAATATAATTTAAAAAGTTGTATTTAATGACAAGGAAACCCCAGAACTTTCTGGAACAAATCGACAAACACCTCCAACACAAACCAAACCACCTCTTTGTCTGCCGTAATTTAAGGCAATTCTGGTTGATTTATGTCTAAATGCACCGCCTAAATTGTAATAATGATTTCTCATATCCACCTCATCATTTCCGTAATTGTACATGTCTGATGCGAAGAAAGAGTATTTCGAATTCAAGTTAAATTCAATCGTAGAAGCGGACCAATTCTTTTTATCATAATCAGCCCACATGTGTTCTCCTAAGACTCTTATCGATTTTGAATCGGTGAATTTATAAGTAGCCTCTGCTCCGAGAATGTTGGTTTTGACCACTCCGAATGTTTCTTCAACCAACTTTTTATTATAATATTGGTTGATATAAGTGAATACTGTTTGCCATTTTGGGCTCAGTTTTTTTGTGATTTCTATATTGTAATCTGAGAAATATTTCTTTCCGAAACCAAGAAAATCAGTGTCATAATCTTTTTTTGGAAGGTAGAATTTTCCGCCTAAAGTATGCCAATTCGAAAGATTGAGCGCGACTTTTGTTCCGTATTTTCCGCCCAATAAAGTTTGTTTTTTGAAATTGTAAAAGACATCCAACTGCCCTCCTATTTCTCCTGCTTTCAATAAAGTTTCGTCAGCCAAAAGCACATTAGGTTGGGCTTGATATACATAGATATTCGCCAAGTTATAGTGGTGTTGCTTGGTCAGACTCGGAACAAAATTCATGATTCGGTCGTTGTAAGCATTTCCTTTTGCGTCTCGCTCTGAGAAAAAACCCATGTTTTCTAGTCTTCTGAAAGTACCGTCGACGCCAAATCCTTTTTTAGAGTAACCCATATTCAACAACAAAGCACTTCCCGGTTTTATAAAATCGTGGCTTATTTGCTCTTTCACCTCAACAATCGCATCTCTCGATTTGATGTTGTATTCTGAAGACAAATAGAATGCTTTGTGATTGAAATCAATTCTTCCAGCAAAACCGTTGGTCAAACTGTTGTATTTTGGATTCGCAATGGCTGTTATGGCTTCTTCTCTGCCGACGTAAGTCAATCCAAAAGATAATTCAGTAGTTTTAAATTGAAATAACTCCGACAATACAATTTCGGTATCAACCCCGTAAACTTCTCCTTGACTGATATCAAAACCGGTACGTTGGCGACCGTAAATTCCTTTTAAAGTAAAATACGAAGTTGGTTTAAAAATAACCCTTCCGCCTCGTAGCGCATTGTTGATTCCGAGCGCTCTGTCTTCCCAACTTCTGTATAACAAACCACTCCCAAATTGCTCATAAAAATAACCCGCAGTTAAATCGATTTTTTCATTTTTATACTGAACAAAATAAGTGGCAACATCGGTTTTATCGTATCTTGGATTGTAATTTAATAAAGCAGCGTCATCATAAGATTCCACTTGGATGCCCGTTGTCCATTTTTTATATTTTAGATTTAAAAAAAGATAATCATTCGATCGCAAAGGCGTTTCCGGATGATCCACTCCTAAAGGTTTGTCATTCAAATACCATTGCGAATTAGATTCAAATCCACCATAAAAATTTAGTTTTTCTTTGGGTACAACTTCTTGTGCATTGACGCCAATCGCATAAAAAACCATGAGGGCAATTATTCTGTTTTTCATGGCTTAAAGCGTTTTCAATTTTTCGAACAATTCTTTTTCATTGCCTGGCACATAGCCGTTTTGAATATGAACAATTAGCCCGTTTTTAACAACAATGGTGTAAGGTATATTGACAATCGACATCGCTCTTTTGAAATCCTGATTGGTATCCAACAACACATTAAACTCCCAGCCTTTCCCATTAATCAATGGTTTCACTCTTTTTTGAGTTCTTGAATCATCGGTTGAAACCGCAACGATTTCAAAATTGATTGCTTTTTTCCATTCTTCTTGTAAGTCGTTTAATTCATCCAATTCGCTAATACAAGGTGTACACCAAGTAGCCCAAAAAGAAAAAATATATAGTTTGTCTTTTTCTGCAAAATCGCTTTGCAACGAAATTGATTTTCCTTCTAGATTCGCCAAGTTTAAATTAGGCACTTGTTTTTGAGCAAAAAGATTAAATCCGATAAAAAGCAAAAGCAGTTGAAATTTATTCATAATTGTATAATTTTGTATGCAAATAAATAAATTATAATCATCAAAATAAAATATTATTTGTTTTATTTGTAATAATAAATTTAAGTTTATCGCTATGAAAAAAACGGGCCTCATTGGACTTCTTTTTATCTCCTTATTTTTAACTTCTTGTAGTGATTCTACAGTGGTTTACAACCCTATTGTTGTGGACGATAGCGTTGATGCTCCGGCCGTTACCGGGTTGTTTAAAAAGCGTGTTTTGATTGAAGATTATACGGGTACTTGGTGTGGCAATTGCACGCGCGTTTCTTACGCCATTAATAAAGTCGAAGAGCAAACAGACAACATGGTTGCAGTAGCTATTCACAATGGTAATGATCCATATCATTTTGCAGGTATCCAACCGCTGAAAGATTTGATTTCTCCGAATGGTGATTTAGAATTGCCTCAATCGAGATTGAATAGAACCATTACGTGGACCTATCCAGAAACATCCAACATCCAACAAGCTTTAAATTTGACGAGCAACAATTGTGGACTAGGTTTAGCTCTAAAATCATCAGTCGCTGAAGGCGCTATCAATTTGGATGTAAAAGTAAAATTGGCGCAGAATTATAACAATGTCAAATTGGTGGTTTATGTTTTGGAGAACCATTTGTTTTATCGTCAATACAATTATACCAACTATTTTGGTGCGGTGAATCCAGTGCCAAATTTCGAACACAATCATGTGCTTAGAGCGTCGTTAACCAATTTGTTGGGAAATCCTTTATCGAATACCAATTTTAATGAAACGATAACGACCAATTTTTCAGTTCCTGTTCCAGCTAATGTAGCCAACGCCGATCATTTAAGCTTTGTAGCATTTGTAGTTGATGCCAACAACAACGTCATCAATGTTAGGGCAGCGGAAAGTAACGAAGATCAAGCTTTCGAACAAAATCCATAAAGTTTACAAAATAGAAGTCGCTGAAAAGCGGCTTTTTTTTGGGCGTGCCACAAGGGTCGGGCTCTCGCGACTCGCTTCCCGATTATCATCGGGAGAGCTCAGACAAACGCTCCATCCCTCACGCAACGTACAATACATAATCAAGAACTGATCAATAAAAACATTCCGATTTATTTTAAAAGTAATTACCTTTACACCAAATTTTTACTTCATGAGTAATATCAGAATTACCAAAGAATTCAGCTTCGAAACCGGTCATGCCCTATATGGTTATGATGGAAAATGTAAAAATGTTCACGGCCATAGCTATAAATTGTCGGTTACCGTTATTGGTGTTCCCATTACTGACAGAACCAATGTAAAATTTGGGATGGTGATTGATTTCTCCGATTTGAAAAAAATTGTCAAAGAAGAAATTGTAGACCATTTTGACCACGCCACCGTTTTTAATGAAACCACGCCACATATTGAATTGGCTCATGAACTGAAAAATCGCGGACATCATGTCATCCTTGTAGATTATCAACCCACAAGTGAAAATATGGTAATCGATTTTGCTGAGAAAATAAAAAACCGATTGCCTGCTCCCATTCAATTACATTCATTGAAATTACAAGAAACCGATTCTTCTTTCGCCGAATGGTACGCAAGCGACAATATCTAAACTGCAATTCCCTAACTTTGCTTCATGTCTATTTCTGAAAATAAAAAAATCTATTTTGCTTCCGACCAACATTTTGGTGCGCCAACAGCTGAATTAAGTTTTCCTCGAGAACAAAAATTTGTGGCATGGCTTGATGAAGTGAAACAAGATGCTGAAGCGATTTTCTTATTGGGCGATTTATTCGACTTTTGGTTTGAATATAAAAAAGTAGTGCCTAAAGGATTCGTTCGTGTTCTAGGAAAATTGGCTGAAATTCGCGACAGTGGTATTCCGATTTATTTCTTCGTAGGCAACCACGATTTATGGATGACTGACTATTTCCAGAAAGAGCTCAACATTCCTGTTTACCACGACAACCAAGAATATACTTTCGGAAACAAAACCTTCTTGATTGGTCACGGCGACGGCAAAGGACCTGGCGATAAAGGCTACAAACGCATGAAAAAAGTATTCACCAACCCACTTTCTAAATGGATTTTTAGATGGCTGCATCCTGATGTTGGTGTAAGTTTGGCGCAATATCTTTCGGTAAAAAACAAACTCATTTCAGGCGAAGCTGATGTTAAATTTTTGGGCGAAGACAACGAATGGTTGGTACAATATGCCAAACGAAAATTAGAAACCAAACACTACAATTATTTCATTTTTGGACACAGGCATTTGCCCATGATCATTAAAGTTGGAGAAAATTCGGAATACGTCAACTTAGGCGATTGGATTGGCTATTTTACGTACGGCGTATTTGATGGCAATCATTTTGAATTGAAAAAATTCTAATAAATTATCTCAAATCTTTCAATCGCAATTGTACGGAAATATTACCGTTCCATTCATTCTCATCAATACAATATACCGCTTCGAAAGGTTTTTTGTTTTTAATCAAATCTAGCTTGTCGGCCAAGCCAAAACCGACAGCAGCATAACTATCCGAACCTTTTTGTTTGACAGACAATTTCAAATGCGTTTCATCGCCACCAATTTTTTTGGCATAACCCGTATCAAACATTTCGTGAGTCAAAAACACGGGCGTTCTGTTTTGTGGTCCGAAAGGTTCGAATTGTTTTAGCAAACGAGTCAGTTTGGGTGTGATGTCTTTAAAATCAATGGCCGCATCAACTTCAATTTCTGGTATTAACATTTCTGGAGCAATCGTTTCGCGCACTACTTTTTCAAAAGCATCTTTAAAATTTTGATAGTTTTCAGGTTTCAAAGTCATGCCTGCCGCATACATGTGCCCACCAAATTGTTCGAGATGTTCCGAACATGCTTCAAGCGCATTATAGACATCAAAGCCAACAACCGAACGTGCTGACGCTGCATATTTATCGCCACTTTTTGTGAAAACAATTGTCGGTCGATAATAATTTTCTATCAATCGAGAAGCAACGATGCCTATCACGCCTTTATGCCAATATTCTTGAAAAACTACGGTTGTAAAACGTTCTTGTTCGTTATTCTCTTCAATCTGTTGTAAGGCTTCTTTGGTAATTTGTTTGTCTAAATCTTTTCGACTAACATTATATTGCTCGATTTCTGAAGCAAACTGTTGCGCTTGTTCAAACCCAAATTCAGTGAGCAATTCAACCGCATGATTCCCGTGTTTGATCCTTCCAGCTGCATTGATTCTTGGTGCGATAATAAAAACCACATCGGTTATTGTTAGGGCATTTTTTTTAATTTGTTGGATTAAAGCTTGAATTCCGGGGCGCGGAAAAGTATTAATCACTTGCAAACCAAAATAAGCAAGAATTCTATTTTCACCAGTCATCGGAACAATGTCGGCAGCAATCGCGGTCGCAACCAAGTCGAGATATGGTGCCAAATCATCTATTGTTTGATTTCGATTTTGACCCAATGCTTGAATCAATTTGAATCCGACACCGCAACCACACAATTCGTCATAAGGATAACTGCAGTCGTCTCGCTTTGGATCTAAAACAGCAACAGCCTCAGGCAAAGAATCTCCTGGACGGTGGTGGTCACAAATAATAAAATCGATGTTTTTGGCCTTTGCGTATGCGATATGGTCGACTGATTTGATGCCGCAATCTAAAGCAATGATCAGCGAAAATTCGTTGTCATCTGCGAAGTCGATCCCTTTGTAGGAAATACCATAACCTTCATCATAACGATCTGGAATGTAAGTCGCAATGTTTGGATAAATGGTTTTTAAGTAAGACGAAACCAAAGCCACAGCGGTTGTTCCATCCACGTCGTAATCGCCAAAAACCAAAATATTTTCATGATTTTCAATAGCGCTTTCGATGCGTTCAACGGCTTTATCCATATCTTTCATGAGATATGGATTGTGCAAATCATCTAAATTCGGACGAAAAAATTGTTTGGCTTGTTCGAAAGTTTCAACGCCTCGTTGTAGTAAAAGTGTGGCAGTAATAGCATCAATATTTAAAACATCCTGAAGATGCTTTACTTTGGTGGAATCGGGTTTTGTTTTGATGGTCCAGCGCATAAGATAAATTTTGTTTGGTGTATAAATGATTGAATTGTTTTTCAAATTTAGGAAAAAAATCTTTGCTACGAATGCACAAATCCATTTGAAAAAATTCGTTCTTTGTGATACAAAATACAACACTATGCAAATTCAAGGTCAAATTGTCGACATTCCGAACAAAAGGATTTATTCGGGTGAAGTTCATGTTGAAAACGGTAAAATCATTTCCATAATCGAAAAAGAACACCACAACAAAAACTGCATTCTTCCCGGATTTATTGATGCCCACATTCATATCGAAAGCTCGATGTTGGTACCTTCAGAATTTGCAAAAATTGCAGTGCTTCACGGAACGGTAGCTACGATTTCTGATCCGCATGAAATTGCCAATGTACTTGGCGTTGACGGCGTTTATTATATGATTGAGAATAGTAAAAAAGTACCGTTGAAGTTTCATTTTGGAGCTCCCTCTTGTGTTCCGGCAACTTCTTTTGAAACGGCTGGAGCAGTTATCGATGCTGATGGAATCAAAGAGCTCATGGCGCATCCGGATATTTATTATCTAGCAGAAATGATGAATTATCCTGGTGTTTTGTTTGATGACCCTGAAGTTTTGAAAAAAATTGAATGGGCAAAACATTACAACAAACCTATTGATGGTCATGCTCCTGGATTGCGAGGTGAATCTGTAAAAAAATACATTAACGCCGGAATTACAACCGATCACGAATGCTTTACGTTTGAGGAAGCACAGGAAAAATTGTCTTTGGGCATGAAAGTTTTAATTCGAGAAGGAAGTGCTGCCAAGAATTTCGAAGCGTTAATCGATTTGTTGCCCGAACATTTTGAAAATATGATGTTCTGTTCAGACGACAAACATCCTGATGATTTGATTGTGAGTCACATCAATGCCTTGTGTGCAAGAGCTGTGGCAAAAGGCATGGATGTTTTTAAAGTATTGCAAGCGGCTTGTATCAATCCGGTGCATCATTATAAAATGAACGTTGGTTTGTTGCGTGAAAATGATGCCGCTGACTTTATTGTCGTTGAAAATCTAACCGATTTCAAAGTAATACAAACCTATATCGATGGCAAATTAGTGGCAGAAAACGGAAATTCTTTGGTAGCACATGTGGCTTTTAAAACCCCCAATAATTTTAGTGTCAATGCTAAGCAAATTAGCGACTTTGAAGTCACTGGAACAGCCTCAAAAATCAGGGTTATTGAAGCTTTGGAAGGACAACTCATTACCAATGAAATTCACCACGAAGCCTTACATTTAAAGGATAAAATTATAGTTGACATATCAAATGACGTATTAAAGATGGCGGTTGTCAATCGTTATCAAGATACCCGGCCTGCGATTGCTTTTATCAAAAATTTTGGTTTGAAAAAAGGGGCAATTGCGAGTTCAGTAGCGCATGATTGTCATAATATTGTGGTGGTGGGCACGTCTGATGAGGAAATTTGTAATGCGGTCAATACGCTTATTAAAAATACTGGCGGTATATGTGCTGTGAACGGAAGTGAAGTCAAATCGTTGGCGCTACCAGTAGCTGGCATCATGAGTGACAAAGATGGTTGGGAAACAGGAAAACAATATCAAGAAATTGATGCTATGGCGAAAGTATTAGGAAGTTCACTTAAAGCCCCATTTATGACGTTATCGTTTATGGCGCTGTTGGTGATTCCGGATTTAAAATTATCGGACAAGGGTTTGTTTAGTGGAAAATCTTTTTCTTTTGTAGATTTGGAGGTTTAACCGCAAAGTTCGCAAGGATTATCGTAAGGTTCGCAAAGGCTTTTTTAGAATTGAAAGGGTTCAATATACCGTAAACTGCGTTAGGGATTGAGCGATTGTTTGAGCTCTCCCGATACCATCGGGAAGCGAGTGCGACCCGAGGCTTTAGACGAATTGGCGAAGCAAAGCCCGACCCAAAGGGGAACGCCCAATCATGCATTAAAAATTATATATTGTAAAAGAGATCAGACTTTATCGACTCATTACTCATTCTTGGTTCTTGCTTCTTTATTCTTCTCTACTTTTCCGCCAACTACTACAACAATTTCTCCTTTTGGTGGTTTGTTTTCGAAATGTGTCAATACTTCTTTAGCGGTACCGCGGACATTTTCTTCATGAAGTTTCGATAATTCACGTGACACGCAAACTGGGCGATCTTCACCAAAATACTGCACAAATTCGGCCAACGTTTTGACCAACTTATGAGGTGAAACATACAGAATCATCGTGCGGGTTTCTTCAGCTAGTGCTAAATATCGGGTTTGTCTTCCTTTTTTGTCGGGCAAAAAACCTTCGAAAACAAACTTATCGTTGGGCAAACCGCTATTGACCAAAGCGGGAACAAATGCTGTTGCGCCTGGCAAGCACTCTACCGTAATATTATTTTCTACACAAGCACGAGTGAGTAAAAATCCAGGATCTGAAATCGCAGGTGTTCCGGCATCTGAAATCAGGGCAATGGTTTCGCCGGCTTTGAGTCGAGATATTAAATTTTCTACGGTTTTATGTTCGTTGTGCATATGGTGGCTGTGCATATGCGTGCTGATCTCGAAATGCTTGAGGAGTTTTCCACTGGTCCGTGTATCTTCGGCGAGTATCAAATCGACTTCTTTGAGAATCCTTATGGCACGCAAAGTCATGTCTTCTAGATTGCCGATTGGTGTTGGAACGATGTATAGTTTTGACATAAGTGGTGTCTTTATTAAACACGAATTTCACAGATTATCACGGAAAAATCTGTGCTAATCTGTGAAATCTGTGTTAGATTTATATTGTGCTACGAGAACTTTTTCTCTACAATTTCCATGAAACGTTCTGCGTATTCCTCTTTGCCTTGCCAATTGTTGTAATCAGGTTTTACCATGTTATCGATAAAATTTTTAGCGTCTTCAAAGGTGTCGAAAGTCATCAATTGCGATAAAACGCGGTTGTAATCTTCGCTACTGTTGGCAAACAAATGACTCATAAAAGCGATACGGTCGTTCAAACCGATTATGATACCTTTGGCCATGCGGTCGTTGAGTGAGATTGACCTTCCTTCGTTGTCTTTGTTGAGTGAAATTACTGGAGCAGCATCATTGTAGCTTCTTCCGATTGGAATCACGTGTGATGGATCTGGTTTGACTTCTTTAGCCAAATCTTCTGGTTTTACGAAAACAGGATCTACATAATTTGGACCTAATAAATCATCAATGGTAATTTGAGGTGAAACTTTTTTAATTTCTTCTTTGATTTGTTCTTCGATTTCTTCGTCTTTGGTATCGAAAGACAATTCAAAAGCGGGCTTAAAATTGGTTTCTGCTATGGCAGGTTCTTCTGTTTCTTCTTCTGTTGATTCAGCTTCTTCTAATTGTGCTGTTTCTTCCGATGCAATTTCTTCTTCGTGTATTTTTTCTTCGGATGTTTCTATTTCTGCGACGATTTCTGTTTCATCAGCTACAGCTTCCACTTCATGTTCTTCGTCAATGGCTGCTTCTGCTGTCTCAGTGCTGTCGATAGCAACTTCTTCTATTTCTTCTTCGGCTTCACTAACCGATTCAATGACTGGTTCCGGTTGTTCTTCTTTAACTTCAAATGCTGCTTCAATTTTTTCTTCGATAGCGGAAAGACCGATAGTTGGTTTTACCTCAGCAAAATGATCTTCCACAAAACGAAGCACTGATAATTTCTCGTAAAGATTTTGTGCTTCTTGATGCAGTTGATGCAATTCTGATTTGTTTTTAAGCTTTAAAATTCGATGCGCAATGCTAATCAATTCGGCTTCCAACTTTTTTTTCATAACTTTAAAATTACCTGGATTGGGGTTTGCTTTTTTTAATAATTATCTTCTTTGCTATTTATTTAATCAAAGGATGAAGTTCCCTTAAATAAAATTTTTCTACTTTTGACAACGGCGTAAATATACTAATTTTTATATCGGATTATTTACAGTACAAAGTAATAAAAACTATTCATCTTTAGCGCAAGAAAAATACAAAATGTTTCTCGAAAACACAGTCAATCATAAAGAACAATTTGGATGGATAGAGGTAATCTGCGGCTCGATGTTTTCGGGCAAAACAGAAGAATTAATCCGTCGTTTGAAGCGCGCCCAATTTGCCAAACAAAAAGTCGAAATTTTCAAGCCTTCCATTGATACGCGTTATGATGAAGAAATGGTGGTTTCGCACAACAAAAACGAAATCCGCTCTACACCCGTTCCAGCTGCCGCTAACATTGCTATTTTAGCCCAAGGTTGCGATGTTGTTGGTATTGATGAAGCGCAGTTTTTTGATGATGAAATTGTAAAAATTTGCAACGATTTGGCCAACTCTGGAATCCGAGTAATCGTGGCTGGTTTGGATATGGATTTTAAAGGAAATCCTTTCGGACCAATGCCTGCTTTGATGGCAACGGCTGAATATGTAACAAAAGTACACGCCGTTTGCACCCGTACCGGAAACCTAGCCAACTACAGTTATCGAAAAACAGATAATGATAATTTGGTGCTTCTTGGAGAAACCGAAGAATACGAACCTTTGAGCCGTGCCGCTTATTATCAAGCGATGTGGAAAGACCAAGAAAACAAAGACACTGAGAAAATAAAAACCCAAAAAAATCAAGACTAATTTTGGTTTTATCCATCAAAAATATTGTCCCAATCCTTCATGCCCAATGGGTTGGCAACCATCCGAATACCTTAATTGAAAATATTGCTATTGACAGTCGCTCGTTGCAAAATGGCGCACAAACTTTATTTTTCGCTATTGTCGGACCCAATAATGACGCACACACTTACATAGAAGAATTGCTCGAAAAAGGCGTTCGCAATTTTGTCGTGACGCACATTCCGGAGCCATTTGCCAATCAAGCCAATTTTTTAGTTGTTGAAAATACGCTAGATGCTTTGCAACTTTTTGCGGCACATCATCGGCATCTTTTTGATTTCCCGATTATAGGAATTACGGGCAGCAACGGAAAAACCATTGTGAAAGAATGGCTTAATTTTTTGTTGAGTCCAGATTATAATATCATTCGAAGCCCGAAAAGTTACAATTCGCAAGTAGGCGTTCCGCTATCGGTTATTGCCATTAATCAGCAACACAATCTCGGAATTTTTGAAGCCGGAATTTCAACGGTTCACGAAATGGAAAAACTCGAGAAAATCCTCAAACCAACTATTGGAATACTTACGAATATTGGTTCGGCACACGATGAAGGTTTTGCCAATATCGGTGAAAAAATGAAGGAAAAACTCAAGCTTTTTCACCATTCAAAAATATTGATTTACAACAAAAACAAATCGATTGATGCGTTTATCAATCCGAAATTGAAAACTTTTTCGTGGAGTTGTAAAGAGGAAAGCGCCGATGTTTTTATCGTTAAAAAATCGATTTTAGACAAAACCCTTTTAAAAATCAGACATGCCGAATCTGTTTTCGAAATCAAAATTCCGTTTCAAGACGATGCTTCGATAGAAAATGCGATTCACTGCATCATGACGCTTTTGTATTTTGGGTATGATTCGAAAACCATTGAAAGTCGCGTAGAGTTATTATATCCCGTAGAGATGCGATTGAAAGTCAAAAATGGCATCAACAACACGATGCTGATTGACGACAGTTACAGTTCTGATTTTCAATCGTTGAAAATTGCTTTAGATTTTCTCGAAAGTCAAAAACAGTACAAAAAGAAAACACTGATTTTGTCTGATATTTTTCAAAGTGGTTTGTCAGATGACGAATTGTACTCGAAGGTTTCACAACTGATTATTTCAAATAAAATCCAGCGTGTTATTGGTATTGGCGAAACCATTTCGAAATTTAAAAACAAGTTCCTCAATTGCATTACATTTCCCGATACCGAAGCTTTCATTGCGAATATTGAAAGTTTAAATTTCGGCAATGAAACCGTATTGATTAAAGGTGCGCGTACTTTCAACTTTGAGAAAATTGTGCTCGCTCTGGAAGAAAAAACACATGAAACCGTTTTAGAAATCAACCTCAACGCAATCAGTCATAATCTGAATTTCTTTAAATCGAAACTCAAAGCCAAAACCAAAATGATGGTCATGGTTAAGGCGTTTGGTTATGGCAATGGTGGATTTGAAATTGCAAAATTACTCGAACATCACAAAGTAGATTATCTCGGCGTAGCCTTTGCCGACGAAGGAATTTCATTGAAAAATGCAGGTATTCATTTACCTATTATGGTTTTGAATCCAGAAACAACGAGCTTTTCAGCAATTATCCAACATCAATTGGAACCAGAAATATACAGTTTAAAAGGATTGAATGCTTTTCTTAAAATCGCAGAGCAAAAGAAATTAAAAAATTATCCGATTCATATCAAACTTGATACGGGCATGCATCGCTTGGGTTTTGAAGCAGAACAATTGCAAGAATTAATAGCAGTATTGAAGGGCAACAAAACAATTCAAGTCAAAAGTATCTTATCGCACATGGCAACGAGCGATGATTTAGAACATCATGAATTTGCTTTAGAACAAATTGCATTGTTTGAAAAAATGTCTTCTAACTTGATCGAAGAATTACAAATCAAACCCATTCGTCATATCTTGAACACTTCTGGTATTAGTAATTATCCTAAAGCGCAATACGATATGGTTCGATTGGGAATCGGTCTTTACGGCATATCGAATGATCCAGAAGAACAACCCAATTTAGAAAACGTTGGCACTTTAAAATCGATTATCTCACAAATCAGAACCATCGATGCTGGCGAAAGCGTGGGTTATGGCCGCCGATTTGTGGCTAGTAAAACCACCAAAGTGGCTACTGTTCCGATAGGTTATGCAGACGGAATTTCAAGGCATTGGGGAAATGGAATTGGTTACGTTACCATTCATAACCAAAAAGCATCAATCATTGGAAGCGTTTGTATGGATATGCTTATGGTTGATGTAACAGACATGAATTGTTTTGAGGGCGATTCCGTAATCATCTTTGGAAAAAACCCAACAGTTCTTGAGATGGCTGAGAAATTACAAACCATTCCGTATGAAATTCTTACCAGTATTTCACAACGGGTGAAACGTATTTTTTATAGAGAATAGCACATTATTTTTGTATAAATTGAATCGAAATGTTAAAATTAATTCTTAATTTCGATGAACTAAAACAAAATTTTAACTAAAACTATTTTTATTATGGGATTACTTAGCGATTTCAAAGCGTCTTTGATGAAAGGCGATGTATTGAGTTTAGCCACTGCTGTTGTTATTGGCGGAGCTTTCGGAAAAATTGTAGGCTCGGCCGTTGACGACGTGATTATGCCAGTTGTTGGATTGAT
>Ga0116157_10004098_pt1 | contig 13696 bp, 11 predicted proteins | sample AD_UKC048_MetaG_FD_89882 | JGI IMG/M metagenome (GOLD analysis project Ga0116157, IMG submission 89882) | Active sludge microbial communities of municipal wastewater-treating anaerobic digesters from USA - AD_UKC048_MetaG | ecosystem: Engineered > Bioreactor > Anaerobic > Digestate | place: USA...
ATGCGCCGGAGCATCACCTGGGCGGTGCGATCTACCTGTTCCTGCGCGGCGTGCACAGCCCTATCGCCGGCTGCTGCCACGTGGCACCTCCGCTGGCCCTGCTGAACGAACTGGATGGGATGCTGGCGTCGGGCGCGCGCGCGACGACGGGGGAGGCCGCATGACGCCCACCGAGATGCTGCATCGGCTCGACGACTGGCGCGATAGCGGCTGGCTACGCAGGCTGGACGTGGCGTTCGCGCGCTTCATCCACGAACTGGATGCAGACGCGCCGGCGAGCCTACTGCTGGCCGCGGCGCTGGCCGCGCACCTGGAAGGGCGTGGACACAGCGCCTTGCCGTTGGCCGAGCTGGCAGCCAGCTCCGACGCACTGCTTTGCTGGCCGCTGGAGGGCGGCGCGGCATTGCGCCAGGCCTGGGCTGAGCACATGGCCCACAGCGAGGCGGGAGCGCCGCCGGCGGCGTGGCAGTCGAGGTCCGTGCTGGAGATCGATCCTGAGGATGACACGGGCGCATCGCCCCTGGTGTTGTGCCGGGGCCTGCTCTACCTGCGGCGCTACTGGCGCTACGAGTCCCGTGTGGCGGTGCAGATCAACGCGCGAGCTGGCCAGGGGACGGAACCCGGCGAGACGGCTGCGACTGCGATCGATAGGGCCAAGGCTCGCCACCTCCTGGACGACCTGTTCGCAGCTGCCGGTCCTGAGGTCGATTGGCAGAAGATCGCATGCGCGTTGGCGTTGCGCAGCCACTTCACGATCATCACGGGCGGCCCCGGCACGGGGAAGACCTACACGGCGGCACGCCTGCTAGTGCTGCTGCAGGGCCTGCATGCCGGAGCTCAGCCCTTGCGTTTGGCGATGGCGGCTCCCACGGGCAAGGCGGCAGCGCGCCTTCGCCAGTCGATTCAGAAGGCGCTGCACGGCCTGCGTGAAAGCATCGGCGAGTCGGTCGGGATCGGTGAGTGGGCCGACCAGCTCGTGCCCGCGCGAACCCTGCACGCGCTGCTCGGAACCCTGCCGGGCACGCGCCGGTTTCGGCACGATGCGACGAACCCGCTGGACGTCGACCTGCTGATCGTCGACGAGGCCTCGATGGTGCACCTGGAAATGATGGCGCAGCTGCTCGAGGCCCTGCCGGCGGGAGCCAGACTGGTCCTGCTGGGCGACAAGGACCAGCTGGCCTCGGTCGAGGCAGGAGCGGTGCTCGGCGACTTGTGCCAGGGCACTGCCGCTGACGACGACGCGCACGGATACGGCACCGAGACCGCAGCCTGGATCCGCGATGTCGCGGGACAGGCCCTGCCGCCGCCGACGCGCAGCCAAGGTGCAGGGCTGACCCAGCAGACGGTGGTGCTGCGCAAGAGCCGACGATTCGACGGGCCGATCGGGCAGCTGGCACTGGCCATTAACGCCGGCAATGCTGCGTCAGCCGTCGAGATGCTGGAGGCGCGCGCGGATGGGCCGATCGCGATGCGACTTGTCGCCAGTGCTGGTGCCGTGCTGCCGGTAGCTATCGACGGTCGCGATGGGGCGCCTGGCGGCTATCGCGCCTATCTCGAACATGTCTCCCAAGGGCCCGCATCCGGAGAGGCATTCGACGACTGGGCCAAGGCCGTACTGAGCACTTTCGACAGCTTCCGCGTGCTCACGGCTGTTCGTGAGGGCCCGTGGGGTGTGGCGGGCCTGAATTCAGCCATCGAACGTGCACTGTCCGAGGCCGGGCTGCTGCAGCGGCGTGGTGAGTGGTACGAAGGCCGCCCGGTCATCGTGACGCGGAACGACGCGTCGCTGGGTGTCTTCAATGGCGATGTCGGCGTCGTGCTGCGGGGCCCGACGGGCGACTCGGCGTTGCGTTGCTTCTTCCTCGATGGCGACGAATTGCGCTCAGTGGCGGTGGGCCGCCTGGCCGATGTCGAGACAGCGTTCGCGATGACGGTGCACAAGAGCCAGGGCTCCGAGTTCGCACATGTGCTGCTGGTGCTGCCCGATGAGGATGCGCGAGTACTGACGCGGGAGCTGGTCTATACAGGTATCACCCGGGCGAGCGCTGCGTTCACTCTGATGGGAAAGAGTACCGAACAGTTGACTCTTGCCACTCATCGATTGACTCGCCGGGTCAGCGGTCTGCGACAGTTGCTGGCCAAGGACAAAGAGTGACCTGAAGGATCCCCAACGCCGCGCCTCTCGTCTTTCCCATTGAGACCCACTTCACCCAATCGACATGACCGTCCACTCTTGCGGTAAACCAATAGCGCACATCAACGGTAGAACCTACAAGGACGCGCTGCATGAGCTGGGAGGCGACGAAAGAACAATCCGCCGTGATCAGCTGACCGATTGGGTTGCAGTCTGCCCACGCTGTGATCGACTCAAGCTGGGTGCAACGAGACCAGTTGGCTGGCCGTTTCGAGATGCCGATGGCGTGATGCGTACCGTGCACGACCATGACGGCTTGGAGCTGCGCGCATGCTGCGAGACCATGTCTTTCGGAGGTTTCCTGTTTAGTCGACGCGCGTTCGAGGCAGGCGTTCACCTCGCACGGACAGGCGATCCGACTACAGCAAACGTTGAAGCGCTAGGGCGTGACTTCTTGGCGCGGCCAACCACCGAGGCGGCGAGAGCGTTCTGTGAGGCTGTTTGCATCTGGGGCAGGGGGCAGCGCGTTCTGGGGAAGCTCAGCGCGTTCCATGGCGACGAGCTGGGCCCGTATGTGCACGATTGGCTGGTACGCGTGCCGGATCTTGATCCACTGGATGCGGTGGCGGCCGGGATCGAGATCAAGGGTCTCGCCGTGTCGTTCGCGAGCAAGCACCTTCGGCTGCTTCAGCCCGAACGCTTTCCGGTCTTGGACGAGGTTCTTGAGGCTGGGCTTGGGATCGCTCGCAATCCCGCAGGCTACAGGCTCTTCACGCACATGCTGTCCGACTTCCTGGCTGAACATCAGCTTCAGGAGACGATTGCAGTGGCGGAGGGGGCAATCTTCATGCTCGTACGCCAGGGAGTGAGAGCTGTCGATGACAACTGAGTGCTTCGCAGGCCCACGGAGCGGTCTTCCGTATCCTGGTCAGCACCTCGAGGTCGACCAGTTAAGGAAATCTCATCTCGGCGTGCGTGGTCGGTTTGCTCGCTCACGGTAGGCTCATCTCAACCGCCAAGCCGTTGTGATCCGAAAGCCGGCTCTTGCCTTGCCCGCCTGACCAAGCGTCAACGACAGCAGTAGCGCCCGGCACGTCCGAGAAGCAGATGTGATCGACGCTGGCGCGACCGATGTCCGGCCTTGTCGCTCGCAAGTCCTCTGTGGTCAGGCATCGCAAGCCTGCGGCTCGCAGCCCCTTCAACAGTGCTTCGCGCGCGTCGCGCACGCCGTACCAGCGCGTGCCGTCCAGGTTCATATTGAAGTCTCCCGCGATACACATGTCGTCGGCAGCAAACCGAGCGCGCAGCCTCATCCACTCCTGTGTCTGGGCGGCAACTGCCGCCCGATGCCTGGACCACACCGGCGCGGGAGCTGGTCCGGCAGGGGAAGCGGTGTCGTGGGCGTAGGTGATCACAGTTCCGTAGACCAGCAATCCGCGTGGATAGCCAGGAAGTTCAAGGCGAGCCGCAACAGTGAAACAAGGGTCGTCCGTCTGGACAACCGTCAGCGGATGGCGGGACCAAATGGCGACCAACCGCTCTCCTGGCGACTGCCACCGCGGACTGGTCGCACTGTCCACCTTGTAGTCGTATCCCGTTGGCCGCAGGTCGTCATGTGTCTCGGTCAGCACCCAGACATCGCAGTCACGCTCTGCCAGGCAAGCCAACTGGCCCGCCATACGTCCTCGGTGGTGTGCGCCTGAGCGCTCTAGGTTCCAGGTGCCGATCTTGACGCGACCACTCATTGCGAACGCTCGGCTTCAAGCGATCGGACCGGCACACCCATGTCGCGCCATCGGCCTGGGTGGCAGCTGAAAAGCAACACCTGGTGGCGCTGTGCCGCATCGAACAGCACGCGCTTCATCTGGGCCAGGCGCTGCTCGTCGCTGTGCACCAGTGCGTCGTCCAGGATGATTAGTGTGGGCCTGCCCGCCTCCTTCAGCAGGTCGGCATAGGCGAGCCGGCTGATCACGCCCATCTGTTCGCGGGCGCCGAAGCTCAAGGTCTCGAAGTCGGCGGCGTCCGGGCCGCGCGTGCCAGGGCGGGTGAGGGCGCCGGGGACGAGGTTGTCGTCCACCGCCAGCCGGCCTGACGGAAACAGCAGTTGCAGGTAGCGGTCCAGATGCTTCTGCAGCGGCGCTTGCAGCCGGCGGGTCAGTGCCTGGCGCCGTTGCTCCAGCTTCTGCAGCAGGTGGTCCAGCGCCTCGGCCCGGCGGCGCAGTTCGGCGGCACGACGCTGCGCCAGCTGGCTGGCGCTTAGTGCACGTTCAAGTTCCTCCTCCAGGCCCTGCGCACCCGCGGCGGCCAGCGCCGTTTCGACCTGGACGATCTGGCGGTCACGCGCACGGTGTTGGTTCTCGGCTTCCTCGGCGCTGCGCCTGAAGCGATCCGCGTCCTGCGTCAGGATGTCGGGCCGCGCGGCGGCGATGCGCGCCACGATGGCGTCCACCTCGTCCTTGACGATCGACTCGCGGGTGCCGGCCTCCAACAGCTCCAGCCGCTTGGCAGCCAACTCGGCTTGCAGCTTTGGGTCGTCGAGCACCACCTTCAGGGTATCGCGCTCTTGCTTGGCCGCATCGTGCTGGCTGGCTGCAGTGGCCAGGGCTTGCCGAGCGGCCTGCAACTGCTGACCGGCAACCTCTGCGGCCACCCGCGCCGTCTCGTGCTCGCGCTCTGCCGCGTCCAAGGGCAGGGCAGCTTCGGTGGGTTCCGGCGGCAGCTGGGCCAGTGCCGATGTGGCCTCAGACTCGCGGGCCTGTGCCGCGTCCAGATCGGCACGCAGCGCATCCAGTCCCTTGGGTGCGAGCAGCTTGCGCGACTTGTCGGCCGCGTTGGCGTCTGCAAGGCGTTCCGCATGCGTCTTGTCGCGCGCTTCGGCATCGGCCAAGGTCGCCAAGCCTAGGCGCTGCAACAAAGCGCTGTGCTCATCCTGCAGCTTGGCCTGCGTCTGGGCCAGCTCGGCCAGGTCGCTGCCGCCAGGGGCGATGTACATGCGGCCCACACCGGGCACCGTGACCGTGGTCGGTGCCACCAGTAGGCGCTCAGCCTGCCCGCTGATCGCCTCAGACCCAAGCTGGATGGTTGCGCCTGCATCCAGCTCAATGCGCAGACGCGTGGCCACTGCGGCTTGCCGGATCTGCAACTCATTCAACCCGGCCTGCTGATCGCGCAGCGACGCCAGGTCGGAGGCCTCGATCAACAGATGCGCAGCGTCGCGCTTCAGGCTGATGGCACGATCGTTCTCCGCGGTCGCGCGCTCCAGCAGCGAAGCCAGTTCCACGGCGCGCGTTCGCGCATCACTCACCTGCCGCACCAGCACGTGCCGGGTGTCTTCCTGGCGCGCTAGGCCCAGCGCCTCGCGAGCCTTGCGCCAGCCTTCAGTGGCCGAAGTCTCGGCCAGCACGGCCTGGGCCTCCAAGGCGGCCGCTTGTTCGTGCTTGGAAGCCGTGGTCACCAGTGCAGCCTCTCGCGTTGCCAAGCCTTGCTGCTGTTGTTCGGCCGCCGTCAGTCGCTGGGCCAGCAGCTCACGCAGTCCCGTCACCTGGCGCAGCTTTTCCTGCAGGGCGTCACGCTCGCCGGTCAAGGCCTCGGCCGCCTGCAAGGCCTGCTGAGCAGTGGCCTGCTGCGCGCGGAAAGCAACCCATGGTTGTGCCGATGCGTCAGCGGCATGCGCGTCGCGCAGCAATTTCAACTGGTCAACCTGGCCGCGGTACGTGGCCACGGCCTCCTGCAGTTCTGCCACACGCGCCTCAAGGGTTGTCGCGTCATCGACCGCCTTCTGAAACCCCGCTTTGGGCTTGCCGGTTCCAGTCAGCAATTCGTCGCGCCACTTGCGGACTTGACTGACCACCTCGTCTCCGCCGGTCGCAGCAATCTCGCCAAGGGACTCGTCCAGCGCTCTGCGCAGGTGACCGCCTGCATGCTCGACGACTTCACGCAGAGCATGCGCCTGTCCCTGTTCGATCCACAGCAGCCCCGGGATGCCCTGGTGCTTCGGCTTGCTCTCGCGAGCGTCGGCGAACGCATAGCCCAGAAGTCCGGACAGGTGGTCCTCGGCATCCACGCTCTCCAGCCTGCGCGAACCCACCACCAGGTCGCAGCGCATCTTCTTCAGAAAGCGCTTGCTCAGCTGGTAGGGCGTGCCAGCAATCTCGAAGTCGAGTTCCACCTCGGGTGCCGCAGCCGAGTCGTCGTAGGGACGTAGGTCGTCCACGCTGCTGGACTTGTGGCGCTCGAAGAAGGCCGCTCGGATGGCGCGCACCAGCGTGCTCTTGCCTGCCTCGTTGGCGGCGGTGAAGATGTTCAGGCCGGCCTGGATCTCCGCCAGCTCGAAGGGCGCTCGAAACCGCCGCAGTTCGGCGACGCGCAGGCGGGTGAGCTTCATGCGGTCACCTCGCGTGCATTGCGCTCGGCCAGCAGGCTGGTCAGGATCGCCAGCGCGTCCTGCGATCGACGGGCCTCGTCGCCCATAGCGTCGCGCAACTCGTTGATCACTTCGCCCAGGTAGCCGTCGGCATGCAGGGCCGCGATGTCTTCGGCGGTCGGGGCCAGTTGAAGCGCACTCAGATCACAGCGCAGGCAGCGCACCCGCGCCTCGGCGGCACCCAGGGCCTGATTCAGCCGGGTGTGGTCCGCCAGGTCGACCTGCCCGGTGACCTTCAGATCGAGCACGTCACGCGCCTCGGCCTGGGCCAGGCTATCGATCAAGGCATCCAGGTCGCTGGCCACGCTGAGCGTGTAGACCCGCTGCTGCCAGCGGAACTGTGCTAAGCCCACCGGCTGAACCAGCGGCGCGGCGCCCGCCTCGCCGAAGCTCACCAGCAGCGCTTGACCGGCGTCGTTGCCCTTGAATCGGTCGGGTTCGGGCGTGCCGCTGTACCAGGTCCGCTCGTTCATGCGCCGGGTGCCGTGCCAGTCGCCCAGCGCCAGATAGTCCAGGCGCGCGCGCTCGGCGCGATCGGGCGCAATCGGGTTGGCCGAGTCGATGTCCTCGGCCAAGATGCCCTGCACGGCGCCGTGAGCTACACCGATGCGCAGCCAGCCTGTGGGGGTGGTTGCGGTGTCGAACCACTCCGTGAGGTCGCCGTAGGTATGGCGCTGCGTCAGTGGCGCGCACAGCAGCGCCAGTTGAGGCTCGGGCAGTTCGACGACACGCGGCTCGAGCGCCAGGTGCACGTTGGCGGGCAGGGCGCCCAGGCGTGCGGCGTGGGTCCAGACGCTCTCGGCCAAGGCAGCGTCGTGGTTGCCAGGAATCATGACCCAAGGCCCTGGGTACCCCCCCAGGGCATTGAACAGCCGGCGGATGCTGCGGGCGGAAACTGTCTGAGCATCGAACACGTCCCCGGCCACCACCACAGCGTCGACCTGCTCGCGGGCCGCGAGCGCAGCCAGCCGCTCGACCGCCGCGAAGCGCGCCTCCGCCAGAGGTACCGCGTCGTCAGGGGCAAACGAACCGTATAGACGGCCAATCTGCCAGTCGGCCGTGTGCAGGATCCTGGGCATGGAACTCCTTCGTTGATGATCTCGCTCGTCGGCATTCTCCATGTGGAGTCTGCCTAGGCTGCCCCAGGCTAGACGTCACCCTTGCCTTGCGCAGGCTTGCGTCGCAGGTAAGCCGGCACGGATGAGCTTTCGGCAGCGCAGAAGGCCACGCTCTCCTCCTTCGACGCCAGTCGGCTGCGGAGCTTGCTCGACGAATACATCATCTCCTTCATCGCCCGCTCACGTTCGCGCCCCGCGGCGATGGAACGCATCGCTTCCAGCACTGCTGCCACCCACTCGTTGCCTGCGAACTGCCGGCTGGCCGCCTCCAGCAGAGCGTCGACGCGAGCCCAGTCGTTGGCCGCGGCTGCTTGGCGCATACCCATCAAAGCTTCGGCGGCGGCCAGTTCCACCAGACGGCGCGTGACTAGTTCGTCATCCGCTAATTGGCCGAAGGCTGCCCACGAGATCACTGGCAGCGACAGTCCCACTCGCTCCAGGGACACGGCGTCGCCCTCTAGGCTTTGCCCGACCACCGCCACCCGCAGCGCCGTGCACAACTGCCCCGCCGGAGGCAATGCACCGGCTGGCACCGTCACCCGCAGCACGGCCCATGCCTCAGCACCCCAGGCGAGGTCCGACAGACGCCATCCGGCATCGGTCTTCGGCAGCTGGTTCACAATCTCGACGCTGAACCCGTCCGGCGCCGTGGCCGTCAGGCGAAGATCGCGCAGGCACAGGTTGCCCAGCAGTTCCAGCTCCTGCTGGAAAGGCTCCATCAGGTCATCGGCCGTGTCGCCGTAATAGTGGTTGCCGCCGCCAGCGCGGGCCATCGTCACCATCAGCTCCTCGTTGAAGCTATTCCCCAGGCCGTAGGTACTGGTGGTGACGCCCTTGGCGGCCCAGGCGGCGCATTGCGAGGCGATCTCGTTGGCGTCGGTCACGCCTTCGTTTGCCTGGCCGTCCGAAAGCAGGATCACCCGCTTGAGCCCCTGGCCGGTGACGTCGGCCAGCGTGTCCGCGCCTTCTCTCCAACCGCCATGCAGATTTGTTTTGCCGCCGGTGTGGATGCCCGCGATGGCGGTGCGCTGGGCAGCGCCGTTGCCCAGCGGAGCTGCCGGCCACAAGCGCTGCACGTTGTTGTCGAACTTCACCAGGGCCACGGCGTCACTGGGGCGCAGCTTGCCCAGCACATACTCGGCGCAGCGCTTGGCCTCTGCCAGCGGGCGGCCTGACATCGAGCCGGAGCGGTCGATCACCAATGCCAGCGCCTGCGGGGGGCGCCGCGCGCCATGGCCGGCGGGCGCATCGGGTGCCTGGATGCGAACCAGAACTTCGACGGCGTTGTCCGTGCCGGAGCACAGGCCGGCGCGGCGAGGTGTCAGGACGACGGTGGATGCAAGCGAAAGGTGGGCATTCATGGGCGCTCTCCAGGTCAGGATCGGAGAGTCATGTTTACAGGCGACTCGCTCAAATAGCGAGCGAACGGTCCGCCGCCGATGCGGTCAACGGTTTGACCTGATGCCTCGCTTCAGGCTGTGCGGGGAGACTGACTGCAGCGCATTTGATGCCCTGGCTCTCAGGCCGACCTTCCGACAGCACCAGCCCGCCCGTGTCGAGCGTCCATCCGTCGGCGGCTTGCACGAAGCTCAGGTAGCGCAGCGGCGCAAGTCCACTCGCCGCGGTGGGCAGGGCGGCCGCCACGGTTTCGCAGGACGCCGGGGTCATCCGCAGCGCGACGCGCTGCCATCGCCGGATGATCAACGTCTCGCACCAAGCTCCTTCGAGCGCGGCCCTCAGCTGGCCCGAAGTCACCGCCGGGACAGCCGCGATCCGACGTGCCAGTAGAGTTGTCAGAAATGACCGGACCTCAAATTGAACACCTGCCGGGAAGGTGCGCACCAGAGCGTCAAGCTTTGGCGCTCTATCCGGCCGAGCGAAACAGAGCGTCAAGCATGCCTGAACGGCCTGGACAGGGTTCAAGACCCGCAGGCGCGGCGGCGGAAGCACCAGCAAGGGAAGGCTTGCGGCCTCCGCGTGGCTGAGCGGTGTGCAGTAGCTCATGAGCGCCGTCAGTCGCGCCCACTCGCGGGCATTCAAGCCGTCGATCTCGTCCAGTTGGCCCGCTTCGATTTGTTGGACGAAGGTGGCTGCATCGCGCCAGTCGTAAGCCGACTTGGCCCGATAGGCCCGCACGCTCATGACGGCAAGGTTGCCCGCGCCATAGCCAGCCTGGTTGTTCACCCGGTCGACGGAAGCGTCGGTGTCCGCGCCGGTGCCGCGGGTGAGTGCCTCACCCGTGACGGGGCAGACATCCACGTCGATGCGCTCCAGAAAGTTCGGCGTCACCTGTACCAGTTCAAAGGCCTTGCCGCGCATCCATGCGCCGAGGCGCAGTTGAAGCCACTTCTTGACGTGGTGAGTTCCCCGTAGCGTCCGCAGTCCGAAGACCGCCTGACCGACCTCCCAGCCGTCGCGCACCGGGTTCCCGGGCAGCAATTGCTCGACCGGAGGTACCAGTCGGAAATGGGCGAAGTCCCAGCCGATCGCGAAACCGGGGTCCGTGTGGGCCGACGCCGACGGTAGACGGTGGCTTGACGTCATGGTGGTGCACCTGTGAACGGCGCTCTTGGCCCGGCAGGACAGCTTCTTTATCCTCAAGCTCAAGAAGTGAGCTGGCGATAAAACTCCACTCGGGTTGAGGGTTACCGCGGATAGCTCATGTATTGAGCTCATCGTCACCAATGCTGGCGAGATGACGCCATACCAAACTGTGCGAATGTTGTGCCCGAGTCTGGACGAAGTCAGCACACCAGCGGCTACAGTTGGTGACGCTCACAGGATGAGCGACCAACCCCGCCGTGTCATGACCAAGACTGCCCGCGTCTACAAAATCGAGATGCTCATCCGCAACCGCGGGCATGTGAGCTTTCAGACGCTGTTGGACGATCTGGAGGTGTCCCCGGCCACGCTCAAACGGGATCTGGACTATCTGAAGGACCAGCTCGGCGCTCCCATCGTCTACGACCGCTTCCTCAATGGCTACAAGTTCGGAGAGGAGTACCGGGGCCAGAAACACGAGCTGCCCGGGCTCTGGTTCAGTGAGCGGGAGCTCTACTCGCTGTTGATGGCCCACCAACTTTTGAATGACCTCGACTCAGATGGCGTGATCAGCCGCCATCTGCAGCCCCTGCTGGAGCGCATCCACCTGATGTTGGGGACGAGTGAGGCCGAGACCAAAGCGCTGCTGAAGCGTGTGAAGATCATCGGCTCCGCGAAGCGCCCGGTGCCTAGCCAATTCTTCGAACTGGTCGGAGAGGCTCTTCTGAAGCGCAGACGCCTCCACCTGCGCTACCTGACGCGAGGGCGCGGTGAGGTCAGCGAGCGCGATGTGTCGCCGCAAAGGCTGGTCCACTACCGAAACACGTGGTACCTGGACGCTTGGTGCCACACCAGGGAGAAGCTGTTGCGCTTCGCGCTCGACGCCATAGAGCGGGCTGACACATTGGAAGCCAAGGCCAAGGATGTGGCGCTGAAGACGGTCGAGGCCGAACTGGACGGTGGCTATGGCATTTTCGCCGGTGGCGATCCGCAATGGGCAACGCTGGTCTTCTCGTCCAGCGCGGCGCAGTGGGTAAGCCGCGAAGAGTGGCATCCAGCGCAGAAGTGCGCCTGGCTCGACGACGCGACCTATCAGCTCGAGGTGCCTTTCGTCAACGAGACAGAGCTGCTGATGGACGTCCTGCGGCATGGGGACCAGGTGTCCGTGGTTTCGCCGCCTTCGCTGGTCGCGCTGATCGCTCATCGACTCGAATCGGCATCGCAGCATTACAAGGGACGCGCATGAAACCCTTTGCCGATGTACTGATGCGTTCGATCCATCGGGTGCTTGACCACGATGCGTTGGGCGCTCTCCGATGACGACGCAGTCTCCTGTTGCCTCAAAATTTCCTTTGCTTCTGCCCCTTCATCAAGGGTGAGCCCAATTCAAGAGATCACATGGACTCCTACCTACCCACGATCCTTCAACTCCGTTTGGTGGTCGGATTTCTCGGCGAGCGAGCCCAGCACGGCTGGTGGCCGACCAGCTTCTTCGGCGACTACAGCATGCGATCGCTTGAGTTTGTCGCGCCCAAGACGGCGACGCTGGCGCAGTACCACGGGGCCGTTGAGGCCGCTCGCCGGCTGCATGATGAACACCTCAGCGTTGGCAGCTACCACCTGTTCCGCCTGCCTGAAGAGGTGGAGCAGGATCTGCACGCATTGGTGCAAAGCTCCCAGGGCGCCGAGGTCATCAGCCAGCTGCCGAAGGACAAGGAGAGTGCCCTGTCCAGCCTGGCCAAAATGGCCAACGCGGGGGTTACAGCTGCGGAAGGTCCTGTCTCAGTGGGGTCGATCAGTGCCATGAGCGAACCGGACACCGCGAAGGCAATTGCCGGCGTCTACGTGAAGGCCCTGTCCGCCAACGTCAAAGCCTACCCGTACTTGGTGAAGTGACGTTGGCGCTCCCTCCATACACCACCCAGCTGCAGGCTGGCCTCGGCTTGGTCGACGAGACCAAGACTTTGCTCGACATTTGGTCACCTGGGATGACACCGCCACAGCTGCAGGCGGCATCGTTGGCGTCTGGCCGATTCACCGCAGTGACCGCCCGGCGATTGCGCAACGTGGTCATCGAATGCTTCAAGCCTCGCTACCTCGTCGCCGGCGGCGCCCCCGCGGCGCACTTGAAGCGGCTCTCAACGGTGCTGACTGCCGCCGAACTGGCGCAGGCCATGATGCTGTTCACGGCCCGAGCGAACCCCATCCTGGCTGACTTCATCCGACAGGTGTACTGGTCGCGCTACGCGGGCAGCTACACCCACGTCACGAACGACGATGCCCGCGCCTTCGTCGAACGCGCCATCGACGATGGCCGGACGGCCACGCGCTGGTCGCAAACCACCATCCCACGCGTTTCGCGGTACCTCACGGGCTGCTGTGCCGACTATGGCCTGCTTGAGCGGGGCCAACGCTCCAGCCGCCGCATCCTGCCTTTTCGGATCGCCTTTCCCGTCGCGGCCTACCTGGCCTACGACCTCCACTTCGCCGGCGTCGGCGACAACGCATTGCTCGGCCACGAGGACTGGATGTTGTTCGGCCTGGACCGGCAAGCGGTGCTGAGCGAGCTCAAACAGCTTTCGTTGAAGGGCCTGTTGATCGTCCAGGCTGCCGGCGACGTCGTCCGGATCAGTTGGAAACACCAAATCATGGAGTCCTTGCTCGATGTCCTCACTCAAAGCTGACTTCGACGAGCTGCGCGAGCGCATCCGGCATGGCCGCGACCTGGGCCCGGCAAGCTTCGAGCCCGTCTTCTACCTCGTCTTCCCGCCGGAGCAGATCCTTGAGGTCAAGCGCCAGATGCCGGCGTGGATCTCGAAGCTTCATCAAGAAGGGTGGGACGTGCACACCTTTTCGATGGCCGAGCACATCTGGTCGGTCCTGAAGGCGGACCCACTGTGGCCCCTGTGCGCCATGGAAGACCGTTCCGCCCCATTGGATTGGGCCCGCACTAACAAGGCCCTGGCGGACATCCTGGTCGGTGAAGGCGCCTTGCTCAAGCGCTTGGAGAGCGCCCTGGAACCGCTCGAAGGCAAGCACAACGCCGTCATGCTCGTCACCGACCTGGAAGCCTTGCATCCCTTCCTTCGCATCGGCGCCATCGAAAGCCAGTTGATGGGCAAGTTTCATGTGCCCACCGTCTTCTTCTACCCCGGCATTCGCACCGGCAAGACGAACCTCAAGTTCCTGGGCTTCTACCCAGCGGATGGCAACTACCGGTCCGTCCACGTCGGCGGCTGAGCCCGCACAAGTCTCCAGGGAAAAACAATGAACATTCGTACGCTCTTCGACCCGAGCAAAGACATCTTCCGCAACATCGAGAAGGTCATCACTTACGGTGCGTCGCAGGAGAGCCGCCTCAAGTCCGAGATCTCGGAATACGTCGTCACCGAGAGCATCGAAGAGCAGTTCCGCAAGCTGCTGGATCGCATGCAGCTGGCCATGGAATCGGGTGGCGAGAACGAAGTTGGCGTGTGGGTG
>Ga0116157_10004101_pt1 | contig 13695 bp, 11 predicted proteins | sample AD_UKC048_MetaG_FD_89882 | JGI IMG/M metagenome (GOLD analysis project Ga0116157, IMG submission 89882) | Active sludge microbial communities of municipal wastewater-treating anaerobic digesters from USA - AD_UKC048_MetaG | ecosystem: Engineered > Bioreactor > Anaerobic > Digestate | place: USA...
CATTGCCATGGTTTTTACTTGTTCCAACAACTCGGGCATTATCCGCTCTAATTCAGGCGACAATTCAATTTGTTGTGGCTGTACCATGGCAATGGAGACCGCAAACAAGTAAATTTTGGGGAGTTTGCCTAGGATGGTCAAACCTTCCACCAGATCGCGCAAGCCAATGTCGTGGGTACTCATCGCCCGGGGGAAATCGGCAGCAAAACGTGGCTCAATCACCCTGATTGTGCCCGTTGGCCGCTCATCCAGCGTAGCATCAATGAGGATGACTACGGGATAATTTTCAAAATATTCCATCAGGAAAAATCCCCCAGTACCTCCATCCAGTACATCGACCCCTTCCGGCAGTGATTCCTTAGCCAGGCGTTGTGCTGCGTGCACGCCAACGCCTTCATCGCCCATCAAATAATTGCCAATACCCATAATTAGAACTGCCATAAGGTCGCTATTTAAAAAAGCGACCGGGTGAATCGCACTCACCCGGTCGACAATGATGCAATGAAGAAAGTATTACTGTTGTATTTGGCCTATTTATGATGCGTTTTTAGTTCCTCCACCGCTTTCTCCTCTATGAATTTCCAACCGCCGCCCATGGACGAAATTTCACCCCGGCCTTCTACATAATCATGGTAAAAAACCAGGTAAACATGGACTACCGCAAACAGGATGAAGAACCACATCGCGGCGTGGTGGAAATGCCGCAGCGGAGCGTCACCTCCAAATACCCCAGGTACCCAGGCAAATAGTTGGGGGAACCACCATTCACTTGTGGCGGCGTACAACCCAAATCCAGTGATCACCTGTACCATAAAAGCGATAAAGGTTAGAAAATAGATGAATCCTGCCAGGGCATTGTGCCCCACGGCCATGTGTTCTCTGCCTTTCAGTTGCAGGATGTCCATTTTGATGACCTGCCACATCTCCCGGAAAAAGCGTCGATTGGTGGGGATGAAATTCTTCCACGAAGCGTATTTGTTACCCACGAAGCCCCAGTAAATCCGAATGATGAAGTTGAATAGAAAGAGATACGCTGCTACAAAGTGGATGAAGCGAACTTTCCCAAACCAGAAGCGGAAAACCGCTTCGTCGCTCACCTGCAAGGCAGGAGGGTTGGAAATGAAAAAACCGGTCACCACCAAAGCGGTAATACTGGCTGCGTTCAGCCAATGGTAAACCCTGACGGGCAATTCCCATACAAAAACCCGGAGGAGTTTGTGGTGAACAATCTGTTGCTTGCTCATAACCTTAGCTTTTTGTATTAAGTAGTGGGGCAAAAATAAATGTTCATTTTTTCTGAGCCAAAGGATCAGATAAGACGCTTAAAATGAAACGTTTACTTATCTAATCCTTTGGCAAAATGAACAATTTATTTTTTATCGCCCCTAAAGAACCTTCACCCGACTGAGGTGCTTACCTTCTTCATCGTACAAGTGAACCGCACAGGCCATGCAGGGGTCAAACGAGTGCACAGTGCGCAGAATTTCTACTGGTCTTTCCGGATCGGCAATCGGTGTATCCATCAAGGCTGCTTCGTAGGCCGACATTTGTCCCTGAGGATCGCGTGGCGAAGCATTCCAGGTGGTTGGAACCACCAGTTGATAGTTTGCAATTTTTTGATCTTCGATGACAATCCAGTGCCCCAATGCTCCCCGTGGCGCCTCAGCGTGACCTACGCCCTTGGCCTGGGCTGGCCAGGTGTCGGGTTGGAATTTTTCCGTATTGGCCATGCGGGTGTCGCCCAATTTGATGTTTTGGATCAATTGATCATAAAACTCTTGCGCCCAGTTGGCTACCAGTTGTGCTTCCAGGCCCCGTGCGGCGGTACGGCCCAGGGTAGAGAAGAGAGCCGTTGCGGGCACATCCAGGTGCTTCAGTGCCGAATCGACAACTTCTTTGAATTCAGGAATACCCTTGGCATAACCCACCAGTACCCGGGCCAATGGACCTACTTCCATGGCGTGCCCTTTCCAGCGGGGTGTTTTGAGGAAGCTGTATTTTTCTTCCGTATTCAGGTGCTCGTAAGGCGGTTTTGGACCCGTATAATTGAGCTTGGTTTCTCCTTTCCAGGGGTGCAAACCTACATTTTCCCCGCCTTCATACGAGTACCAGGATTTGTTGATGAATTCCTGAATCTCGCTGTCTTCCCGCATGTTCACTTCGTGTACTTTGGACAAGTCCTTGTTCAAAATAGCCCCAGCCGGGAACTTAAAGGAACTGGCATCGCGGAACCCATTGGTTGGCAAATCGCCGTACACCAGGTAGTTGCCCAAGCCACCACCGATTGCACCCCAATCTTTGTAAAAAGAGGCCACGGCCAGGAGGTCAGGAATGTATACCTGCTCGATGAAGCGTTTGCCATCGTCCAGCAGTTGTTTGATATACGCCAGGCGTTCGGCATTGATGGCACTCACATCATCCAGGCCAATGGCGCAGGCCATCCCGCCTACGAGGTAGTTGGGGTGAGGGTTTTTGCCGCCAAAAATGGTTTGGATTTTGACAATCTCTTTTTGCCATTCCAGTGCTTCCAGGTAATGCGCCAGGCCAATCAGGTTGACTTCAGCTGGTAATTTGTAAGCAGAATGCCCCCAGTAACCATTGGTAAAAATGCCCAATTGGCCGCTTTCTACAAACTTGCCGATGCGTTTTTGCAGGTCCGAAAAATATCCGGTCGAACTTTTAGGCCAGTTGGAAATGCTTTGGGCCAGTTCCGAAGTCTTTTTGGGATCTGCTTTGAGTGCATTGACCACATCTACCCAATCCAGGGCGTGCAAGTGGTAAAAATGGACTACGTGGTCGTGCATGTAGAGCGTAGCAAACATCAGGTTGCGTACAATCTCGGCATTAGGGGGGACAACAATGCCCAGTGCGTCTTCGACCGTACGAACCGAAGCCAGTGAGTGCGTTGAGGTACATACCCCACACACACGCCCAACGTAGGCCCAGGCATCGCGTGGATCGCGACCCCGCAATATTTCTTCCAGCAAGCGGACCATGGTGCCCGCGCTGTATACATCGGATACTTTCCCGTTCTGGATGTCTGCTTCAATGCGCAGGTGACCTTCGATGCGGGTAATTGGATCTATGACGATTCTTTGGCTCATGTTTTTGATTTAGGGTTCCGAGGTTCGAAAGTACGAGGGTTCGAGGATTCCGCCCGGTCACTAAGCACTGTCAAAGTGCCGGATAGAACCCTCGAACTCACGAACCTTCGAACCCTTGAACCGTTTTTCAGATTTCCTTCTCCGTTTCCTTCCCTTCTCCAATCAAGTCAGATATGAGTTCTTTTTTGCGCACATTGGTCATGATGGCGTGGGCTGCGATACCGGCTGCGGTAACGCCTAGTGCAACTTTTCCAACCGTATCTGCATTGCTTTCGATGCCAAAACCAGGGAAAACCGAAGCCCGCTCGTACAAACGGCCATTGTCCCAGTAGTTTTCTTCGCTACAGCCAATACAGCCGTGGCCGGAAATGATCGGGTTGCTGACCCCATTGTTCCATTTCATGACCCCACAGGCATTGTAGGTAGAAGGACCTTTACAGCCCACTTTGTACAAGCAATAGCCTTTTTTGGCGGCTTCATCATCAAAGGTTTCCACAAACATGCCAGCGTCGTAGTACGGACGGCGTTGGCAGGAGTCGTGCATCCGTTTGGAGTAAAATGCTTTGGGACGCCCCAGGCTATCCAATTCAGGAATGGTACCAAAAGTCACCACATGGACGATTACCCCGGCCATCACTTCCCCAATTGGTGGGCAACCCGGTACATTGATGATGGGTTTGCCACTGATGAGTTTACGCACTGGCGTAGCCTTGGTAGGATTGGGTTTGGCCGCTTGTACACAACCATGGGTAGCACAACTGCCCCAGGCAATGATGGCTTTGGCGTTGGCTGCAGTTTCTTCCAGAATTTGCAGGGCGGATTTGCCACCGATACAACAATAAACGCCATCGGCAGCGGTAGGAATGGAGCCTTCTACACAAAGGATGTACTCACCCTTGTATTTTTTCATGGTATCCTGCATGGCGGCTTCAGCCTGGAAGCCGGAAGCAGCCATCAAGGTTTCGGTATAATCCAGTGAGATTTGATCCAGTAAAATATCGGCCACCATCGGGTGGGAGGAGCGGATAAACGACTCACTACAACAGGTGCATTCCTGGAAGTGCAACCAAATCACCGGAAGGCGAGGTTTGTTCATCAAGGCGTCCGTGATCTGGGCTAAGCCGGAGGTTTCCAGGCCCATGTAGGCTGCCATCGTAGCACAGAATTTTAAAAAATCCCTGCGCTCATAGCCCTTGCGCATCACTTCTTCGAAGTAGGTAGGGCGCTTTTGGTCGGTTTGTACGGCCATTTTTCTTGCGTTTTTGCGATCTGCCGCTGGCTCTGTACGAACCTCGGTAGAAAGGATGCTTTAGAAAATTATGGTGGCCGGGCAGGCTTTAGGGAGAAATAGAGAGAAATATTAAATTTTATAGGATGTTACAAAATTTGTAAAAGGAACTGGCGATTCGAGTGATACAGATCATTGCCGTCAATGATTTTTGTCATCCGGCTTTTTTTGCCCCACGCTTAATATTGCTCAGTGTAATTTTTTTTTATAAAAACCAGATTTACAAAGCTGTGCACGAGTTATCCATCGTCCTGAGTGTAGTGGATGCGGCCGCGCAAGTTGCGCAGGAAAACCAGGCCGAACGCATCGATGCCATTGAGTTGGAAATCGGCGCCTTGTCTGGTGTCGAATTGGATGCCCTGGAATTTGCCTGGAGTGAAGGCATCAAACGCTCGATTTTAGCCCAGGCGGAGAAAAAATTCACCTTCATCCCGGGTAAAGCGGAGTGTAGCGACTGTGGACTGAGTTTCCCCGTAACGACCTTGTACGATCCTTGCCCCATTTGCAACAGTTATTTTGTACAAGTGACGGAAGGCAGGGAGTTGAAAATAAAATCCATCACGTTAGAAGCTGTTTGAATGTATATCGCGAGCTCCAAAGGGACTAATTGAGGCCAAATTTCGTTCCGAAAATGCTCATTTAGCGCTGTCCCGTCCCGACTTGTCGGGGTAAACTCCGCTTTTCGTGCCTCATTTGGCTTCAATTAGCCTCCTTTTCGCTTTTGCGATATACATTCAAACAGCTTCTTAGAAACAGTTTGAATGTATGTGTACCACTTGCGGCTGTAGTTCACACGAAGATGGGGTCAGTATTACCCGGGTTGGGGATGACGCCCAGCACCAGCACCAACATTTGAGTGGCTGGGGGCGTTTCTGGCATTTTTTATGGTATGGCCCGCATCAACACAATGCCCCAGCCGCCGTATCCACCCATACCGGAGAAAAGAAAATCATCCACTTGGAGCAAGATATTTTGGCCAAAAACAACCAGTCTGCTCAACGCAACCGAGGTTATTTTGAAGCCAAAAACATTCTGGCACTCAACCTGGTCAGCTCGCCAGGTTCGGGAAAAACAGCTTTGTTGGAGCGCACCCTGCACGACCTGCGGGAGAAAATGAATTTTGCGGTCATCGAGGGCGACCAACAAACGACCCAGGATGCTGACCGCATCGTAGCCACAGGTGCACCTGTAGTGCAAATCAACACCGGCCAAGGCTGCCACCTGGATGCCGATATGGTGTATCGGGCTTTGCACGAGCTGCACCCCGCTGAAGATGCAGTGGTGATGATTGAAAACGTAGGCAATCTGGTCTGCCCGGCGATGTTCGATTTGGGCGAAACCGCCCGGGTTGTCATCATCAGCGTCACCGAGGGCGACGACAAACCAATCAAGTACCCGGATATGTTCCATTCCGCCCAACTCTGCCTCATCAACAAGATCGATTTATTGCCCTACGTAAAGTTTGACCTCGAACGCGCCAAAGATTTTGCCCGGCGCGTCAATCCCAATTTGGAATTTATAGCGGTATCGGCAACCGCAGGTGCCGGGATGGAAGCCTGGTACCAATGGTTGTTGGCTCGCCCCAGAGTGAAGCTAAACTTGGCCCCAGTTGGGCAAGAAAAGATTACTTATACAGTTGTTCAATAAAGAACCAAACACCCTCTAAAATGCTGTTACCATGTGCTTAGCAATTCCCGGGAAAATCACGGCCATTACGCCTTCAGTGTTGCATAAAAATATCCGCCAAGCCAAGGTTTCCTTTGGAGGTATTTTCAAAGATGTAGACCTGTCCATGACACCCGACGCCAAAATGGGGGACTATGTATTGGTTCACGTCGGCGTAGCCATCAGCGTCGTGGATGAAGAAGAAGCCAAACGGACTTTTTCTTATCTGCAAGAAATTGGTGAATTGGAAGATTTGCACCTGGAATGAGGGGCTTCTTATGGGGTTTATGATGTTAAAAATAAAGAATTTGTATAGGATATAAATTGTAATATCAGTTGCTAGATGGAAGCGTCATTTTAATAGTGCCTTGATGCTCAAATCATGGAGCATTTAAAAGTTGATTTCCGTTACTTAGTCCCCAATCCCATGCTCCCAATGGCATTAAAAAGTCGTGTCAGGATATTTTTTTCAAAAACTCTATAGGAAAACTAGACTTTTAAAATTATCCCCTTATCTTTGTAGTGTTCAACCAACAAATCATCAAAAACTACAAGGAGATGAATACCTTATCCCGTGCATTAGTCACACAGATCGCCAACCAACTTGACGCCCAAAGTGAAGCCAATCCACTAGAAAACCTCCGCCTCATTGCCGAGCAATTTGCTGGCAAGGCGATTTTTTTGAGCAATTTTACCCTTGAAGACCAACTCATCACTCATTGGATTGCTACGCATAACTTGCCCATCAAGATCGTCGTCAGCAATCCAAACTACCCCTTCAAAGAAATCTATGCTACCTGGGCAAAAACCCAGGAACGTTACCAGGTGCCAATTACTGTTTATGCAGCAGATGGCAAAGTACTGGAAAACCAGCCCCAAGAGTCATCAGTGACTACGCTGTCTGTGGAAGAAAACCTGCAACCCATTCTACAAGGTGAAATGTTGTTGATCACCGGCACTCGCGCCGGGCAAACCTGGCAAGGCCGCCAACTCACCGCTGATTTTTCCTGGAATAAATCCCTGAAGATTTTCGAATTTCATCCCCTCTTCCACCGCTCCTTCCACAAGGTATTTATGGAAGTACTGCGCGAAGGGGTTCCTTTCAACCCTCTGCACAACCAGGGCTACCTGCGGGTAGGCCATACACAGGACACCGAAACAGCGCATAGCTCCGAGTTTTGGGCTGGCCGCTGGTGGTGGGAACATGCGCAACGGATTTTTATCCATCCTTATACGCCTGGCGTGCGCAAGCAAGCGGTGTAAGTGTAGAATTTTTTCCTTGTAGTAATCAAAAACGGCTTGACGGGTTATCCATCTAGCCGTTTTTCAACTAAATAATTTCGGAAAGCATAACCCTCATAGGGCTAAAAATAAAATCAGCCTTGCGCGAACAAGGCTGAAGTTTTTCATCAGAACCATCGGTCATTTGGACGAGCAAAGATTGGACGTCGAGCCATCCTCCTGACCACATTTTCTAACGATAACTACGCAAAAGTAATGAAAAAACAATTACTTGCATGGCTGGGCTTTGTGCTTTTCTCATGGGCACTCAACGCCCAAAGCAACCCGGCCACCATCAATTCGACCCTCCACGGAGTGGTCCTGGATGAAAAGACCAAAGAGCCCGTCATTGGCGCCACCGTACAAATCAAAGGGACTACCCACGGCGTGGTAACCGATGTAGAGGGAAAATTTTACTTCCAAACTGGTCAAATCCTCCCTTACACCCTAATCATCAGCAATCTGAGCTACAAAACCAGGGAGGTCATCGCCGAAACTGACAACATTCGCATCACCATTGCCGAAGACGCCAAACAACTCAACGAGTTCGTGGTGGTCGGTTATGGTACCCAGAAGAAGTCCGACTTAACTGGTTCGGTGGCCTCGGTTTCCAAATCGATCATTGAACAAACGCCCGTCAGCTCATTCGACCGCTTGTTGCAAGGTTCCGTTTCGGGGGTTCAGGTAGTGCAAGCCTCGGGGCAGCCCGGCGCAGCGGTGAGTATTCGCATCCGCGGCGGCAACTCGATTACCGGGGGCAATGAACCCTTGTACGTCATCGATGGCTTTCCAGTGTACAACGATAACAACGACGTCAACGCGGGTGTAACCAGTGGCCCCAGCATCAATGCCCTGGCCAGCCTCAATCCCTCCGATATTGAGTCCATCGATGTATTGAAAGACGCTTCGGCCACCGCCATTTATGGTTCGCGTGGGGCCAACGGGGTGGTCATCATCACGACCAAGCGGGGCAAAAAGGGGCAAAACAACGTGTCGTACGAAACCTATTACGGCCAGCAGGAGCTCATCAAACGGATCGATGTATTGACCAGCTCCCGCGATTGGGCGCTGCTCAAAAACGACGCCTTGCTGGCTGCGGGCAAACCAACATTTTACACCCAGGCCCAAATTGATGCCCTGCAAGGTGGCACCGACTGGCAAGCCGCAGCCTTCAAAAAAGCCCCCATTCAAAACCACCAGTTGACTTTTTCGGGTGGTGACGACAAAACGCGCTACGCCATTTCCGCCAATTATTTCAAGCAGGATGGCATCATGCGGGGTTCAGATTTTGACCGCTATTCCTTGCGGCTGAATTTGGATCGCAGCATTTCCGAAAAGTTCAAGGTAGGTACCAACCTGACGGCTAGTCGCACTTCAGCTAATGAAGCCAACTCTTCGGTGGTCAGTACACTATTGTTATTGCCTCCTACAGTTTCGATTTATGACGCCAATGGGAATTACACCCTACAAAGTCCATTTGAAGTGGCCTTGGGTAATCCGATTGCGACCCTGGAACAGGAAATCAACAAAACCACGACCTTCCGCCTCTTGGGGAGTTTTTCAGCGGAATACAGCATTTTGGAAAACCTCGTAGCCAAAGTCCTGGTCGGGGGAGACATCATCAACAACAAACAAAATCGCTATATTCCCTCCAGTTTATTTGAAGGCTATACCACCAGTGGGTCTGCCTCAGTGGGCTCAAAATTCGTCAACACCTGGCTGATTGAGAATACCTTGTCGTACACCAAAGCCATAAAAGAGCATAGCCTCAATGTACTGGCGGGCTATACCCAACAAAGCTACCAAAACGAAAGTGTGATCGCCAACGCCCGCGGCTTTGTATCCGACCTGCTGACCTACAACAACATCTCCAGCGGTTCGCTCAATGTATTGCCTGCTTCTTCGGCTTCGGCCTGGACCTTACAGTCTTTCCTGGGACGCATCAATTACAATTTTGACCGCAAATACTACCTGACCCTCACCGCTCGCGCCGACGGTTCTTCTCGTTTTGGCAAAAACAACAAATGGGGATATTTCCCCTCGGCAGCTTTGGCCTGGAACCTGAGCAATGAGTCGTTTTTGGAAAAATGGACCTTTGTCAACAACCTCAAGTTGCGCCTGTCGGCTGGCATTACGGGCAATCAGGAAATTGGGCAATTCCAGTCTCTGGCTACCCTGTCCAACAATGCCTATCTTTTCGGTGACCAATTGGCGGTAGGTTTTGCCCCCACCCGCATTGCCAACCCCAATTTGAGCTGGGAAAAAACCACCCAAATCGACTTTGGTTTCGATCTGGGTTTGTTCAACGACCGAATCAGTTTGACTTTTGATGCTTACCGCAAGGAGACGAGTGCACTTTTGTTGACTGTGCCGGTACCCTATACCACTGGATACACGACCTCCCTGCAAAATTATGGCACGGTGGAAAACCAAGGCTTTGAACTGGCGCTGAACACCCAGAATACCCAGGGCAAATTTCAATGGACCAGCAATATCTTATTTTCCATCAACCGCAACAAAATCCTGAGCCTGGGCGATGGAGTCAGCTACCTGATTTCCGATCCCAATATTGCGCAGGTTGGACAGCCCTTGGGTGCCTTTTTTGGCTTCCAATCGGCGGGCTTGTTGCAAACGGGGGATGATGTGGAGAAAATTCCGGTGATTGATCCGGCAACCACCAAACCCGGCGACCGCCTCTACACTGACATCAACGGCGATGGCAAAATCACCCAGGCCGACGATCGCACCATCATCGGGTACGCCCAACCCAAGTTTTTGGCTGGGTTCACCAACAATTTTGCCTACAAGGGCTTTGACCTCTCGATTTTCTTCTACGCCTCTTATGGCAATCAAATTTTCAACCAAAACCGCCAACAGCTAGAGCTGCTTTCCGGGCAGCAAAACGCAGCTTCTTCAGCTTTGGATCGTTGGACACCAACGAATCCGGCCAATACCGTACAAAGAGCCAAAGAAGACCCCGCGCCCGTGACCACCAGCCGCTACGTGGAAGATGCTTCTTACCTGCGCCTGCGTACGCTCACCTTTGGCTACACTTTCCCCAAAGGCAAGTTGAAGGCAATCAAAAATCTGCGCCTCTACGTACTGGCCAACAACCCATTGACCATCACCAAGTACACGGGTTATGATCCCGATGTGAGCCGCAACGAACAATCCACTCTTCAGCAGGGGATTGATTACGGTTCGTATCCAATTGCCAAGTCGTACCAGTTTGGTTTGAACATTGGGTTTTAAGCCCAGGCTTTGTCCTCATTTTTCAGCAAAAAACATCCATCAATGAACAAGATATTGCGTTTCACTTTCGCATCCATCATACTCCTGGGGCTACAAACCTGCACGAGCCTGGAAGAAAATCCCGAGGCATTTTTGACCAGCGACCAGTTCTACCAAACCCAGTCGGATGCCATTGCCGCCGTCAACGCGGTGTATCAGCCGCTCAATGGCAGCGGTCAGACGATTTACAATAGTCTTTTCCAAATCGGCATGGACATCGCTTCCGACGAAGCACTGCCCGGCCCTCGCGCCCGCAATGCCAACGTACGCGCCTTTGCGGTGCTCTCGCATGCCACGACCAACGACCGTGTAGACGAGATTTGGCGTCAGCACTACGCGGCCATCAACCGCGCCAACATTGCCATTGAAAAAATTCCAGGCATCAACTTTGATGCTACGTTGAGAACAAGATTGGTGAATGAAGCTAAATTTTTGCGTGCTCTGTATTATTTCAACCTGGTACGCCTCTACGGGGGCGTGCCCCTCATCTTGCAGGAGCCGAGTGATTTGAGCAAAGACAAGGTTCAGGTTACTCGGGCCTCCGCAGATGAGGTGTACCGCCAAATCATCGCCGATTTGAAAGACGCCGAGGCCTTGCCAGCCAGTTATGCCAAAAGTGACCTGGGCCGTGTCACCGGTGGAGCTTCCAAATCATTATTGCTGCGCGTTTACTTGACCCGCAAGGATTGGGACAACGCCATTAGCAAAGCAGCTGAAGTCATCAATGGGCCTTATGGCTACGACCTTTTTGCCAACTTTGCCGACGTGTTCAACAAAGCCAACAACAACGGCAAGGAACACATTTTTTCAGCTCAATTCAAAAGCAATACCAACGGGCGGGGCAACTCCCTGGGCAGCCGCGGCACACCCACCGGGATTCCTGGCATAGATGGTGGGGATGCGGATATTCCAACAACCCAATTGTATCCACTTTACACGGCTGAAGACAAACGCCGCGATGTGACCTTTTTTACTTCCCTGGTGGGTTCCAATGGGAAAACCTACACTTTCACCCCCCACTTCCGCAAGTATTACGATCCAGCGGTGAATCCAAATACAGGTGACTCGGGTATCAATTTCCCGATCATTCGTTTTGCGGACGTGTTGCTGGAATATGCCGAAGCACTCAATGAAAAATCGGGGCCTAGCGCTGAAGCCTATACTGCGCTGAATCGTGTACGCACCCGTGCAGGTTTGCAGGCTTTGAGCAATTTGTCACAAAGTGAATTCCGGGAAGCGGTCTATCTGGAGCGCCGCCTGGAATTTGTGTATGAGCACCAACGCTGGTTCGATCTGGTGCGTACCGGGCGGCTCATCCAAAACCTGAAAGCTGTCGGCAAAACCAATGTCCAGGAGAAACACTACCTCTATCCGATTCCTCAACGGGAGATTGATTTGAATCCAAATTTGGATCAGAATCCGGGGTGGTAGAGCCGCACAGCTGTGCGACTGGCGCTGGTACAAGTCTCCAGACTTGTACCGATATCTTCACGTCTCCAGACGTACTTCAGGGCACATTTTTTGAAATGCCACACGTCTGGAGACTTGTACCAGCCTGAACAGAATCCGGGCTGGTAGACGCCGAGCAGCCCTGCTTTTTCATCTTTAAAAACCATAGACATGAGACCTATACTTTTTGTCTTTGCCTTATTTCTAACACTTAGTGCCTCGGCACAAAAAAAGGGTAAGACAACACCCGCTCCCACCCCCAGCAAACCCAACATCATTCTCATCATGGTCGATGACCTGGGTTACTCCGATTTTGGCGCTTATGGCTCCGAAATCCAGACGCCCAACATCGACAAATTGGCCTTTGGTGGGTTGCGCCTCAAGGAGTTTTACAACAACTCCATTTGCGCCCCCACCCGCGCTTCGCTCATCACCGGGCAGTACCCGCACAAGGCAGGACTGGGTTATTTCAATACCAACCTGGGCTTGCCCGCCTACCAAGGCTGGTTGAACCAGGAATCCCTCACCTTTGGCGAGGTGCTGCAACAAGGCGGCTACAACACCTACCTGACCGGCAAATGGCACGTCGGCAACGACAGCCTGTACTGGCCCAATCAGCGGGGATTCAACAAGTTTTACGGTTTCATCGGCGGAGCCAGCAATTATTACGACATCAGTCCTTATCCCGAAAAGGCACCACCGGTGGAATTGGTCGAAAACAACCAGCGCATCAACCTCGCCCCCGGCAAGTACCTGACCGACGAAATCACCAACCACGCCCTTTCGTACATCAACGAATCCAAGGACAAACCTTTTTTCCTTTACCTGGCCTTCAATGCGCCGCACTGGCCGCTGCAGGCACCCGCGGAAGACATTGCCAAGTACAAGGGCAAATATAAAATCGGCTGGGATTCCTTACGCGCCCAGCGTTACCGCCGTCAACTGGCCTTGGGCATTGCCGATCCCCGGCAAAAAGTGGCCGAGCGCGACCCGGAAGTAGTAGCCTGGGAGAGCCTCACTTACGATGAAAAAGAGTTGTGGCAGCGCAAAATGGAGGTCTATGCAGCCATGGTCGACCACGTGGATCAAAGCGTGGGCCGGGTAGTGGAAGAGTTAAAAAAGCTCAAAAAAGACGACAATACCTTGATCGTTTTGATTTCTGATAACGGTGCACAGGGTGGATTAAATCAGCTCGGTCAGCGGCGGCGGCAGCGCAGCTCCGGACCGATCGGTTCAGCTGGCTCTTACGATTACCAGGAGCAAAACTGGGCTTATGTGTCGAATACGCCTTTCCGCAACTACAAAGCCACCTCGCATGAAGGAGGCATCAGTTCGCCCTTTATTGCCTGGTTTCCCAAAAAGATCAAGGCCGGAACGATTACCAAAGGAACGGGCCATTTGATTGACCTGGCACCTACTTTTTACGATGTGGCCGGTGTGAATTATCCAACGAATTATCGTGGCGTCCAAACCAACACTTTGCCCGGGGTGAGCCTGAAAAACCTCCTATTTGAAGGCAATGACCTTGTTCGAAACGAACCCATTTTTTGGGAACGAGCAGGCAATCGCGCCGTGCGCAAAGGCAAGTGGAAACTGGTTTCTCTGTACAATCCTCCA
>Ga0116157_10004103_pt1 | contig 13694 bp, 13 predicted proteins | sample AD_UKC048_MetaG_FD_89882 | JGI IMG/M metagenome (GOLD analysis project Ga0116157, IMG submission 89882) | Active sludge microbial communities of municipal wastewater-treating anaerobic digesters from USA - AD_UKC048_MetaG | ecosystem: Engineered > Bioreactor > Anaerobic > Digestate | place: USA...
ACGATCAACAACAAAACACTGAATGCGGCAAGCGTCAGGTAGAAACGTTGCTGTATCTCGAGGTTTTTTTCACGTTGGCTCGCCAGCGCTGCGGAAACCTTGAGTTGTTCGACTTCGTATTCCTGCTGGACGTATTTCAAGCGTGCATTGAAATCGTCGTTGGCCTGCGTTCGATCATAGGCATCTAGTGCGGTTTCCAGTTCGATCAATCGCGCCATCAGCGGCTCGAGTTTCGAACTTGGCCTGTCATGCCCGAGCATCACTTGGACCAGGGCGCGCAAGGCCTGGCGCTCATCGCGATCGAGTTTCAGCTTCCTGTAAGTTTCCTGCGCGAGCATAAGTTCGCGTTCGGCCAGCGCGCTGTCGGACTTATTGATGGCGGCCAGCCCCAGCACTTCATGGCCAAGGCCGAACAATTGCGCGTTTTTGAGCTGTTCGCCCAAGGCCAGGATTTTCTGGCCGTTTGCCACTTGCGTTGGAACATCGTTCTTCATGCGGGCGATGCGGGCATCTTCCAGAAAGAGTTCCGCACTCAATTTCGGATCCTGTATTTTCTCGGTGAGGCTAAGCGCCATCTTCAGGACATTTTGCGCCTGGGTGATATTGCCCAGTTGCGCCATCGCCCGTGATTGGTTTCTGAGTAAGCGGGTCCGGATCAGCAGGGCCGGGTTGTCACCGAGAGCGACCAGACCACGGGCTGCATAATCTTCAGCCAGCGCGTGCTTGCCGAGCGTGTAGCTCATGGAGGAATAGGCAAGATAAACGTCGGCAGAGAGTTCGGCATAGGGGTGTAGTTTAAGCAGGCTCACCGCTTCACCCAGTAAACGTTCGCTGCGGTTGAATTCCTGCAGCGGCATCAATCCACGGCTTTCGGAAACCAGGCCTCGGATCTCGAGTTCAGGCAAGTTTGCAGCTTGCGCCGCCATTCTTGCCTTGTGCGCGGAAAGCGCCTGGCAAGACCAATCGGCAACCACGCGACAGGCATTTGATTGGGCCAGGTATAACAAGGCCAGTTCTTTGTTGTCTTTCGAGCTCTCGGCTTGTTTCAGAAGGTCCGGTAGCTCGGTAAGAACACCTTTGGGGTCCACCAAGGCACGCGTTTCAAGCGGATGTCTGGATAAAGACGAAGCAATCGCCTCCGCCTGATCACTCGGCAGATAAAACAGGATGGTAAACAGTAGCAAGCTAAACGCTTTGAAGGCCAGCGGCATAATTAATGATTGCCTGCTCATGCTAAGCACATCCCCGTTCCGATCCCGCCGGAGTATAGCGCGGAAAGGCTTGGCAACCGCAACGGGTGGAATCAGGCGTGATTGTCCGGCTCGAAGAACAACCACTTTATTTCCGGAAATTTCTGCCGCATGTCGACTTCGATTTTGTTGATTTGCCTGATCAGGTCGCCGGTACGCAGTTCCGGGTCCATACCGACCTTGACCGACACCATGATTTCCGGACCGAGTTGCAGGGTAATCACATTGTGGATTTCCATGGTATCCGGATGCGAGTGCAGATAATCCTCGATCTCCTTGCGTCTTGCTGGCGCCGCGCTCTGGCCAATCAGTAGCGCCTTGATTTCAATGGCGACAAAGACGGCAATCACGATCAGCAAGACACCGATGCCGATGGTGCCGATCGCATCGTAAAGCGGATTGCCGGTGATCATGCTGATACCGATGGCAGCAAGCGCGAAGGCCAGGCCTAGCAATGCCGCCAATTGTTCACCGAATAACACGATCATTTCGCTGTTGCGGCTTTCCCTGAACCAGTGCCAGAGGGAATTTTTTTCACGTGCCTGATTGATTTCCTGCAGGCAGGCGCGCAGCGACAGCCATTCCAGCACGATGCTGAAAACCAGCACGGCGATGGCCAGCCAGGGTTTTTCGAGTGGTTCCGGATGGGATAGCTTGTGTATGCCTTCGTAGACGGAAAATGCGCCGCCGACCGAGAACAACATCAAGGCAACCAGGAAGGACCAGAAGTAGGTTTCCTTGCCATAGCCCAGTGGAAAATCCGGTGTCGCCGGTAACTTAGCCCGCTTCATGCCGAGCAGGAGCAGGCCCTGATTGCCGCAATCGGCCAACGAGTGCACCGCTTCGGCCAGCATTGCACCGGAACCGGTAAACAAGGCCGCCGCCAACTTGGCGGCGAAAATACCAAGGTTTGCACCAAGGGCGTAAAAAATGGCGCGGGTCGAATTACCGGGATTGGACACGATTATTTCTTTTCGGCGGTATCGAGAAAGTAGGCAATGACTTCGCCGCTCACTTTCATCGTGATGGCATTGCCTCGACGATCCAGCGTTTTGCCGAATGGCAAACGGACCCAGCCTTCGCTGATGCAATATTCTTCGACGTTATGTCTTTCTTCGCCCTTGAAACGGATGCCGACGCCTCGCTCAAGAATGGCGGCATCATAAAAAGGGCTCTTCGGATTGACCGCCAGACGGTCGGGAGGGGTATCGCTCATGAAGGCATCTCGGAGAAAGGGGATGCCATATTTTAGCAGGGCTTTATAGCGCCAGTGCAGCGATTACGGACCAGGGGTGACTTCTTGATGGATATTCGCACCGGATTTCTGCTCACCATACCTGCTCACGCGATTGCGGCCCTCGCGCTTCGACTGATACAGCGCCTGGTCGGCTTGCGAGAGCAGGGTGTCGAAGGTGTAACCGGAAATCAGGGTGGTGGTAACGCCGAAACTGGCCGTCGCCGTGAAAGTATTGCCGGTTTCGGCGGTATTGATATTGGCAATATGTTCGCGGAAGCGTTCGGCCATGCTTGCCGCACTTTCGAGATCGCTGCTGCGCAGCAGGATCGCAAATTCCTCTCCGCCAATCCGGCCGATGCAATCCTGTTTGCGACAAACAGGACGGATGGCTTCGGTTACTTTTTTCAATACCCAGTCACCGGCGGAGTGGCCATAGCGATCATTGATGGATTTGAAATTATCCAGATCGAACATGATCAGTCCGAGTTGCTCGGATTTTTTGGCCGCCTCGCCCAAAGCCTGTTCCACATTCTTGGTGAAGTGGTCGCGATTGCTTATACCGGTCAGGGTATCGGTTTCCGCAAGACGGCGGAAAGCCATTTGCATGCGTTTGGTCCGGTAGGCCCACAAAATGATGATTGCCAGCAATGCGGCTAGCAAAATGACCAGCAATGCACCGTAGTGGGCTTTTTGTTTGGCCACCATTTGTTCAAGTTGCAGCACCTGGTTTTTCTTGTTGAGCAGGGCGATGGTCTGGTTTTTTTGCAGGGTCTCGTGCTTGACCAGCTGGTAGGCAAGCTCCCTTGCTTTTACGTCGGTGAGATAGGCTTTATCGGCTTCGGCATATTTCTTGTAATGAGCAAGTGCCGAGCTGGCGTCGCCACGACGGACTGCAATTTCGTAAAGGGTCTTTTCGCCGACGACAAGCGATTTCGAAAAAGGGATTGAAGCGCTTTGCTTCACGGCAATGTTTGCGTGTCGTTCCGCTTCGGCCAGATTGCCGGATTGCAGTTTGTATTCGGCGAGGAATGAGTGGAACTCGCTGATCAGGCGCGGATAGCCGGTAGCTTCGGTTTCCTGCAGATATTTTTCGAGCAAACCTACCGCCTTGCCGGCATCGCCTTCCCCAAGCCATTTTCGTGCCAGGAATGCACGCGAGCCATTGGCGAGAAGTATTTCGCCGTGCTCGGAACAGGAGTTGATCATGCTGTCAATTTCGCTGTCGTCTACCGGCCATGATTTGAGATTGAAATAAGCTTCGAGCAACATATTGTTGGCGAAACAGCGGGAGCGTGGTTCGGGATTGTCGGCGAGAATTTGCTCGGCGTAATGTTTGCCAAGCTCGTATTGGCCGACTTGATTGTAAAGTACGGTGGCAACCAGTAATCCGTCATGACGCAATTTGCGATCAACGATCTTGTCCTGCAGCAGCAGTATTTTGTCCAGATAGGCAAAGCCCGCACCGAAATCCCGGGTGACGGCATAACTGTTGATCATCAGCAGGCCGGCGCGATACCTGAGCGCCACATTTCTCGATTGCTCGAAAATGGCCGATGCTTTTTGAATTGCAAGATTGTATTGGCCGGAATAGGCGAGCCGGTAAGCCTGCAGGTACCTCAGTTGCTCGAGCTGGTCTGCTGTTGCATTGGCAGCATTCGCGTCCAGTTCCTGAAGCAACTGTTCGAATTTTTTCGGGTCGGCGCTGCGCAAGCCATCGGCTTGCTCTAGTTGTTTGCCAAAGTCGGTAGAACCGAGGGCAAGAGGCGACAGCAGGCATAGACCGATGAAAACCAGTCTGAAGAAAACGCCATCCCTGCCTGCACGCATGCCTCTGCCCTCGTTGAATCAATTTGCCTGCGATGAGTCTTTCTGTTCCTTGTCTTCGTCTTCGTCAGGCTTCTTTTCACCCTGATCATCGTCTTCGGCCGGAACCAGCATCATCATCATTTTCATGCGGCCGCCGAGAAGATCGTTCAAGGCATCATGGTCACGGTTAAGCAGGGCATGCTCTGCAACATCGTCAACGCCAAGCGCCTTTACGGTAGTAGTGAACTCTTCCGGTGACATATTCGCCAATGCTGCATCTTTGCCCATCGATTCAAGAAACTGAATAATATTCGACATCTTCGACTCCCTGTTATTGGTGTTTGGGTGTTGCGGGTAAATTGGAATTTAACACACGATCCAGTTCCTCGATGCGCAATAGCATGGCGTCGTTACGCGCGAGGGGCTGGCATGGCGGCAATACCATGGTCGATTGCAGGAACAACTCGGTATCGATCAACGCCGATAAAGCCAGTTTCTGCATTCGGGGCTTGCTGATCGGTAAAGTTGCCGCCTCGTAAATAATCACCTCGTGGTGTGGAGGATAATATTCCGTCAACAGTTCGACCAGTAATTGCCGATAGGCGCTTCCTGTGGCATAGCGCCTGAAGCTGCGGTCCCCGGCAATGCCGACCTGCCAAAGCACGAGGTAGGCGGAGGTATCGATCTGACGACGATAGAACATGAATTGGCTGGCTTCGTAATGCTGGCAACCGACCCGGCCGGGGTCGATGCCAAGATCAGCGTAAAGGCAATCCTCGGCTGAAATGCCGGGCTCCATATGCGCGACAAAACCCTCGGCACGCGCCAGTTCGATAACCCTGTGCGGCGCGTAGGCGAATACGCCAGGATGCCCGTAGAAAGCACCGCATACTTTCTTGCCGCCACGCAGTTCCGAGAGCATGAGATCCACCATTTCCCGATAGGTGTCGTGGCGGGATTTACCTTCGCTGTAAAGTGGTTGAAGGCTGCGGACATCTCTGTGCATTTCCTGCAGCCAGAGTTCGACCACGGGGTCCGAGACCGCAGCAAACACGACATCGGCGTGCTCGATATAACTGCGTGACCGCGGGCTGATATGAGCCCCGAGCATCATGCCGGTACCAACGCAGACCAAACTTCCGGAAGTATTCATTCGAACTGGCCGCCCCTTCGGCCTTTAACCCCAAGCGGCTTGCCCTATAGGAAGCCGTCGTCGTTGTAATCATACTGCATTCGCCAGTGCTCTTAGTGCTTGCCAACGGTCACGAGATAGAACCCAGCGACAGGTTGACCGCTTGTCTGTAATGCCGCTTTCGCGCAGGAAGCAAAGTCTTTGAACAATACGGATGACGGCCCTGTTTTCGTTTGCGTGATTGACTATGATTCGCTCCAATCGGGTGGCCCCAAATGCAATATCCATCATTTGATTAATGACTTCCGTGGTGTATCCGCGATTTTGGTACTCCGCCAGCATGATGTGGCCAAGTTCTGCATGCATCGGTTCCGGCATCAACTGACCGAAAGCTAAGCCAAGCAAGCCGATATTTGCCTGCGATATTTTTTCCTGGATCACCCAAGTGTAGTGCGGCAGGCGAACTGCCGTGCTTGTGTTCAGGACAGTATTGAAATTTCTTAATGCCGCCTCTGCCTTCAGCGGCTCTCCGATGTGTTGCATAAGTCTCTGGTCGGTATAGCAAGCGCAATAAAACGCCCTGTCTTCGGCAGCAAGACGCCTGACCAGCAAACGTCTTGTTTCGAAAGTGTCCATTAATCTTCTTTCGCCTTGGCCATTCGCAAAACCCCGTCACCATCGGCGCGCCGATCGAAGATGCAATAGTGGCCACTCATCAAAGGCAAACCCAGGATGCTCTGGTTCGGCCACTTTGGCATTTGCCGCATCAACAGAAAAAAACATTCGCCGGCATTCACCGAATTCCGCTGCCAGTAATTGCCGGGAGTGCAGCTGAACGTGACTTCGTCACCGGAAGGCGATTCAAGATGGAAATGAAGTTTGGGCCAGTCGCGGGTATTTATCTCATCGTTGGGCAGGCCATGCTCTTTCTGGAAGCTTGATTGAAAACGGGTTATCAGATCAGGAAAGCTTTTATCGCATTCGGCGAAGTCGGCAATCACGGCGTCATAGATGGAGGCTTCCAGTACCAGGAAGCTGCTTCCGGTATCGAATATGGCATTGCTGGCATAGCTGTTCATATATTTTTCCAGCAATGCGGGCGCGGGTATTCTTGGACGATCGCCCACCTGCACTGCAATCAGGTTGGCGTTGTAGTAAAGCTCGTGCACGATTTTCGCAGTCTCGAAACCACCTTCGTATAGCGACTGGCATTCTTCGCCACCGCCGAGTACGAGCACGCCGCTGTTCAACGGGTCCGAAGCTAGCTGTTCCGGGCTGGCATTGTCATCGAGTACATGTACAAGTGCCCGCTTCACCAGCATCGAGAATTTATCCGAGATAATTCCTTCTTCTTCAAGCGCACTGAAACAGGGCGTCAAATTGACTAGAGGTTGTTCATAGAGCTGCGTCTTGAATTCCGAGAAGGCACTCGGTTCCTGTGTGTTGAAAGGCCAGGGCCAGGTATGGGTGGGCTCGATCATTTTTTCGGCCAGCAGAGCGCTGACATCGTGGGCCTTGTCGAGTTTTTTGTAGGCCAGACCCAGTAAACCGTCGGCGTCGCGGAAATTCTGCGCCGATGTTTCCACGAGTGCGATCTCGGCATCTGGCAACACACGCGCATGCCGTTTGTCACCGAACGCGATTTCCGTTTTCAGTACTGGCCCGGCCCAGGTGCCGACGCCATAGGCAATGGATTGCGCCAGGCTGGTGGCGTGAAGACAGGAATCATGCGATGGATCATAGGCCTGCGGTAATACCACCAGGCTGCTGCTGCCACTGTCGAGCAGGACGTTGGCCACGCGTTTTTGGCTACCTATTTTTATTTCAACCGTATAGGCGCCTTTCGCATAAGCAAGCGTCGTGCGCAGTTTCAGGTAGTTCTGTTCCATCCATGGGGTCCATTTGAAAGCGAATGGCTATTCTTATGGGATTCATGGAAGAAAGTAAACGCATCAGGGCCCGGGGTCTCGATGGCGTAAAGCTCTTCGTTGCAAGCGATCATTGGCGAGAACGATGATCTTTTCCCGTTCGCTATTCGTCGCCTGATGCCAGACCAGGATTTCACTGATATGGCGACCGCAGCCCATGCAGACATCGGCCTCATCCAGACAGCAGTTGCGGACGCAGGGCGATGCCGTGCGTTGATCATTCTGATTGTCAGCGTTTATTGTCACTGGATTGCAAAGTGCGTGGCGGGTCGATGTATTTGTCGGGCAATGCCGTCGCTGCCGCCGAGCACTGCGAGGTATTGGCATTGCAGACGATGTAGCCTGGCTTTGGATTGGAACCCAGTTTCTCGGTAAAGCTGCCGATATTATCCATCGTTGCCCGCAAGCTGCCATCCCGATACACGTCTACGGTGGTAGTTCCATTTTGCCAATTCAGTTTGACAAGTTTCGGACCCTTGCGATTGGGTTGTGAGATCCGGGCTTCAAGATTACCGGGGACGATTAATGGTGGTTCGGCATTACGGACGCAGTCATAGGTTTCCACGATACGATCGCCGGTGTCGATGACCGAAAAATCCTGTACCCGCACCGGTGAAGCGGGTACGGACTGGTCGAATACGCGCGAGCTGATATTCAACTCGCTCCACTTGTGTGTGGTGTAAATATCGTCTTCGGCGGTCAATGCAATATTGCCGCCATCGGAAAGAACAATGCCGTAGCGCTGCATGGTGCGCAAAATAACCTGGGCAGCAGGATTGTAGGAACTCACCGGAAAATCCGATCTCAGGCGCAAACGCGAACCATAGGGAATAGTCGTAGGTGGGCCACTGGGGCCGCCGGCATGGCTGCCGGGTCTTACATAAAGCGGAATGCGATTGGTCGTGTTCGGCAAGGGATCATTCGACGCCATGCGGGGATTGGGCAAAATAAAACGGATGGCATGCCCAAGATCGCCATTGCTGATTTGCGTTGCCGCGTAAACTTCGTCGGCATTGAATAAAAGCGGCGCGATGGGAAAGCCCGCCGCATCGGCACTGGTGCAATGTTCGCCGCGGTTGCTTGCCTGATAAATGCGGTCGAGTTTCCAGATTGCCAGACATTGGGCCTGCAAGCCATTCGCACCAGAGGCGTTGGCACGATAAGCCTCGTACAAAACATTATCCTGCACCACCAACAGATGGCAGTCTTCATTGTTATTGTCGCAGGTCAGGTTGCCGGAGCCTTCGATGGCGGCATTCGCAGGTACCGGCATGCTGGTGCCAATGGGCTCGCAGTCGGGTGCGTAATACTGGTTGGCGGCCGGGAATCCGATAATCGTGCGAGTCGGCGAACCCGCCGGAGCACGAACAATACGCATTGCGAAATCAATCTGCATGCGGCCAAAGCCAAAGCCGCCCAGATTGGCAAGGCTGGTAATCATGGAAGCCGATTGAGGATGCAGCGGAGCCTGGCTGATGTTTTGATGCCAGACCGCTTGCGCCGGAAAGCGGGGAGGTGCTTCCGGATATGCCTGCAGCCCATAGCACAGGCAGGTGACAAAAACGGCAATACGTATTACTTGGCGCATCCTCATTTCCCCGCAGCCTACTGGCCACAAGAATATCGCCATCGCGCATTTAAGGGGAGAAATAGCCTTAACGAAGCTAAAACAAGCCCTCGATGAATTGAGGGCTTTTGTGGAACAGAATCATAGGATCAACATAAAAATCAGCGCGCCCAGATATCTACCCGTGCCTGATCCCGACTGCGTTCGGTATCGCCAATAATGCCGATTTCGACCACACAGCGGCTGCCGCCACGTAAATCTATCCAGCGGGTCGAACCGCCTTTTGAAATGCGATCACGAACATTCAAGTTGTCGCGTTCGCCATTGGCATAGCGAACCCAGAGTCTTTCGATTTCGACTTGTCCGCGACTGGTACGCAGCTGGATGGCATGGATGCCGTTGCGGCAGTTCCTGAATCGCAGCACATCGCGATCATTTTCCGAATGGCTGAGTCGCGTGCTGCCGAGATGTTTCACCTTGTCGTAGCGTGCGGCATCGGCCGTGGTGGCAAAGCCAATGCAGAGAGCCATGATGGCGAGCAATGTTTTTTTCATACGGACTTCCTTTCGTTTGGTTTCATATGGGTGACACGAAGGAAGGAACGGGATTCAACAAAATTAGTTTACCTATCGAACTCCCGCGTTCAGCCAGCGGCGAGGTTTATGTATGGCTATTCAGTTATAAAAAAACGCCGCATTTTGCGGCGTTTTTTCGGGAAGTATCGGTAACGACTATATTTTGACCAGCTCAACGCGGCGGTTTTTTGCGCGTCCGGATTCGTTCGCGTTATCGGCAATCGGCTTGTCCGGACCGAAGCCTTTCGAGCTGAGTCGGGCGGGATCGACGCCCAAGCCAACGAGCGCACCCAATACACTGCGTGCCCTAGAAGTGGATAGTTGACGATTGTGATCTGCGCTGCCGGTGCTGTCGGTATGACCTTCGATCGAAAGTTTCAGGTCAGGATTGGCGGTCAGCAATTTATTGATTTCATCCATCACCGGCTGGCTGTCGGGTCTAAGCGTCGCCTTGTCAATATCGAAATTGATATACAGGGCGACATGGCCATCGGTATCCAGTGCTTTCTTCATGGCGCTTGCATCGAGAAAACCGAGTGATTGTTTCATCGCTTCCTTTTCAAGCACGGTGACATAACCATGCGGAGGAAAGGCGCCGGTCGCAATGTGAATCCAGTATTCCTTGTCGGGCGTGCGAATCAGATAGCTGTAGTGTTCGTATCCGGAAGTCGGAGCCACACTGCGCCAGGATTTTTCTACGACAGCCAGTCCGCCGGCATCATCCACGATTTTGCGGGTAAATTGCGTCGTGCTGATTTTCTGTCCGCCGAGTGCGGTGATGGCATTTTCATAGTTGCGATGAAATTCCAGTTCGGAATATTTGCGTCCGGTATCGGGGTTGGTCAGGTTCATCAGATTGTTGTACAGCTTTCCTTCCACCGGAACCAGTTTTTTGCCGGCCAGGAAAAAATGGCGATCAAAACCGATCAGGCTGTCCTTTTCATCCTGTGCATACACAAGACCTTCGGGAGTCTTGAAGAAAGGAAAAGGCGGCAATGCCACGGTGCTTATCGGCACACTTTCTACACTGAACTCGGTACTCGCAGGTGCTGCCGTTTCAGTGGCAGGTGTTGTCGATTCGGCTGTATCAGCTGGCTTTGCAGCAGCTTCGGGCGCTGCCGGTTCAACAACGCTTGGTGTGGTCGGGGCAGCTTCTTCTTTTTTACAGGACACAAGCAACAGCATGAAAAATGCACTGCTGACGAACAAGGGATTCAATCGCATGGGGTTCTCCTTCTGGCGCGAGGCCGATTTTAAGCATATCGGGTTGCATTATTAAACGTGAAATGGCAATAAATGGGCCAGTCGGCATTCAGTGACATGGCAATCGCGGTAAAATTACCGGCATGACCGAAGCCAACGCAGCGTTTACCGCCTTATGGCACCCGTTTCTGACCGGTGCAATCGCATGGAGCGATTCCTGTCTGTTTTTGCGTGCCCGGGCCGGGAAAATTCCGGATGGGATAAAAACACTGGGTATCGACTGCGTTCAGAGCTTCAAGCCGTTTGCGGATGAACTGCAGCGATCGGTTTTTTCCCTTCTTGAAACCATCGACAAGAAATATCCGCTTGTGCTCGTCCTGCCACCGCCACAGCGTGATGAAGCGCGTGCCCTGTTCGTGCAGGCCTTGCAGTATGCCGAAGAGGGCGGAATCGTGGTCGTCAGCATGGAAAACAATGAAGGTGCAAAATCCGGCGAAAAAGATCTGCGGCAATTGGCGCCGGATCTGCAGTGCGTCAGTAAAAACAAATGCCGGGTTTTCTGGGTCACGAAACATCGAATCAATGAAGCACTGATGCATGCCTGGTCGATGCAGGACGCACCGCGTTTGCTTGAAACGACAGGGTTTATTTCCCGCCCCGGAATTTTTGCCTGGAACCGAATTGATGCAGCTTCAAAATTACTCGCATCATATTTGCCGGATGATTTAGCTGGATACGGTGCCGATCTAGGCGCGGGTTTCGGTTATCTCACCCATGCCGTGTTGATGAGGAACAAGAATATCGACGCCATGGATGTATTTGAAGCCGAAGCACGTGCGCTGGAATGTGCAAAATTGAATCTTGCGCGATTCGAGGCAGGTTCGAAACTGGCCTACCACTGGCAGGATGTTACGCAGGGAATTCAAGGTTTACATGACTTCGTAGTAAGCAATCCGCCATTTCACGCCGGTCATGCCGAGGTACAGGTAATCGGTCAGGCTTTTATCAAAGTGGCAGCAGAGTCACTCAGGTCAGGCGGGCGCTTCTACATGGTAGCCAACCGGCATCTGCCCTACGAAGAAAGTCTGAGAAATCATTTTTCGAGTATTGATGTGCTTGCTGCCGAAGATGGCTATAAAGTGTTCAAGGCAGTCAGGTAGAACCACGGGAAAACAATGAAATTAGTAAAGCATATTTCCAATCTGGGTTATGGCAGTCGCAAGGAAGTGACATCGATGTTCCGCGAAGGGCGCATCACCGATGCTGCCGGTGAAGTGTTGTATGCGGACGATGTGACCAGTCATGACAATATCCGGGTCGATGATGAGCTACTGGATCCGGCTTCCGGCATGATCCTGATGTTGCACAAGCCGGCAGGATATACCTGCTCGACGAAGGACAAGGGACGTCTGGTTTATGATTTGTTGCCAGATCGTTTTCGCATTCGCAAACCGGTATTGGCCCCGATCGGACGATTGGACAAGGAAACTACCGGCCTGCTGCTGATGACGGATGATGGAGATTTGTTGCACCGGATCATTTCACCGAAAAACAAATTGCCGAAAGTTTACGAAGCCGAATTGGAGAAACCCCTGCGTGGCGATGAAATCGAATTGTTTGCCAGTGGCGAGATGATGCTGGAATCGGAAAATTCGCCGCTCGCGCCCGCCGTCTTGCAATCCGTTTCGCAACTGCGGGTCCGCCTGACGATCATTGAAGGCCGCTATCATCAAATCCGGCGCATGTTTGCCGCCGTGGGCAACCATGTGGTGCAGCTGCATCGTAGCGAGATTGGGGGCCTTGATCTTGGCGCTTTGCCATCCGGCGAATACAGATTGCTGGACGAACAGGAGCAATCGCGTTTGTTCGCCAGGGAAAAATCATGAGGTTCCTGTCCTTGCCGCTCGCTTTTATCGCCATTGGCCTGGTGATGTTGAGTACTGTGCTGCATACCTCGGTGCTGTTTGTCATGTCTTTGTTGAAATGGCTTTTGCCCTTCCATGCCACTCGCAAAGCGCTGTCTGTGTTGCTGATAAAAATTGCCGAAAGCTGGGTGGGTTTCAACAGCTTTCTGATTGACGTTGTCACCCCGACAAAATTTATCGTGACCGGCATGGAATCCCTGAAGCATGAAGGCTGGTACCTGGTCATCAGCAATCATCAGAGCTGGGTTGATATTCCGGTATTGCAGAAAGTATTCAACCGCAGGATTCCGTTCCTGAAGTTTTTCCTGAAAGGCGAATTGATCTGGGTGCCGTTTTTGGGCTTGGCCTGGTGGGCGCTCGATTTCCCTTTCATGCAGCGCTATTCGAAGTCAAAACTGAAAAAAAATCCGCATCTGAAAGGCAAGGATATCGAAGCCACCCGCAAGGCTTGCGAACGTTTCAAGTTCCAGCCGGTATCGGTAATGAACTTCGTCGAGGGAACGCGTTTTACCCCAGTCAAGCACGAACGGCAGAACTCGCCATTCGCCGATCTTTTGAAGGTCAAGGCAGGTGGTATTGCCTTTGTGCTCGATGCGATGGGCGAGAGCATGAAATCGATTCTCGATGTCACGATCGTCTATTCCGACCGCAGGCCCGGACTGCTGGATTTGTTCGCTGGCAGGATCCGCCATATCCAGATCGACATCGCCGAACGGCAGATTACGCCGGATCTGATCGGAGACTATGCGAACGATACGGCGTTCCGCATTCATTTCCACGCCTGGTTGAACGGTGTCTGGCAGCAAAAACAGCTGACGATCGAACGTTTGAGAGCCAATATGGATTAGCCCATGCCTTATGGGCCATGACAGCCCGGGGCCTGAGCTGGTGTCATCAGGAGATCAAAAGGGGAGCTTTATGAAAGAAACGATACGTGTTGTCTTTGCCAGCCTGTTTTTATTGTTTTGTTTCAGTACGTCGGCGATCGCCGCCAATGAAACGCCGACGACTGCCGTCAAGGGTGAGCTCCCTCCCGGCCTGATTATTCCGGAAGTGGCAAGGCCAGGACCG
>Ga0116157_10004110_pt1 | contig 13682 bp, 10 predicted proteins | sample AD_UKC048_MetaG_FD_89882 | JGI IMG/M metagenome (GOLD analysis project Ga0116157, IMG submission 89882) | Active sludge microbial communities of municipal wastewater-treating anaerobic digesters from USA - AD_UKC048_MetaG | ecosystem: Engineered > Bioreactor > Anaerobic > Digestate | place: USA...
CGAAGCTTTTGCCTCGTCAGATGATGCGGTCTGCAGCATCAAAAGCGCAATCGTCATGGAAAAAGTAATCAAGGATTTCGCTGACGTCACGCCTTTCAGAACCTCGGCGCTGAACATTCTTGACATGCTCAAGCAGCCTGATATCTCGTTCGACAAGATTCAGAAAGGCATCATCGACGAGCCATTGCTGATCGCCCGTATCCTGCAGGTAGCCAACTCAGCGTTCTATATGCGCCGCAACCCGGTCGACAACATCGAAAATGCACTGGCATACCTCGGTCTTGAAGGCATCAGGCAGGTTCTTGTGCAGTTGATTTTTCAGAGCCTGGCAACCAAATATTTTGCGCATCAGAAAGACAAGCTGATTCATGGTGAGTGTTGCGCACATCTTGCGGTCAAACTTGCCGAAAGAAAAACCAAAGACCTCATGACTCTCGGGAAAATAAGAGTCGCAGCCCTGCTGCACGATGTCGGCTCGCTGGCTCTGCAGTTCTGCTATCTCGACGAATATGCAAAAGCTGTGGCAAAAGCTGTTTCTGAAAAGCTGAATATTCTGGTTACTGAGAAGGAAATCTTCGGCACCACTCATTGCGAAGTCGGCGCCCGCCTGGCCACAGAATGGAAACTTCCTGATTACGTAAAAACCTGCACTTCGGATCACCACAGCATCGTTTCAGGCCCCTTCGACAAGATCGTCAGACCGGTAATCTGTGCCAACGCCTTTCTTAACAGCGCCATCGACAAATTACAGGGGCTTGATTTCTCACCGCTGGCGAAAGAGTTCTCGCTTACGCCAAATATCTCGGATAACGAGGCGAGAATGGAGCTTCTTGCCTTCTTTACTGAAACCATGAAGTCTTTTACTCCAGAATCGGCCTGAACTGCCATGAAAAATCAGGCGACCATTTTCTCTTAAGCCTGAATTCCAGCGGCTTAAGGCAGATTGACTTCAAAAACAGTCTAATGTTAATTTTGTGTACCCTTTTTTAAGGGTAAGTCATGATGTTGATAAGGATCAGATATGAAAAAGATTCTCGTAACCCTCGCCGTTTTCTGCATGCTTTTCTCCGGCTACGCTTTTGCCGCCGTTGAAGAATTCACTTTTCCCGATGGAAAAGTCGATCTCGTATGCCCGGATGGCTGGAAACATGAAATGACTGACGAAGCAATCCGCATGGCTTCACCCGACGAAGCCGTTCAGTTTGTTTTCGAAGTTCTCGATGTTAAAGACCTTGAAGCCGGTCTCGAAAAGGCCAAGGCCGAAATCGACAAAGCCATCGGCACCACCACTTTTGGTGAACCGGTCGAAGAAAAAATCAACGAAATGCCCGCCATCACTTTTGAAGGCACCTGTGCCGAAAAAGGCCTTGAAGTAATGGTTTCAATCATCATCACCCCGGCCGAAAACGCCCTCTGCGTTTATTATTTCGCCGCTAAGGCAGCTGAAGAACAGCATGCCGCCGGCATTGCCGAAGTGATCAAGGGCATCAAACCTGCCGCTCCTGAAGTCGCCGCCCCGTCCACAGCTCCGGCCGCCACCGAAGAAACTGAACACACCGAAGATGAAGCTGCCGGTGACGAAGAATAACTGAAGATTTTAAGATGTTGATGCAGGTGTCTGCCTACTGGCAGACACCTTTTTTATCAGCCACAGGAGAACCAATATCAGCAAGCATCTTTTAGCCATTCTCATCATTGTTTTTACCTTCTGCTCAATTGAATCAGGCTTTTCTCAGGGCGGACTGACCGCGAAATCAGAAATGGCTGCCGGGCTCTCGGGTAAGACTCGGATTCGCCCGTCTGAACCTGGCCAAAAAGCCTCTGGCTGGACAAAGAAACTAATTGACCAGGGTGTTTCAGATATTTCTGAAAACAATGATTCAGACGATTCTGAACTTTCGGGTTCAGACGAAGACAGTTCTGAAGACAGCACAGTCACAGAAGAAACTGAAGAAAGCGAAGAGGCTGTTGAAGAAGGAAATGAAGAGGAATCAGAAGATTCGACCGTGCAGAAGCCGGAAATGAAACTTGCCACGCCGGGCGACTGGGAACCTTTCATAGAAATGGACGCAAATTTTTTCCCATCATTCCTGATTTCCACGTCCATCATCAAGCTCGACGCGCCTGAAACCCCCGACCCGACGATCCATGGTGACCAGGGCGGTCTGATCGGCATTGGCATAAGAAACCCCGCAAAAGGCACCCGGGTACGCCTGACGATCAGCGAAAATCTCATCATGAACGCTGCCACCATCGAAGCCACTCTGGAAAAAGCTGATGAAATATATTTTCTCTGCCCTCAGATCAGTTTTAAGTATGACATTCTTTTAAAACAGAGGCAGCCTCTCCCGTTGAGTATCAATTTCGCTCTTTCAGTGAACGGAAAAGAACCCGTCACCAGGGTCAAAACTGCTCTCATCCGATCGATAAATGATTGCCCGACCTTCTATACAAGCCTTGCAGACGAGTCCTACGCCGACATCAGCTTTCTGTTCGCTGCTTATGTCAATGAAAGCCACCCGATGATAGATGTAATTCTCAGGGAAGCGTTGAAAACAAAAGTTGTCGACAGTTTCACCGGCTACCAGTCAGGCGATGATGATGAAGTTATCAGACAGGTATATGCAATCTGGAAAGCACTCCAGAAGCGCGGGATAAAGTACAGTTCCATTACCACTCCCTCAGCACATTCCGAAGTGGTTTCCTCGCAAAACGTCAGGTTTATAGAAGAATCCCTCAACAATGTTCAGGCAAACTGCGTCGACGGCAGCGTTCTTATAGCTTCAGTGCTTTACAAAATCGGTATTAATCCATTCCTGGTTATCGTTCCCGGGCACATGTATCTCGGTTTCTATCTCGATGAAAAGGCAGAATCTTACTGCTGCCTCGAAACAACGATGCTTTCAGCCGGCAAAGGCGAAGATTTCTTCGTCGAAACCCTTCAGGAAACCATGCAGGATTTTCAGAAGCACGAAAAGAAATTCATTGCCGACGACGACCCTGACTACCAGATCATCGACATCGACGAAGCCCGCAAGCTTGGCATAGTTCCAATCGCGTTCAGCAGCAATTGACTGCACGCTCAATAATTATGATTCACCTGAATTGAAGCATCTTGGCGGAAACAGACCCGGGTAAACGAAACCCGGACTCAGTTGCGCTTGTGTGAGAAAACTGAGCAGGCTTTCTGCGACTGCAGAACCCATTCATTGTCTTCGCGCTTGCCGGCAACCTCTGAAAGGGCTGCAAGAACCTGCTGTTCGAGAGGCGAGGCAACGCAGAGTATGCCGTATTCACACGGAACGCTGCGCCCTTTTTTGTCGCCGGCAAGGTGAATGGCCCTGAGGCGTGCGATAGTCGCCCCTTCAGCACCAGACTGCATTGCGGCATGCACAAAAGCATCGCCCTCGCCCTCGTGGCAGAGAAAACCGATTTCGCGGTGCGTGTACACGGGCTGCCCTGAGCTGTCATAGTTCGATTCCATGCCGAAAAAGCGCTTGCGCCAGGCGGTACCTTTTTTGAGGTCGTCAATCGCGGCGATGATCTGCTCGATGCTTGCCGCGTGTTCCTGGCGGCCAATTCTGATCAGCGGGTCAACGATACCGGCACGAATCGGGGTCTGATAGAGAAACCCGCCACCAGGCCGGTCGAGGTGCCCTTCTTCGATCAAAAGGCGCTGCAGGCCGTCGGCATCGTGCGATGGCACCATCAGATAGACCAGTTCTTTCTCGGGCGAAATGGTGATGCGCAAAAGCCCAAGCCGATCGCGAATGCCGGTGCCAATGCCGATACTGACGACAGGAACACCCACCCCGAGTTTCAAAGCAACTCTGAACAGGTTAGCACCACTGCCCGACTTTGACTGAATACCGGTTATCAGCGACAGGTCCTTCAGCAATCTGAGATCATCAGCTTCTTCGCATCTTATTTCCGGGGCATCCATGCGGGTAATTTCGGTGAGATCCTGTGCAAAAACTGCCCCGCGACCGGGAATCTGCAGTTCGAGTTCTTTTATCAGCCGGCAGAGCACCATATCAACCGTCGCAGCCGGAACGGTAACCCTGAAAATTTCGGTTGCCACATCGCTGAATTCCATGCCCAGGCCCGGAATTCCGAGAAAACTGGTATTAACTTTCTGTCTGACACAGCGTGAATTCTCGGCAAACAGGGTTCTGACACCAAGCCCGGCGAATATTTCGATTATTTTTCCGCTCAGGCTCTGGTGTGCAATGAGAGTGATTCTTGAAACTTCGCGTGAGATCGCCTGCAGGTCATTCATCGCTGTTTACCTCTGTCTGTGCCTGAAGAAGCTGGCGCTGGCGCATCTGCACGGCAATTCCGTAAATAAGCATCGTCAAAATCGGAAACACCGATGCCATGGCCACAATGCCGAAGCCGTCGACAACCTTCAATTCGCCACCGATTCCCAGGCCCATGGCAAGCACCAGCGGCACGGTAATCGGACCGGTAGTTACACCACCTGAATCCCAGGCGATGCCGGCAAAATCGTCTTCGCTGAAATAAGTCAGGATCGTCACCATCAGATATGAGGGCAACAGCAGCCAGACCACAGGAATAGCATAGAGAATACGGGCAACCCCGACCACAAGCCCAATACCAACTCCGAGCGAAACAGTACGAATAACCCCGCTTCTTTTAACGGTTCCGACCGTCAGGTCTTCGACTGTCGCGCCAAGGGCACTCAGGGCCGGCTCGGCCACCGTCGAACCGTAGCCCATACCAAATGCAAAAATAAAAACGAGCGCGATACCGATCATTGTCAGCTCTGGCCCGAACAGCGGCGGGCGCTCGACGATATGCTCGTAACGACGGGCTTTCTGATCATATCTGGTCGCATCGAAAGGCACCGGGTGGGGAACTCCCTTGCGGTCCTGCAGATAAAAGAACCTGCTCACCGTGCCATGCTGCGAAAACGAGGTCAGCACCTGACCAAGATCGAATGGCTCGAGAATGATACGGCCCTCTTCGTGCGTCTCACTTCTGAAAACCTGCGGCAGCGGACGGCCGACCTGGTCTCCGAGCGGTCCAAGCCCAAGCCTGATACCACTGGTGAGTATACCCATGCCCGCAAGCGCAAACAGAATACCCAGTAAAACTTCGTCAGTGCGCCTCGGCTTGTCACGCAAAATGACCATAAGAACGAACACCAGCAGAATTACCAGCGGCACTACGGCCCTGAATGCAAGCCTGGCTTCATTTTTCACCACTTCCGCACTGTCGGGGGCGACAACATCCGAAGTCGCAGGGCGGCCCGACATTTCAAGAGCGACTATCGCTTTTTCGTTCTCTGAAGCACGCCTGGCAAGCCAGTCATTCAACGCAAGCGCACCCAGCAGAGGCGCGCGCTTTTCCTTATCGGAAAGAAGCCGCAGTGACGACTCGTAGGCAAGCTGATTGCCATAGAATGACTGCCTGGCGGTTTCGTCACCGCGCTGAAAAGCTATTGCCTCAAGCTCTTTTTCGCTTTTTACCAGCTTCATGGCATTGACACGATTGCCCGGCGAGAAGAACTCGGCAGCAGAAACCGGCTTTGGCGTAGTCGAGTTCAGCCAGGCACCCATACATAGAACGCCAATGACCGGGAAAAGCGAAGCGAGGGCGACAATACCGAAGCCGGATGCTGTGCCTTCATGCTTGCCTGCCGAGCGACTGACCCCGATACCCATGGCAAGCACCAGAGGAACGGTTACCGGACCGGTTGTGACACCGCCGGTGTCCCAGGCAAGGTTGAGAATGTGGCGCAGATTTTCATCGCGTGAAAATACCGCCGTCATTGCAAGCAGCACCGGAACCAGAAAATAAATGAAGGGCTTGATCGAAACACCCCAGTAGAAGCGCACCATACCGAAAGCGACCGCAAAACCAACCCCGGCGCCAATAGACATGACCAGCTTGTCGGTTTCGACTTCAAGCAGGCGGTAAAGCAGCGGGGTTTCCCAGGGGGTAACAGTTACACCTGCCAGTCTTAGAGCGGCAATGGCGGGCTCCGCAAGCGTGGCACTCACCCCGAGCAAAAGACCGAAACCCATGATCACTGCAATATTGCACCGCTGAGGCAGCTGCAGCCCCACCCTTTCACCGAGCGGCATCAGGCCAAGAAACAGCCCCTCAAGAAAAAAGGCCAGACCCAGCACCACCATTCCGACACCGGCGGAAATCTGCAATGCATTGGTTGGCGGCGTGTTAAGCACGACAATTTTGAAGGCAACCAGATAGAGAATGATGAAGGCAACAGATTTTACCTGCTCGAAAATCCGTGCTCTGGCGTAATTCCAGACCATCGAGGCTGCAACACGGAAAGGTATATGAATCCGATTAGGCAGTGCCATAACTCCCCCGATTAAACTGAAGTGACTGAAGTATAACGAAGCCGCAGGCAGGCAGAAAAAAACGATATACATCTGCCGGGATGTAGTTATATTAGACTGTCGCAGTGTTCTTGTCAAACATACAGGAAAATACCCGGAGCAATGACGTTGCTGTCGAACTCCCGGTCAGCGCCCGGAATTTCTGAAAATATCAGGGACTTGGCAATATCTGATAATCATGCTTAAATTAAAGATATGACCATTATGCCAGTCGCCGCAAAAACAACGGTAATCTGGCGCCAGAACTTTGTTTGACCACAGGTAAGATAGATCACAACGCGTCTGAAATATTCAATTGCCTTATCAGGGAGGCTCAAAATGCCAGAATTACGCCTTGCAGGCACCGGCCTGCGACTGCTGCTGACCGTCATCCTTCTGCTTTTCATCCTGCCAGCTGGTATGGCCGAACAGGCCACAATGGGCCTGAGTCCCGAACAGATCGAAGAAATCAGCCAGAAGGTCGAACCGGTGCTTAAAGGCAAGCCTGTCACCGACATACCCGAAGAAGACCGGGCAAAGCTATTTCTTGCCGAAGGCCTGTTTCCTGAATCTTTCGATCTTTTCTACCGGCATGCCGAGTATCTTGCACTCGAAAAGCGCAGCTTTACCGAAGCGGTACCCAGAATCAAAAAGGCTCTCGAAATCAAACCCAAAGATCTTGCCGCTCTCGAACTTCTCGCAACCTGCTGTAAAGAGCTTAAAGAGACAGCCGAAGAGGTCTCATGCTGGGAAACCATTCGCCACCTGATCGAAGATGACGATTCAGAGGCAACCCGTGAACTGCGTGAGCGCGTCACGCTCAACCTCGGCCGCATGGCAGCCGAAAACGAGATGGTCATGCGCCAGGGGCACAGGTTTATCATTTACACGCCGGTAAGCAGCGATTATTTTCACGTCGACAAAGAACTGACCGATGAACGCCTTGAAGAGGTTTTTGCGCAGGTAACCGGCGATCTCGAGTGTTTTCCGGCTTTCAGAACATCGATCATCGTTCTCGACCCGGTCAAATTCAACGAAGTAAAACCGACTTCGTGGGCCGGCGGCTTTGCTCAGGGTGGCAGGTCGATGACTCTCAAAACCGAGAGTTTCCCGCAGACCGACCCCGAATCTCGACTGCCGGCCAGAAAAATTCTTCTGCACGAATTTACCCACAACATTGTTGCAATTGCCGCAGACAACCGTTGCCCAACCTGGCTCAACGAAGGTCTGGCGGTTTTCGCTGAGAACAAAGACGACAGTTTTACCGAGTTCAAGCCTCAGATTCCGTCACCTGACAGTCTGATGACCCTCGAACAGCTCGAAAAGGAATTTGCCGACATCAGACAGATCGAGGGCGGCCCCCGTGTCGCTGCCGCCTACAATCTGGCCGGTCTCTATGCAAGGTTTCTGATTCAGAATCACACAATGACAGCGCCAAGACTGATTCTGAATGAACTGAAGAACCGACAGCCTTTTGAAAAGGCCCTGCAACAGGTCTGCACCCTTACGGTCGACGCTTTCGAAAAAAAATTCCGCAACTGGGTACACGAACTGGCAAACCAGTAAACTTTCGGGCCGCTTGCGTCGCCTGTGCCGTATCGCTATAATTGGCGCAGCAGATCCAACTTTGTGCAAAAAGGCGGGCCAACAGAAAAAATGCAGGAATTTTACAACAACCCGGCTGTTCCGACCCTGAATGTAGACACCAGCCAACCGGTCGAGCAGGAAAAAGTTCTTGCCCTGTGGCCTGACGTAATTGCCTACATTTTCGCCGGCATCGGCCTGTCATGCCTGATCAACACCTCGATCGAAACCAGAGATCTCGATCAATCCCTGACATGGGGCGCCGTCGGGTTTGCCGCGCTCTGGGGTTTTACCGGCTTCAGACACGGTCTGTTCAACGAAATTGTTCTACTGGCGCGACTCGCAGTGCCAGCCTTTCTAACCTGGCAGTTCGGAAGCGAAGTCGGCAGTCTTCTCGGCATGCCAAATTTCATCGGCCTCGCAGTTGGCAGCCCGCTGGTTTTCATGCTGTCGTATTTTATCGTCGGCCGGGTTTTCAGACAGCATATTCTCAAGCCGCAGGTGCCAACCATTCCCGGCCAGATTCTCGGGCTGTTTGCCGGCATTGCCGAAGCCGGCGTGGTAATTGCGATAACCGGCTTTGCGCTCAGCTACGTTCCGCCCGGCAACTTCAAAATGGAAAGCTCACTGACCGCAGAGCTCGGCAGGGCTGTCGAACAGTCTGTCGTTAAGCCGATGCTGGCATCGGTTGCCACCGGCCCGGCCACTCTTCTGCCGCTGCTGGCCGACAAAAAATTCATCGAAAAAGCACCAAACATGGACTGGCGAAGCATTGAGCTTGAGCTGTCCACCATCGGTGAGCATCCGAAGATTCAGTCTCTGCTTGAAGACAAGGAGCTTGAAGAGCTTGTAAAAAACAAAAAGTTCACCGAGTATGTTAAACACCCTAAAATCAGAGGCATGCTTACCGACCCCGAGCTCGGCAAAATCGCCGAAAACATCGACTGGCAGAAAATTCACAACGCCATCGAACTTGGCATGCGGCAGCAGAAACTACCCCAGACACCGCAATCCAACCACCATCAGCAGCAATGTCCTTTCCAGACACAGCAACCAGGTGACTCACAACAGCCAATACCGGCACAGACACCTGACGCCGCGCCTTTCCAGATGCCTGAAACTACTCCATGATCAGGCGCTGGAGCAGAGCACGATTTTATTAAGCATAAAAAAAGCATCACTAAACACTTGCAAAGTTGCCATTTATGGTCTAAAAAGGAACTTACTGGAGAGGTGCCGGAGCGGTCGAACGGGGCGGTCTCGAAAACCGTTGAGGGCTTTGCCTTCCGCGAGTTCAAATCTCGCCCTCTCCGCTTTTTATAAGTTTACCAAGGTTCGCCGAGGTGCTGAAGGCCCGCTTAAACAGCGGGCCTTCTTCATTTTCGACAATATGCCGCCCCCCATGGACCTCTTTGGACTTACCACAAACTTTGTGGTAATTTTGTGTGGTAACTTTTACGACTTGAAATGAGTTACCACACACATTTCGCCGGTTGTCCTGATTGCGGACTCTTCAGAAACTGGGAACGAGACAGAGAAAACATGCGAACCTGCCCTGATCTGCCCATGAATCAAATGCCGGTTATCGTCAAGATCGGCAGCCCGATAAGCATCAATTTTGCGCTTTTTTGCATTGCCCTTTTTCTGTCAGGCATCTGGGGAATGGGGTTGCTGTTCCGCGCACCGGGCAAGTATTTTGTGAGCATGACGCTTCTTTCTCTTATGTTTATCGTGCCTTTTCTCGGTATTTTCTATCGCAAAATCGAAATGTCGATCACGAAAAAAACTGTCAGATGGGAATCGGAACGCTGGCCATTTCTTGCGATCAGATGGCAGGAACCATTCGCCAGTTTCAAATACATCGCCGTTGAAGAAACTCAGCCATCTCTTGACGGTCCGGAGCTGCTTCATTTTCGCCCAGATCGCCTGACGCTGATCAGAAAAGGCAAATACGGCCGAATTGAATCTCGCCTGCTGCACATCATGCTCTATCACCCCAAAAACCCCGCAAAATTCTCGATTTCTCTTGCCTGTTTTGGTTTCTCTGAAATTGAAAAAGCCAGAGACTATCTCGATTCTGCACATAAGCTTCTCGGCCTGCCTAAAGCCATATTGAAAAACGGCCAAATAGAAGAGTTCGAAGATCTTCCCGGCGAATAAGCTTTTATTCCCAGCCAGTCCTGCAGGTCAATCAGACCCGACAACACAGGCCGGCAGCATTTTTACTGCCACCCGGGCATATTTGTCGATCAAGATTCGCAAAATATGATCGACAAACCAGCTTGTTGCTAAAAAATGATTGTCAAAATCTGCCGCTGCAGAAGCAAAAAAATGACTCATCAACTGGCGAGCACTGGTTCAGGTTTTCAATCATTGCACTATAATCACTCATTTCTACAGGCCTGAAAAAAGCTTCACCTGGTCTATTTCGAGCCAAACCCGAAAATTGTGCAAAAAAAAATCATCCCTGGCCGTAACGGTCAGGGATAATCTTTTAAACGGTGCCGGGAGCGGGACTTGAACCCGCATGGCTCTCGCCACACGCCCCTCAAACGTGCGTGTCTACCAGTTCCACCATCCCGGCGGGGGACGTGAAGGTGATTATAGCGCAACCCGGTTTTACAGTCAACAAAAAATTAAAAGATTTTGTTTCGTGTTTTTTTTCACAATAGGTTAAACTGCTTCTGACAACCCCAAAACGAAAATTACTGTCGGGTATCTGGACAAAGTCGGCCAGTAATGGCAGAATCAGCAGCGAAAATTAAATGACACAACAAGGAAAGTCGGCCATGCTCGACAGTTTTGAAAAATATCTGTATCAGACGGTTTTTCCGATGCAACCGCCGGAAAACATCTACCACTACACGACCCAGAAAGGTATTCTGGGCATCGTCACCCGCCGCGAAATGTGGGCGACGCAGGTACATTTTCTCAATGACAAGAACGAAGTTTTCCTGACCTTCAAACTGCTTGAACGCGAACTGAAAAAGCAGGCCGGCCGGGCACAGACTCCGGCCATCAAAGCCATACTCAACAACATCAGACATAACCTGCCCCGCATCGACCAGGGGCATATCTGCATCGCTTCTTTCTGCGAAGAAAGCGACCTGCTCAGCCAGTGGCGCGGCTATGGCAATCAGGGCAAAGGCTACGCCATCGGCTTCAACCTCAAAGAACTGACCCATATCGCCAAACGCCAGCATTTCGTTCTCTGGCCCTGCGTCTACAACTCCGCCCTGCAGATGGAACTGGTAACCTACCTGATCGACAACTGGTGCCGCGAGTTCGGCGGCCACAAAACCGTTCAACACGAAAAAATGCTGGCTATCATCAACACCAGCGTCTGCCAGCTTGCCCCGATCATCAAGGATGAAAGCTTTTCTGAAGAAAAAGAATGGCGTCTGGTTTCATCGGTGGTTTCAAGCAAATCGCCGCAATTCGCCTTCAGAGAGGGTGAATTCTCGCTGATTCCGTATTATAACTTCCAGATCGAAGACGAACATGGCCGACTGAGCATCAGATCGATTGTCGTCGGGCCATCACCGCACATGGAACTGGCGCGCAACAGCCTGTCGACCTTTCTCGCTGCCAATAAACTGCCAACCGTCGACATCGTCGGCTCAAAAATACCTTTCCGCAACTGGAAATAACCCCGCCGGCTACTGCCAGCGGGGCTGTCTGCGAAATGTATCGGTGGGCGCTAAAGTCAGTCTTCGACGACTACTGCGCTGTTGAGGTATTTCTTGTATTCGGCGGCCGACAGAACGATTTCGGGGTATTCGTTGCTGACCCAGAAGCGCCTGCCATCGGGAGCCTGGCGCCATTCGCCGTCGTAGAGGTTGACTTCGCTGCCGTAGATCATCGCAATCTTCTTCTTGCCGCGGGCAGGTTCGGACTGGTTGCCTTCGCCATGCCATTCGTCGAGCAGATAAGCAAGGTCTGAACGTCTTTCGTGCACGACTTCAAAGTTCACCCTTTCGAAAAAGCGGCTGAGAATATCTGATTCTGTGGTTTCGGCAGTTTCGACGAAGCGCTGAATATCGGCTTTAGAGGCCAGCAGCGCCGTGAAAAGCTCAGACTCGCGCAGTTGCAGGGAAACATCGCGCGATGCTTCCTGAGAATTCATTGCCTTGTCATTGGCCATCAGATCGGCGACCACGTCACACCAGGCGGCAGATACGGTGAATAGTGCGAATAAAAGGACCAGCCATGTAAGCCTGTTAACTTTCATATCAGCCTCGGTTAGAAGATTTGCAATTATTCTGATGCAAATTGCGTACCATTTCTTAGAAGCCCGCCAAAAGCGTTAAACGCGGAATTACTTTATAATCTCCGGTAAAAGTGCTAAATTATCAGCAGCCGGTTGCTGAGAAATTACATGAACAAGCCAAATCTGATTATTCGAATTCACAATTACAACAGGGTCAGCCTCGGCGCCATCCTGGGTGCCTGCCGCCCTGCCCTGCTGCAGCACTTCAATATTCTCACCTGGGTCAGCGACGCCCCGCCGCCGGCCGAACTCGAGCTGAAACCCTCACTGCTCGTCTGCTCATATATGCAGCCGCACGAAAAGCCGGTCGAAGCTGAGTTGCGCGCGATCAAGCAGCAGTTTCCGCACCTGGAAGCCATCTGCGGGGGCGCCCAGCCAACCTCAGCTCCCGAGGCCGCCATCGACATGGGTTTCGACTACGTGGTCGCCGGCGAAGCTGAAGATTTCTTCCCGGAATTCCTTGAAAAGTGGCTCGCCGGGTGCGCTGAAAAGGGCATTCATCAGACGCCGCGCGGCAAGGTAAATCTCGACCTCTACCCCGGCTTTTCGTCGATCACCGAATATCTGCCACCAATCGAAATCAGCCGCGGGTGCCGCTTCGGCTGCATGTTCTGCGGCGTTCCCCGTCTGAACGCGGCGACATTGCGGCACCGCAGTCTGCAAGGCATTGAAGCGGTAATAAAAGAATATTTCAGGCTCAAACCCAGTCGCAAGCGCATCAAGTTTCTCGCACCCAATGCCTTTGCCTACGGTTCTGATGGCTTGAAACCAGACCTGAATGCACTGCACGGACTGCTCGAAATGCTCAAGCGAGTCGGCGTGCCCGAGATCAATCTCGGCAGTTTCCCGTCAGAGGTTCGCCCCGATTTCGTTACCCGCGAAGTCATGGAACTGGTAACCCCATATCTGTCGAACAAAACGATCGTCATGGGCGTGCAGACGGGTTCCGACAAAATGCTGAAACGTATGAACCGCGGGCACAGCCGTGAGCAGTCGATCAACGCGATTTCACTGATACGCGAATTCGGCTTTCAGCCGCACGTAGATTTTATCGTCGGCAACCCCGACGAGACAGAAGAAGACCAGTTCGAACTGATCGACTTCATGGAACAGATGCTGCGCGACTACGCCATTCGCATTCACATGCACACTTTCGTGCCCCTGCCTTCCACACCCTGGGAAAACAAGCTGCAGTCACCGATCAACGAAAAGGTCAAAAAGCACCTGCGCGACCTCGAAAAGCGCGGCGTTCTCGATGGCTGGTGGGAAAACCACATCGGCCACGCCCGCCACGCCAGAGGCAACTCCTGATTTTTTCGGCAATTTTGCAAAAAATATTTGACTCGCCACCCCGACAGTGCTATAATCAACCCCATCGACGATGGGGTGTCGTCTAATGGCAGGACAGCAGTCTCTGGAACTGCTTATTGGGGTTCGAGTCCCTGCACCCCAGCCGCAAG
>Ga0116157_10004117_pt1 | contig 13673 bp, 8 predicted proteins | sample AD_UKC048_MetaG_FD_89882 | JGI IMG/M metagenome (GOLD analysis project Ga0116157, IMG submission 89882) | Active sludge microbial communities of municipal wastewater-treating anaerobic digesters from USA - AD_UKC048_MetaG | ecosystem: Engineered > Bioreactor > Anaerobic > Digestate | place: USA...
GTGATCTGGGCGGCGGCCTGGATCCTGAGCCTGGGGGATCGGACGGCCGCCCTGGGCAGCTCGGTCGGAGCCGTGCTCATCACCTATGGCGCGAGCCTGGCCGCGCTGCTCTGGCGGCATCGTCAGTACCTCGCCGATGATTCCCCGCAGATCCCGCAGGCCGTGCCCCGCGGCGTCGGCCAGATCTTGCTGGTCATCCTGGCTTTGGGCGCATTGGCGGCATGCTGGCTGCTGTTGTTCGGCGGCGCGGCGACGACGGTCCTGGGCGCCGACCACACCGGCGACTGGGTCGGCGCCGTCCTGGTGCTGCTCGCCGTCGTGTTCCTGGGTGGTTTCGTCGACGAGACCACGTTGAGCCTGCACCCGTTCTACCGCCGGCGACTGGCCCGGACGTTCGCTGTCCGGTCGGTCCGGCGGCCCGGCGAGCCCGCCCTGGCGGTGCCGTTGGCACCGGCCGAGCGCACGACGCTGTCCCGCTACGGCGTCGTCGCGCCGGACGTGGCCCGGCAGTTCCCCGAGGTCATCTTCGCCGCCTCGGCCACGGTCGGCGACGGTCGCACCCCGGCCGGCGCCAACCGGGTCTCGTACACCTTCAGCAGCGAGTTCGTCGGTGGTCCGGAGGTCGGTTATGTGCCGACCAGCAAGTTGCAGCGGCACCTGTCCCCGCGGCTGCAACGCGACCTCACCGTGCAGGGCGCGGTCGCTCTGAGCGGCGCCGCCCTGGCCGCCTCGGTCGGCACCCAGAACGCCAAGTGGTACGAGGCACTGTTCGCCGTCAGTGGTCTGCGGCTGGGCGCGTGGATGCCCAACCCGGGCTTCCTCACCGGTCAGACCGGGCGCGGGGGCCGCGCCTGGTACGAACCGGGGCTGCCCCGGGTCCGGCGCATGAGCTACCTGCTGCGCGAGCTGTTCGGCGCCCACCCCGCCGGGGCGCCGCTGGTCCAGGTCAGTGACGGCGGCTTCTACGACAATCTCGGCCTGATCGAACTTTTCCGCCGCCGGTGCACCACCATCTGCTGCATCGACGCCAGCGCCGACAGCCCACCGGTGGCCGCCACCGTCGCCCAGGTGGTCGGCCTGGCCTACCAGGAGCTGGGGGTGCGGGTCCACCTGGACGACGCGCCCTTCGCCACCACCCCCGGGTCGGGCAAGCCGCCTACCGACCGGCCGAACCTACCCGGCTTGGACCAACGGATGTCCGAAACCGGCGTGATGAGGGTGCGATTCACCTACCCGCCGGAGTCGGGGCTGCCCGCGGACCGGCGCACCGGCACCCTGGTGGTGGCCAAAGCGCTGCTCTGGCCCAGCCTTCCGTACCAGCTACAGGCGTACGCGGTGGACAACCCGGTATTTCCGCACGACAGCACCGCCGATCAGTGGTTCGACGACGGCCAGTACGGCGCCTACACCGCCCTCGGACGAGCCTTGGGCGCGGTGGCCGCAGCCGCCCTCACCTCGCGCGCCGACGATCCCGCGGTCACCCCACCCGCGGGCGCCGAAAAGATCCGGTTCAGTTGCGCTCGGCCTGCCCCCGCCGCCAGTAGCCCATGAACGCGACCTGCCGCCGGTCGACGCCCCGGTCGGTGACGATCGCCCGGCGCAGCGCCTTGACCGCGGCGGCCTCCCCGGCCATCCACGCGTAGAACCCCTGGCCGACCGGATCCGGGCTGTCCCACAACAGTTCCCGGTCGACGTCGACGTCCTCCAGGGGCTGCTGGCCGGCCACCCGGACCGCGTCCACCCAGCGGGCGTGACCGTCCAGCCAGTCGGCGACCGCCGGCCCGAGCAGCGCGCCGGTCGCCCGGGGGCCGCGGGCCAGCCACTGGATACGGGCAGTGGCCGGCAACTCCGCGGGCAGCCGATCGCGGCCGTCGGGCACCTCGACGAACGCTCGGGCGCTCACGTCCGGGCGGCCGGCCAGACTCTCCAGAATCCCCACGATCGCCGGTGCGGCCGTCTCGTCACCGGCCAGGAGCAGCCGGGTCGCCGCGCCGGGGCGCCAGTCGATGCCCTGGTGCCGGTCCGGGCTGCGGGCATCCGGGCCGACCAGCACCACCTGGACGCCGGGCACTGCCGCACGCAGCCAACGGATCGCCGGACCTGCCGTCCCCGGCGCCGACTCGTGATCGACCAGCACGACGTCGACCTCGGCGTCGCGAGGCCGGGCGCGGCGCACGGTGTAGGTGCGCAGCGCCGGGCGGCGCTCGTCGGGCAAGGCGCGCCATCGCCCGTACCACTGGGCGTCGGCGGAGGACCCCGCTCCGATGCCCAGGCCGTCCAACCCGCGCGCCCCCTCCGGCAGGATCAGCTTGATCCGCTGGTCCAGACCGTCGTCACCGAACTCACGCAACTCCGGCGCGGCGAAGGTCACCTGGCGAAAGGACGGGCTGAGCCGGCAGACCCGGCTGACCCGCACCAGGAACGGTCGGTAGGCCGGTCGACCCGGCTCGACCGCCACCGTGGCCTCGACACTGTCTAAGGTTTGCATTACCTAAGTATGACGGGCCTGACCGGAATCGCCAGCCTGGCCCCGCGTGGCGAAGATCGCAGCGGTTCGCCCGGTCGGGGCCGCCGCGGCGGCCGCGGGCGGCGGCACCATGAAAGAGGTGATCGGGCCGATCCGCGCCCGGCCGTGAGGATGTGAGTTCGATGCCGCTGTCACCCGACGAGCAGGTCCGCCTGGACGAGATCGAGGCCCACGTCCGCGCCGCCGATCCGTCCTGGTCGGCCCGCCTCGACGGGCCCGCGGCCGAGCGGGCCCGGCGGCGCGGCATCGTCCGCTGCTTGCTGATGCTGCTGGCCGGCACCGCCGTCATGGTGATGGGCGCCGCCGCCGTCAGCGGAAGCGAATCGGTCGGGATGGCCGTGGCCGCCGCCGGTGTCGGGCTGATGGTGCGGGCCCTGCTGATGGCCCGTGAGCTGAACCCGCCGCAACCCGGCATCGGCTGACTAGGCGTCCGCTGATCAGGAGTCCGCTGATCAGGAGTCCGCTGATCCGGAGTCGGCCGCCGGCGGAGCATCGGGCGATGCCCCGGCCCGCGTGCGGGTCGCCGCGGTCAGCACGGCCACCAGCGCCACCAACACACCGGCGGTCAGGTAGAGCGGGGCCGGCACGAAGGTGTCGGCCAGCACCACCGCGGCGGCGATCGAGGTGGCCACCGGAATGATCCGCGGCCGCCCGGGCTGCGCCCGCAATGCCGTGATCACCAGCAGGAAGATCGCCACCGGCACGGTGGTCGCCGCCGCGGACACGACGTAGCTGATGCCGTGGGTCTCCTGCTCCTCGTAGGCCACCGCCACGACCAGCCCGGCCCCTACGGCTGCGGCCGCGGCGAACAGCAGGTAGTGGCCGTAGCCCCACAGGAACGCCGCCCGGGCCGCGTTGATCTCGGGGACCGATTCGTGGTCGAAGTAGACCCACCACAGGCAGAACATGGTGATCACGGCCGCCGCGGCCATGCCGATGATGGTCGCCGAATGACCCGACCGGTCCATCGCCGACTGGAAGGCCAGGGTGGCCGCGGTGACCGACTCGCCGAGCACGATCACCGTGAACAGCCCGTAGCGCTCGGCGATGTGGTGCGGGTGGTACGTGGTCGGGGTCGGCCGCTCGGCGACGATCGGCACCGACAGCTCGAGCAGCACGCCGACGGCGAACCCGGCCAGGACCCAGCTCGACGGCACCAGCAGCAAGGCCACCCAGAACACCTGCACCGCGGCCACTCCGACCGCATACCGGGTGGCCGTCCGTCGCCGGGGCGGATCGGCCGCCGCCGCCCGCAACCATTGACTGACCGTGGCCAGCCGCATGATCACGTACCCGATGACGATGACGGTGAAGTCGTTGTCGGCGAAGACCCGAGGCACGCCGGCCGCGATGACCAGCGAGCCGGCGATCTGCACGAGCACCAGCAGCCGGTACGGCACGTCGTCGGTGTCGTACGCCGAGGCGAACCAGGTGAAGTTCATCCACGCCCACCAGATGGCGAAGAACGTCATCAGGTAGGCCAGAATCGCCGATCCGACGTGGTTCTCGATGAACCCGTGGTCCAGCCCGGCCGCCGCCTGGGCGACGGCGACCACGAAACACAGGTCGAACAGCAGCTCCAGCGGGGTGGAGACCCGGTGGCTCTCCTCCGCCGGCCGTGCCCGCATCGGGACGTACCAGGCCCGCCGGATCACGGGATGGCTCATCTGGGCACCGCCCCGACAGTCAGCTTCATGACCGCAGACCCTAACGACCCGACCGTCGTGATCACCCGGCCCTACTGATCGCCCGCCCCGCAGGCCGTGCCGTCGCCGTTGCTGTCCAACCCCAGCGGGTCGGTGCCGGCGTTGTCCAGCGGAATGCCGTTCGGCAACACCGTCCGGACTTCGGCGCACGTCCAGTAGATCGACATGTCCTCACCGGTGCCATGGCCGGCGTGGCTGGGCGGGGTCGACGGCAAGCACCCGCCGCCCTGTCCGTACCCGGGGACGCAGCCGTTGGCCAGGCCATGGGGCAGCACCTGCGAGGGATCCACCACCGGCGCCGGCTCCAGCGTGACGTCGGCGGCCTGCTGCTTGGACCCGTCGTTGACGCCTGCGGCCTCCGGATCGAGCCATCGGTTGGCCACCGGCACCACAGCCGTCGTCGAGGGCACCGAGCCGTCGCCGGCCGCCTCGCCCAGGCTGATCTGGCGGCGGTCGGCCGCCGGCGCGTCCGGGTCGACGGCGTCCGGAGCCGCCGCGGCCGGTGTCGGTGTCGGTGTCGGTGCGCTGACCACCGCCGGCGACGGGCCGCCACCGGACTCGTGCCCGGCGTGCTCGCCCGCGGCGGTCGGGTCGGCCGGCGCGGTGGTGGCCGCGGCAGCGGTCCCGACCACCACCGTCGGTGCGGGCGTGGCGGCGGCCGACCCACCCCCGGCGATGATCGAGGACTGCTGGCTGTGCGCGTGCTCACCCTGGTTGCTGCCGAAGCCGAACCAGATGAACCCGATCCCCAGCACCCCGACGGCCAGCAGGGTCACTGCGAGCCAGGAGCGCTTGCCCGTCGCTTGGTTCATCCCACCATCACCCACTTGGCGACCGAGGGAACCCCGTTCGCATCGAGCACGGTCAACATGTACGGGCCGGGCGGCAACAGGGCGTTGTTGGCCGGCACGGTCGCCTGCCGGGTGGCCCCGGTTCCGGTGATCGGCAGATCGACCAGCCGGGCGTTGGTGTCGGTCTGGTGGGTGGCCGATACCGGCGCGGTCAGCGACGCCGCCACGACGTTCCCGGTCACCCCCAGGTTCAGCGACTGGCCGTAGGCCAGGTTCGTGGCCGCCGGCGTCACCGTCGGGCGGTCCCCCTTGAACAGGTACGGCGGCGAGTAGACCGAGATCCGCAGCTCGAAAGAGTTGTCCAGCGGATTCGACCCCAGCACCGCCACCCGGCCGTCGGGCAGCAGCAGCGCCGACGAGTGGTAGCCACGGCCGATCGGATCGTCGGCGGTGTCCCGCCAGGTGTTGGTCACAGGATCGTAGGTGGACGAGGAGATCACCTCGGCCCCGCGGTTGCCATGGGCACCCCCGGTGGCCAGCACCGTGCGGTCCGGCAGCGTCACCAGGTTGATGTACGTCCGCCCACCGCCGGGCACCGACGGCGCCGGGGTGTAGGCCGGGCTCGCGTCATTGAGGTTGATGATGTCCACCAGGTCGGTGCCGGCGGCATACTGCTCGGTGTTGCCACCGCCGACGATCATCACCTTCTGGTTCTGCGCCGGCGGCAGGAGCACCGACCCGGCCTGGTCGCGCAGGTTGGGATCGCGCAGCCCGGGGACATCGGCGACCTTGGCCGTCCGCCAGTTGTAGATGCTCGCCCCGGTGCCCGGGCGCTGATTGCCGAAGGTGTGCCCGCCGCTGTAGAACATCCGGCCGTCGGCCATCAGGTACATGTGCGGGTAGGTGCCCCAGTAGGTCCAGGTCTGCGGGACCTGGTTCAGATTCAGCCACCGGAACTGCGACTGGGAGAACATCTCGGTGGCCACGGTGCCGTCCGACTGCTCGTTCAGGCCGCCGGCCGCCCAGACGTCACCGGTCTCCAGCTTGGTCAGCGTCGGGTACCAGTGGCCGTCGGCCATGTCCGAGATCTTGGTGAAGGCATTGGTGGCCGGGTCGAAGACGTAGGAGAACTTGGCGCCCTGGAAATTGACGGCGCCATTGGTGCCGGGGAAGTTCTTGGTTCCGCCGGCGATGAGCACGCGGCCGTCGGCCAGCGTCACGTGCCCGGAGCAGAACATGTCCTCGGGCACCGTGAGGTTGGTGAAGGTGTTCGCGGCCGGGTCCCAGACCGAAGCCTTGAACGAGCCCGCCCGGAACTGGTTGACGTCGTTGCCCGATCCCGCGATCAGCAGCACGCGACCGTCCCGCAGCAAGGTCGAATGCACCGTCCGCAGCGGCATCTGGGTTTGCGAGACGGTCCAGGTGCCGGTCACGTCCGGCGTCCCGGTTCCCGTCCCCGTCCCGGGGTCGGTGGTGGTGCCCGGCAGCCGCAACGAGTAGCCCGTGGTGTCCAGGACACCGTCGGCGGACAGCGACACGCCGAAACTGATCCGGTCGGTGTCGGCCGGGACGGCCGGCGTCGCCACGGCGACGCTGGACCAGTTGGCCGCCGCCGGCAGGGCCTGGACGTCGGTCCAGTACTGCCAGCCGGCCGCAGTGTGCCGGAACAGCGTGATCGCCTGCTTGGCCGACGTCGAGCGGTACTGCAGGCCGAGTTGATACACCGCACCGGGCTGCACCGTCGGCGCGCACCCGGCCGCCTCGGACAGCAGCAGCTTGTAGTCACCGGTCTGCCGGCCGGCCATGGTGATCCGCCACGACCGGCCGGTCGCTCCGGTCGGCACCTCGGTGAGGAACTGCTGGGTGGTCGTGCTCTGCCCCCAACCGGCCGTCTGGAAACAGGTCGGCGTGCCGGCACCGGCGGCCAGGTTGCCGTTGACGACGAGCTCCGGGTTGGGCTCGGTCTGTCCACCCACCTGGGCGATCGAGTAATCGTCGGTGACCACGGTGCCGTTGCCGGCGATGGACAGCCCCCAGCTGAGCTGATCGGTGCCGTCGGGCAGGGCCGGCGTGGTCACCTGGGCCGCGGTGAACGTGGCGGTGGCCGGCAGGGTCTGCAGATCGGTGTAGTAGGTCCACCCCGCGGCCGAGTGCCGGAACACGGTCAGATTGACCGGGCGGGTGGCGGTGTACCAGACCCCCAACTGGTAGGTGCGGCCCGCGGTCACCGTCGGCGCGCAGCCGGTGGTCTGCGAGATCAGCAGCTTGCGGTCGCCGGAAGCCCAGTTGGTCAGGGTCAGCGAGGCCGCCCGACCGGTGTTCCCCCGGCCCGTGACGGCGGTCAGCGTGCGGGTGGAGGTACCCCAGCCGCCGTTGGCGAAGCAGTCGAAGGCATTGCCGGTGCCCGCCGACAGGTCACCGTTCTGCACGCCGTTGACCACCACCGCCTGGCTGCTGACCGGCACGACCACGGTCAGGACGAGCGCGCCGATCAGCCCGATCGCCACCCGGGCGCTCACCCGGCCGGCGGTCCGGCGACGCTGCCGCGAAATTGTCATGCTGAAGCCACCGTCTGCTCGATCGGGGCCGCACCGACGGCATGCCGTCCGGTCCGGCGGGGTCGGTAGATCACCTGGGACACGAACACGAACCTCATCAGGAAGGCCACGGCCAGAGCCAGCGCCTGCGCGAGCACGCTGTTCATGCCGGCGACCTCGACCAGCACGACCAGGACCGGCAGGCGCAGCAGCGCCTCGGCATTGTTGAAGGCAAAGAACTGCAGGAACCGTACCGGCAGCGATCGACCCTCGTGCCGAAGGTCGCGGAAGACCCACCCCTCGGTCATCGCGAAGTTGGTGATGATGGTGACCTCGGTGGCGATCACCGCGGCCGGCAGGTAGTGCACGTCGAACGCCAGCAGGGCGGCCATCAGCAGCAGATTGAGCACCGCACCGAGCGCGCCGACGAACGCGAACCGGGACATCCGGCCGAAGCGCAGGCCGGCGAGCTGCACCAAAAAGCGCAAGCCCTCGGCCATCGAGGCCTTGGACTCACCGGCGTGCCGTTCGGCGAAGACGAACGGCTCCTCGACCACTCGCAGCTGCTGGCGGGCCAGCAGTTCCAGCAGGATCTTGAACCCGCGCGGACGCAGGTCGGCCAGATCGACCGACTCGCGCCGGATCGCGAAGAACCCGGTCATCGGATCGGTGCAATCGCGCAGCCTTCGCGGGAACATCGACTTGGTCAGCAGCGTCGAACCCGACGAGACCAGCCGGCGCACCCCGCCGGCCAACCCGTCGGCGCTGCCTTCCCCGCAGTACCGGGAGGCGACCACGACATCGGCGCCGCTGGATTCGCCGCGCGCCACCAGCACCGGGATCAGCTCCGGCGGGTGTTGCAGGTCGCCGTCCATCACCACGCACCAGGTGCCGGTGGCGGTGCGCATGCCCTCCACCACCGCCCCGCCGAGGCCACCCTCGGGCGCCGTCCGGTGGATCATCCGCACCGGCAGCACCGCGGTCCGCGCCACCTGCTCGATCACCCGCGGGGTGTCGTCGGTCGAGTCGTCCACGAAGATGATCTCGACCCGGCTCAGGTCGGCCCCACGGTCAGCAACGGCGGAGCCGACCCGGGCAACCAGCTCGGCGACATTGGGTGCCTCGTTGAAGGTCGGCACGATCACGGACACGGTCACGGGGACGTCCAGGGTCATGACGCCACCACCTTTCGGATTTCCACGGTGTCGGGTCCTTCGCCGAAGGTCTGCAGCAGGACACTGTGTTCATAGGCCTGCCGGACGAGCGGGATGGCATTGCTGTTGCCGGAGATCGTGCTGTTCCAGACGAGGTAGTCCACCGCCCGCCAGCCTTCGGGATGTTGGGCGAGGAAGGCCGGATCCAGGTCGACCTTGTAGAACCAGACGGCCCCGTCCCAGCCGGGATCCCAGCCGGCGTTGACCAGGTCGTTCCAGTAGGTGTTGTCGGAGACGATCAACGACTGCTTGTCCAGGTTCTTGCCGGCCCAGGCCACCGCCTGGTCGTGAGCCTGATTGGTGGTCGCCGTCAGCGCGACGCCGGTGCGGTCCAGCCAACCGGGCGCCACGGCGAAGGCCGCCGCCGCGAGCAGGGCCACGATGGTCCCCGCTCCGATCAACCGGCGCGCCGGGCGATCGGACGCCGTCACCACGGTGTGCAGCCGGTCGATGACGGCCGCCAGGGCGACCGCGAAGAACGGCAGCAGCACGATCACGTACATGCCCGGCAGGTAACCGCCGGGACGCATCGCCATCAGCGTGAACACGCCGATGGTGATCGCGATCGACCGGACCGGCGGCAGGAACGGCAGACCACCGCGGCCGCCAGCCCGGCGATGATCAGCACCGGATCCATCGCCAGCCAGTTGTGCAGGTAGCCGTTGGCCTCCGTGCCGGCGGCCAGGATCGAGCCGGAGCCGGTCCGGGCGCCGAGCTGGAACACCATCGCGTCCCAGAGCGAGACCTTGTCCGCTCCGGGCAGCAGCTCGCTCTTGAGCGCGGCCAGCAGCATGTAGGCGGTCCCGGCCAGCGCGGTGAACATGCTGAAACCGACCAGTCCGAATACCCGGGTGGGCCGGAATCCGTAGTGCCACAGGGCCACGATCAGGCCGGGGGCCGCGAGCAGGAAGGTCTCCTTGCTCAGCACCGCGATGCCGAAGCACAGGCCGGCGGCGCAGTAGTGCCACAGGTCCTGGCGCCGGGAGGCGATGAAGACGAAGGCGGCGATCAGCCAGGGCAGCGCGATGTTGTCCAGGAAGATCTGCCGCATCTCCAGGCCGACCAGCGGCGAAAGTCCCCAGACCCCCATGGCGAGGACCGCGTAGCCGTGACGCAGCCCGAGCCGACGGGCCAGGACGAAGATCAGCACGGCGGTGACGACCCCGTACCCGACCATGACCACCCGGCCGGACAGCAGCGCGGCGTTCTCGCCGAAAAGCGGGTCGGTGAGCCAGGTGAACGCCGACAGCTGGATCCACCCCATGGGCGGATGGTCGTACCAGTAGGTGTACGGCGAGAGCGCGCCGAGCTCGTGGATCGCCCACGCCTGCGAGTAGTAGGTGCCCTCGTCGTCGAAGAAGGCCGGGTACTGGGCGAGGTTGATCCCGTTGACCACGAGCACGGCCAGCAGCACCGCGGCGAACGCGGCCCACTTGAGTTTGCCGTAGCTGCCGTCAAGCTCCCAGCGCAGCCGACCGCGCCAGCCCCGGTAGCGGCCGGTGTCCAGGGCGTGCTTGCCGATGGTCATCGCGGACGTCGGGTGGTGGCCGGCCGGGGTGCGGCTCCGGTCGGCGGAGCCGGTCGGGCCGTCGTTGGTCCCCTCCGGCCCGGTGCCCGAGGTCCAGCTCCGGACCGGCGGCAGGCCGTCGGATCCGGGGGTCCGCGGTGCCGGGCCGGAGGCGACGGCCGGGCCACCGGTGCTCGGCGGTACGCCGGCCGCAGCCGTGTACCCGGCCGCCCCGACCCCGGAACCGACCAGGGCCAGCTGCTTTTCGACCCGTTCGGGGGCGTGGGCCTCGTGCGGGGTCTTGTACCAACCGAAGTCACGACGGGCGTACTTGTAGACGGCCCGCACGGCGGCCCACCCGAGCAATACCTGGTACAGCGGGGCGGTGAAGATCAACAACAGGTAGGTCCGCAACGGGATCTTGACCTGCATGTCCTGGCCGAACTCGTGCAGGATCTGGCACTGGAACGCGATCATCGTCAGCATCGGAACCAGCGGCAGGAATGCGATCATCGTTGCGGTGACCGGAAGGTCGACCAGCAAGGCGGTGATCAAGGCCAGGGGAAAGGCGATTCCGGCCAGCGCCATCGCGTGTTGCTGGACCAGGGTCAACCAGGCCGAGAACCGGCGGTTGCGCGGCAGCCGCTTCCATTCGCCCTTGGTCAGCACCTGCATGAAGCCCAGCGACCAGCGGGTGCGCTGCTTGACCAGCGCCTTGACCGACCCCGGTGACTGCTCCTCGGTGACCAGGTCGGGATCGTAGGCACAGACGATCTTGCGGTGACGGGAGGACAGCCGGACCCCGATCTCGCAGTCCTCGGCGAGGCAGTCGCCGTCCCAGCCGCCGACGTCCTCGAGCACGGATCGACGGGTGAACACGGTATTGCCACCCAGCGGGATGAATCCGGCATCGGCGTGGCCGTGCAGCCGCGACCGGAACCAGGCCCGGTATTCCAAGCAGTTGTGCAGCGCAAACCAGCTGTCGCGGTAGTTCATCAGGTGCACGGCGCCCTGTACGACATCGGCACCCTCGGCCTGCATCGTGGCGTCGACCCGGACCAGCAGGTCGGGCTTGGTCAGCGACTCGGCGTCGATGATGCCGACGACGTCCTTGGTGCACATCTGCAGCGCGGTGTTGAGCTGCCGCGGCTTGTTCTTGACCGGGTCGGTGTTGATCGACACCTTCACCCGGGGATCCTCGGCGGCGAACAGCAGGGCGGTCGCCACGGTCGGCTCGTCGTCGTCGCCGACCGAGATGATCACCTCGAGGTCGGGGTGGGACTGGTTGAGCAGGGCGGCAATCGTCGGCCGCATGACCTCCTCGGGCTCGTCCCGGCACGGAACGATGATCGAGAACCCGTGCCGCAGTTCCTGCGGCGGCGGGGCGAACCAGATACGGCCATAGGTGTCCGGTCGTCGCCAGGCGTGCATCATCCACACCAGGGTCGCGCCGGCAATCAGGGTGAGCAGCACCGACAGTGCGGACAGCAGTAGGACCAGCATTGGCGCTCCGAAGACCGAGGTCGGCTCACCCATTTGATTCGAGCGCACGCCAAATGCGACCACAAAGGGTGATGGGCAGGTGCGCAACGCAGGCTTGATGAATCGGCCCCGTTGCCCCCCACCTGATCGCGCTACGCATGATCATAGGCAACCCATTGCCCCTTCCCATACCGTTATCGCGACCTGCTGTAACTTTTTCATCGCATCGTGGTCAATAGCCGAACGGTCGCCACTCGTTCGAGTAGCCAAGGCCACGCTCCGCATACTCGGTTCATACCTCCGACATGCCCACGTCACGCACGGAACGGACAAAGGACGCGATTGCTAAGTCTGCGCGAACGAGTGAAATGCATCACGTTCCTAGCACGTCAGATGCGCTCCGTAGTCGCGCGCAGAAGCCGTTACATTCTGTGGCGACCAATTACTGTGCGTGGTATTTTCGGAGCGCGGTGATCGGACGGTCGTGGTTCGCGGAGCCCGCGACGACGTCGCGCTGGACCCACAGGAGTGGCCGTGTTCACACGCTCGTCCCGGCGTCACCGTCGTCAGATCGCCTCGGTCGGTCTGGCGGCCGCGATCACCGCCGGGTTGATCACCGCGCTGGCCCCGCCGTCCGGAGCAGCCGCGCTGCCGGTCACCGCCGCCGTGGATCTGGGGCGCATCGCCGCCACGACGGACCCCTTCGCGATCGGCGTCGGGTCCTCGACCTACGGGGCGACCCCGCTGAGCAGCCCGGTTCAAGCCGCCGCCGAGAAGTCCCTGGATGCCCGCACGGTGCGCATCCCGGTCGGCTACCGCAACGGCCGGGTGACCTCGTCGGCCGCCGGGACCGGCGGCACCCTGGACGCCGCCGCCCTCGTCCGCACCTACCGCTCGTGGGGCTACCGGGCGCTGATCGTGATCGGTGGCCGTACCAACGATGTCGACGTTCAGCCGGGTGACGCCACCAAGATCATGCAGGCCATCGGCTTCGACCAGGTGACCTACACGGCCCCCAACGAGCCCGGCAATCACGGCAAGTCGATGACCGACCAGACGGCGTTGGCCGCGATGATCACCCAGGAGGGCCGCGCCCTGCGGCCGGACTTCCGGTTGACCGGCCCGGCCTGGGCCTATTACGACCGTGGCGCCCTGACCGCCTTCGCCACCGCGATGGGCGCCCGCCTGGGCGGCCTGGACTATCACCACTACGCCATGGGCACGACATCGTTGTCGACGGCACGGGCGCTGTCCGAGACCGCCGCCTACGGAACCGAGGTCGGCACCCTGCGCCAGGATCTTCGGGCGCGAGGCCTCGATGTCCCGGTCACCGTCGACGAGCTGAACTTCTCCTGGCGATACCGGGACGGCACCCCGGGGGGTAACAATCGCTTCTTCACCGCCGTCAATACGGTCTGGATGACCAGCGCGCTCGGCCACATCCTCAAGGCCGGCGGTCGGGCTCTGCCGTACGCGACCCAGAACGGACCGCTCGGCGTCATGGTCCAGGCCGGCCAGGTCAACCCGGACAACCGCGCCGCGTCCTCGCCGATGCCGGCCTACTGGGGGATCGCGAACTGGACCGGCGGGCAGCGGTGGCCCCACTTCAAGGACACCGTGTACGAGAGTTCGACCACCGATCCGACGGTGGAGGCGTTCGCCGTCAACAACGAGGCGGGCGGATACAACGTCCTGCTGATCAACAAGAGCGAGACCGACGCCCGCGATCTCACGGTGCGGATGACCGGCGCCGGGGCCGGCCGGTATACGGCCTACCGGAACGATCCGGCCGCCCCATACGACCCGCCGGCCGCGGTCGGCTCGAGCAGCTTCGCGGCCAACCCCGCCCTATCGCTTGCGCTGCCCGCCATGACGGTGACCGTGTTGGTGGTGACGCCCCAGGGTTCGA
>Ga0116157_10004120_pt1 | contig 13668 bp, 10 predicted proteins | sample AD_UKC048_MetaG_FD_89882 | JGI IMG/M metagenome (GOLD analysis project Ga0116157, IMG submission 89882) | Active sludge microbial communities of municipal wastewater-treating anaerobic digesters from USA - AD_UKC048_MetaG | ecosystem: Engineered > Bioreactor > Anaerobic > Digestate | place: USA...
ACAGTAGACTTGTTGTAACGGCTAATTGGTTTTCCATGCAATTGAAAAAAATTCAAGAAGTACTCGAGCAATTCAAAACCCACCTGGAATCGGAGCAAAAAGAGCAACACCTCTACGTTTACGAATCACAAAAGATTTTTCAGGAAAATTGGGATCTGGGCGTTTCCGATCTGGCTGGAATGTACAACCGCTCCCTCAACAACACCCAAACCCGTCGCCTCTGGAACCGCGAGAATTACGAACCCAAGCGCATGATGCTCGAATTTTGGCGCATGCAGCCGGATTTTGTCAAACAGATGTTTCAAGACCTGTTCAATGAAACCAAAAGTGCCGACGGCAGGGTAGGACGCTTTGTCTTCTATTGCGACGAATTGTTGACCGAATACCTCGAAAAACATCCCCGCAGCCGGGAAGGCAAACATTTCCATCAGGATGGCTACCAAATGGTTTCCCTGTACTTGACCTTTCGCTATCCGGATCAATATACGCTTTACGCGCTCGATCGGTTCAAGCGCTTGCTGACCACCTTGGGTACTCCGGAGATCCCTGCCACGCATGACTTTGAACGATTCTGTAAAGTAACCCGTACCCTTTGGGGCTTTATGCAAAAAGATGAAGCGCTCATGGAAGCCCATCGCGCCCGTTTGGAAGAAGGCAAGCACTACCAGGGGGAGAGTTTATTGCCCGTTTACGAATTGATGCAGATCATTTAATCTTTTAACAAGCTCCTAAAAAAAACTCGGTGTCCCTAAAAGTGCTGATCATTCGTTTTTCATCTATTGGTGATATTGTATTGACCACACCCGTTGTGCGTTGTTTGAAGCAACAACTGGGTGCAGAAGTACATTTCCTGACGAAAAAGGGATTCAGAGGCATCCTGGACGCCAACCCCTACATCGCTAAAGTATACACCATTCAAGCAAAGATTGGAGAAATTGCCGAAGAACTAAAAAAGGAAAAATACGATTGGGTCATCGACCTGCACCACAACTTGCGCAGCTTGCAAGTCAAACGCCTGTTGCGCCGCCCTAGCCGCTCCTTTAATAAAATCAACCTGCAAAAGTGGTTGATGGTCAATTTCAAGTGGAATCTCTTACCCGATCGACACATTGTTCACCGCTACCTGGAAACCACCAAGCACCTGGGCATTCAATACGACGGACAAGGCCTGGATTATTTCATCCCTGCAGCCCAGGAAGTTTCGCTTGGCAGCATCGCAGCGGTAGGTGAGCTGAGTCCGGTACAACGCACGATGTTGCAAAAAGGGGATTACGTGGCCTTGGTCATCGGCGCCGCTCATGCTACCAAACGTTTGCCGTTGGCGAAACTCGTGGCCATTTGCCAGGGCATCAATTGTCCCGTTTTGCTATTAGGAGGGCCTGATGATCGGAATGTCGGCGAGCAAATTGCGGATCAGGCGGGTGCTCATGTGCTCAATACCTGCGGGCAATACAGTTTGCACCAGTCCGCTTCTTTGGTACGCCAGTCCCGCTTGGTCATTACCCACGATACCGGCTTGATGCACATAGCGGCAGCGTTGCGCAAGCCCATCGTTTCGGTATGGGGGAGCACGATTCCAGAATTTGGCATGACGCCATTTTACCCTGAAGGAATGGATCACAATACCAGTGTAGAGGTCAAAAACCTCTCTTGTCGGCCTTGTTCGAAAATTGGCTACGCTGCTTGCCCCAAGGGGCATTTTAGTTGTATGGCAAACATCGATTTACAAAAAATTACCAGCATTGCTGAACTGTCCGCTGCTGAAAAGATTAGCTGATGGGTGACATAAAATAAAAAAAAACGCCAAAAGCACTCAATACAATCCATAATTCCCGCGAATCTGCGTTAATTTGTTTGTGCGGTCATTTATAACCGCTAACTTACCGTTTAAAAACCAGCGTATGAGAATTTTCTACCGGCTGAGCTTCTTTTTTTTGCTTTGCACCACGGCCCAATTGGGAGCCCAAGACATTCATTTTTCCCAGTACAACATGTCACCACTGACCCTCAACCCCGCCCATGCTGGTGCTTTTTTTGGTACAGCCCGGATTGGAGGTATTTATCGGGACCAATGGCTGTTCCTGCCCAAAGATTTTTCAACCCGCTCGTTTTTTATTGATGCGCCGGTTGTCAAAGGTTTTCGCAAAAAACGCAACGACTGGGTTGGCGCTGGATTTATGTTTTATGGCGATCGCGCGGGCACCTCTCGCCTGGGCTCATCCATGCAAGGTGCCATCAATGGCTCCTACCATTTTGCCTTGAGCAAAAAAGGGAATCAACACATCACTTTAGGTCTATCGATGGGGAGCAGCAAGTATTCGGTAAAAGCCGACAGCTTGCGCTTTGAAGAAGATATTTTGAACAATTCCGGCCAACTGCTTAGTTCAGACCGACAACGTTTTGGCCTGGGTAGTACCAATCCAAACGACCCCTATTATCAATCACCGCTTGCTTCCCGCTCTTTCTCGGTGGGTTTGATGTACCGCGGCACCAATAAGGAAAATGACCTGCTTGAATTGGGCTTTTCAGCGGCACACGTCAATAGCCCGGAATATGGTTTCAGTTTGGGTAGTCGTGATACAACCGCTACCGGGAAAAAAGCCAATAAGGTCAAACGTCCGGCTCGCCTGGTATTGCATGGTTTGTACACCAAACACCTGACCGATAAAATCAGCATTTCTCCTTCTCTGTTGGTTCAGTCCACGACGAGTTCTACCGAGATCGTACCTGAAGTAATGGGTGGATACCAATGGAACAAAGACATTCGTTTTAATGCAGGAGTGGGTTATCGCGTTGGTGATGCCGCTATCCTGCTTGCGGGGGTGGATCATAAAGACTTACGCGTGGGCTTGTCCTGGGACATGCGCCTGGGTGAATTGTCCAGCGATCGAGGCATCAAGGGAGGTTTTGAGTTGGCCGCAAACTACATCATCAAAATTTACAAAAAGCCCAACGTGCCCCCTTCACTCTTGTGTCCAAGACTTTAATTGAAAGCACCAAATTAGCACGCCAAATATCCTTTGCTGATATGAAAAGTTATTTTTCAATGTTGTTTTTGCTTCTTTTTGCCGGTGTTGCGCTTCACGCTCAGCCTTTGCGCAAGTCTTCGCGTGAAGCCAACATGGAAGCTGCGGAGGCGGCCATGGCTGAAAAGAATTACTATCAGGCAGTGACGCTGCTTGAAAAGGCGTATGAAGAAATTGAAGATGAGTCGTTACTGCCCCAACTGGCGGAAATGAACTACCAGTTGCGCGACTACACCAAGGCTGCGCGTTATTACAGCCGCTTGTTGCGCAAGGACAAACAGAACGTCTTCATCGATTTGCGCTATAAATATGGGCGGGCCCTGAAAATGAACGGCAATTGTGAAGAAGCCTTGGAAGAATTCCAAAAATTCATTGGCGCTACCAAAGATGAAAAATTAAAAGAGCTGGCCCAGTACGAAGTGGCAGGTTGTGAATTGGCGATGTCCAAAACCAAAGCCAAAGTGACGCCTAAAGTGCTGGATAAAAACGTGAGCAACGCTTTTTCAGAATATTCTCCTTCGCTTTACCGCGATGGCAGTTTGTATTTCGTAAGTTTTGATACCGATGAAGTGGTGATCGCTTCGGACTCTAGCGAGGAAAAAAGCGCGATGATTTTCAAAACTACAAAAACAGATAAAGGCTGGAACAAACCAGAGCCGCTCGACCAGAAGATCAACCGCGAAGGTTTCCAGAATTCCTTTGTTTCGTTTTCTCCCGATGGCAGCCGCATGTATTTCACCCGCGCCATCATGAAGGGCAATGAAGTTGGCGAAAGCAAAATTTTCTATAGCCAGGGCGGCGGTGACTCCTGGGGCGCTGCCGAAGAATGCACGGGGGTGAATGGAGAATACCTCTCCTTGCACCCGGTGGTCGGTGAACTTTTTGGCAAAGAAGTCCTCTTTTTTACCTCCAACATGGATGGCGGCGAAGGCGGTTTAGACCTCTATTATGCTTCTTATAAAGGAGAAGGTGTATACGGTGATCCCATCAATCTGGGCCCAAAAATCAACACGCCTGGCGACGAGGTTACGCCGTTTTACTTTGATGGCACCCTTTATTTTAGCTCCAATGGGCATCCCGGCTACGGCGGACAAGATATTTTCTTCACGGTGTGGAATGGCCAGGTTTGGAGTGAACCCCGCAACTTGGGCAATGGCTACAACTCTTCTACCGACGACCAGTATTTTTCACTGGATCGTGAAGGTTACAAGGGCTTTTTTACTTCCAATCGCCCCGGAACGGGCAAGTCAGTTAGAGCCAAAACTTGTTGTGACGATATTTACGAATTTGAAGTGCCACGCATCAAAGCTGATCTCGTAGTGGGTGTTTTTGATGTGGGCAAAAAACCACTCAAAGGTGGGACGACCAACCTGGGTACCGTGAGTACGACAGAAATCACCCCCGTTGATCAAAAACTCAACACCAACGGCAACCGTTTTGATTTTCCTTTAGTCCTGGACAAAGCTTACAAAATCAAGGTAACTGTGCCGGGTTACTTCCCGGACAGCGCGCAGGTGACGACCATCGGTTTGAAAGAAACCAAGGTATTGGAGAAGCGGTTTTTTCTTAGGGCACTGCCCGAAACCAAAGTCAAAGAAGAGCCAGAATACGATACGATTACGACCGAACAGCCCATCTTGTTGGACAACATCGTGTATGGCTATAATGATGATAAAATCACGCCTGAGTCTGAGCCCGACCTCAATCTGGTGCTTGACCTGATGAAGAAATACCCGGAGATGGTGATTGAACTGAGTTCACATACCGATTACCGGGGGCGCGTTGAGTACAACCAGGACTTGTCGCAACGCCGTGCCGAATCTGCGCGCAAGTGGCTGTTGCAAAAGGGAATTGCTGCTTCACGGATTCAAGCCAAAGGTTATGGTGAAGCTCTACCCAAGCCCGTCAACGAAAAAATGGCGTCGGAGTTTTTGTTCATGACCACCAAAGATACCCTTACCCAGGAATTCATCGACAACCTGGCTACCAAGGAAGAACAAGAAGCTGCACACCAATTGAACCGCCGTACCGAGTTCAAAATCATCAAAGGCCCCACCAAGATTGTGATCAAACGGGCCGAATTGCGCAAAAAACCAACGACAACCAAACCTGCGCCTAACCGCAACAAGCAGGTACAGGTGCCCGATACACTGCCGACAACTACTCCGGCAAAGGATACCATTCACCGCTTTTCAACCTTGTATTACGCCAAAGACCCGAAAGGAGTACCCATCATGCACTTTACGGTGCGCGAAGTGGATTTTGGCAAAGTGAAAAAAGGGGATAAACGCGAGTACACCTTTGAGTTCACCAACAAAGGCGACGCAGAATTAAAAATCGCCATTATCTCGGCTTGTGATTGCACCACTACGGATTATGATACCGATCCCGTAAAACCGGGCGAGTCCGGCAAAATCAAAGTAACCTTCGACAGCACCGATAAAACGGAGAGTGAAACGATTGATGTGGACATCATTCTGGAGAACACGATGCCGGGAAAGGATAGCCCGATCATTGAAAGGTTGCAGTATAAGTTTGAGTTGCTGAAGTAGAAAAAGAGGAGGAGTGTTTTCATTCCTCCTCTTTTCTTTCATTTTTTCGCCTTCACCGCCCTTACCCTTTCCTTCAGCGCCTGATACCCCATTTCCCAGGTAAAAGAAAACAGGTGAAAGCCCTCCAGATTGAGCACATCCTTGTCCAAATCTTCCATTACCCTATTCAGCACATTCAGCATGGCTTCGCGCTTGAGGTCCAAGCCCGCCACATCGTGGATATCTTTTAAGCCATTCACGATGGTCATCACCTCTTTCGCATACTGATCTGCGGAATTCTTTTGCCGTTCTATGCGATTGGTGTACCAGCCCAGCGCACCAGAAATGAGTGGCAAAAGAATGGAAATGAGGATGCCAAAAATTTCGATGTTCTCGGTAAAAAAGTTCGGCTTTTCGCGATCATAAAAAGCCTGTGCTCCGGGGTGTAAGGGAATAAAAGTCCCTTGTCGGCCATCGGGCTGCGCAATAGAGCCGCTGAGGTGTTGGTATTCGGAACCCAATGCTTTGATCAGGTCATTGCGGCGTTCAAACAACAATTGCGTTACCAAACGCACTGCTTCTTTGTCGGTTTTGTCCCGAGCCACTAATAAACGGGGTACGGCAATGGTGAGTGTAGTTTCCGCTGGAATGTACGGATCTCCGCCATAAGCGCCCCTCGGAATGCTGCTGGCCGCCAATGAGGGTCGATCAATGCGAAAGGCATCGATGTCTTCAATGGGAATCAACTTGGCTTTGCCACTGCGCAATAAATCCTGGATGAAGTGATTGCCCAATGCGCGTACCGCAAAAGTGGCATCCAATGAATCGGCGGCCATACGTCGATTGATCTCTCGACTTGAAAAATAGTAGGCATCAAGATCATTTTCACCGATGCCATAATAGTGCGCTAAAGCCCAGAAGGAAGCATATTGTCCACTGCCTTTTTCTGGCAAGGCTATTTTTTTGCCTTTGAGGTCACGTATGGTTTTGATGTCGCTTCCTTCACGGGCCACCAATTGAAACAAATCGGCATACAGGATGGCTACAATTCCGCCGTTATCTGGAAAATGTTCAACATCGGCTTGCAATAGGGCAAAATCAGCTTTCCCCTGGATGATGGAGTCCGCGTTGGCTTCCGAGCCTGGGGTTTCCAAGACGATAGTATTCCTGATTTTATACCCATAATGTTCGGCAACTACCTTTTTGATGGCCTGGGCAAATTCATAACCTTCTCCATTTTGCCTACCCGCGCAAATGCTAAGGTTGACTTTACGGTACAACTGGAAATAAAAAGAAAGGGCAAACCAGGCCAAAATCACCAGCATGATTACGCTACTGAAGACCAAGATGCGCTTGAGGAGATGTGCTTGCATGGTTTGGATTTGTTCCACGACTGAAGTTCCACTACTGAAGTCATGGACTGTTGGGCTATTCCCTGCCCACGACTAAAGTCATGGGTTGGTCGCTTACTTGGTTAACTCCTCAAACGGAATATCCGTGATGTCAAACCGTTCAAACCCAATAAAGTCATAGTGCCACCATTCCCATTTGTAAATGGCAAAACCATTTTTGGTCATTGCTTCACGCAGAATAGACCGGTTTTTGCGTTCTTCTTCCGTGCCCCCCTGGTAATCGTGGAAAGAACGTTCGGTGGTTTCATCATAGCCCGAAGGCATCGGCAGCGTTTTACCCGTTTTGAGGTCGACTAAGGTGAGGTCAATGGCACAGCCCCGGTTGTGGCGTGAGCCGCGCCAGGGAGCCGCCACAAAGGTGGTGTCGCGGATGGCCGCATAAAAAAGGCAGGTGACGGAATAAGGCCGGTAGCCATCAAAAATTTTGAGGCCCAGGCCTTGGGTGTTCAACTCCGCCTGGATTTTTTGCAGCGCTTCCACCACTGGCTTACGGGCAAAAGCGCGGGCTTGTTTGTACACACGTTGCTTGATGAGGTTGTCTTTGGTGGCGTACTTGATGTCGAGTTTGACACTCGGGATGGCCTTGATGATTTCGACCAGTTCATTTTCGGGGTTTTCGGCTAGTTTTTGGCGGTAGCCCTCTATAGAATTCACAACTTTTAGCCCACAAGATTGCGCCCGCAGCGCAAATGAATTTGTCAACAATAGAGAGAACAGGATTAGCCTTTGCATCATGGTGGTGTTTTTTTTAAAGTAGCATAAAAATAACCTGTAATGAATCGATTTCTGCATTTTTTGGTGTTTTTTGCCATTTTGCTGCCCGGCTACGCCCTGGCCCAACCCTTCAAATTTGCCCACATATCGGACACGCACATTGGCGGCGGGGCAACAGCCGCAGAAGACCTGGAACGTACCGTCCGCGACATCAATGCCCAAGATGACATTGCTTTTGTGATCCACTCGGGCGACGTGACCGAGTTTGGCTCGGATGCTGAGCTTCGGCAAGCCAAAAACATCCTGAGTCAACTCAATAAACCCTTGTACATCGTGCCGGGCAACCACGATACCAAATGGTCGGAAAGTGGCTGCAACAGTTTTCGCGCCATCTTTGGGGGTGATCGTTTTGCTTTTGACCATGGGGGGTATCGCTTTATCGGCTGCAACAGTGGTCCCAATATGCGCATGGCACCGGGACTGGTGCCGAGGGAAGATTTGGTCTGGCTCGACTCCATCGTCAGTGCTACTTCCCCCCAGCAAGCGATCATTTTTGTCAATCATTACCCGTTGGATGCAGGCCTGGCCAACTGGTATCAGGTCATCGATATTTTAAAAAAACGGAATACTCAGGTTGCCCTCTGTGGCCATGGGCACCGCAACAAATACATGGATGCAGCAGGCATACCCAATGTGATGGGGCGTTCCAATTTGCGTGCAAAAGACCCCGTAGGAGGCTACAATGTGGTGAGCATGCAGTTCGACACCATGTATTATGCCGAACGCCGACCCTTGCGCTCCCAACCCAACGAAGGTATTCAGGTGATGGAGACCCAGGGAGAAGATTTGCCCGTATGGAACAAAGTTTTTTTGTACAAACACCCTTACGTCAATCAAGCGGATGACGCCAGTACTCGCCCTTCCTACGCCATCAACGAGCAGTATCCTCAAGTCAAAACCGTATGGAAATTTCAGGACAAAAGTGACATCGGGGCTGGAATTGTGGCCAATGCGGAATTGGCTTTATATCCCAACAGTGCGGGCCTATTGGTAGCACTGGATGTAAAAACAGGCAAACAAAAATGGACCTACGCTACGCGAGGCAAAATATTTTCAACTCCTGCGCTGGGTAAAGACCGGGTAGTGCTGGCCTCAACCGACAGTGTGGTGTATTGTTTGGCACTCCAAACTGGCAAATTATTGTGGAAACTCAAAACCAATAAATCCATCGTGGCCTCCCCATTGATCGATGGCGAAGTAGTTTTTCTGGGTAGCTCGGAAGGGAAATTTCGGGCCTTGGCCCTGAAAGATGGCAAAGAATTGTGGTCTTTCAATGGCGTTGTCGGTTTTGTAGAAAGCACTCCTTGTGCGGATGCCGAGCGGGTTTACTTCGGAGACTGGGGTACGTTTTTTTATGCTTTGGATAAAAAAACCGGAAAATTCCTCTGGCGCTGGAGCAATGGACAAGCCCGTGGGTATTCACCCGCCGCGTGTCAACCCGTTTTGGCAGAAGGTAAGGTGTTTATCGCCGCACCAGATCGCTACCTCACTGCTCTGGATGCCGCCACGGGCAAAGAAGTATGGCGAAGCAATTATGCCAAAGGCCGGGAATCCATCGGCATTTCCACCGATCGGAAGTCCATCTACAGCAAAGCCATGCAGGATTCATTGGTCATTTTTGACACCAAGGGGCAAAAATTGTGGAGCTTGAATCTGGGCTTTGGCTACGAAATCGGCCCATCTCCAACGGTAGAGCGCGATGGCGTAATTTATTTGGCTACCGATAAAGGGGTGGTGTATGCGGTTGATCAGCAAAAACGCCAGACTGCCTGGGCGCATAAATTATCCAACGCTTTGGTGAACAATGTATTCCCACTTGGAAATGGAGAAATCCTGACTACGACGATGGATGGGTGGGTCGCCAGGTTAAAAATGGATTGAGATTTTGGATTTCAAGTGTACCCCTGACCCGCACCTCGGCTTCGCTCGGCGACCAGGTCAGGGGTACACTTGAAATCCAAAATCCCTATGGCGCCGGATCCGGAATAGCCGCATGCACCGCCTCAATCTCTTTCAATACTTCTGCCGACAGCACCACATCATCACTATCAATGTTTTCTTTTAACTGCGCCATGGTCGTTGCACCGATGATGTTGCTGGTCAAAAACGGGCGACTATTGACGAAGGCCAGTGCCATTTGAGCCGGATGGAGTCCGTGTTTTTCGGCAATTTTCAAGTAACCCTCCACCGCTTCCAGGCATTGGGGACTGTTGTAGCGAGTGTATTGTTTGTACAAAGTAATGCGTGCTTTGCTCAGGTCTTCTCCCGGACGGTTAAATTTACCCGATAATCGGCCAAAACCCAGTGGAGAATAGGCCAATAACCCGACCTTTTCCCGAATGGCCATTTCTGCCAAACCCACTTCAAACAAACGATTGAGTAGATTGTAAGGATTCTGAATACTGGCAACCCGCGGTAGATTATCGCGCTCACTTTCTTGCAAAAACCGCATGACTCCCCAGGGCGCTTCATTGGATAGCCCCACGTGGCGGATTTTTCCGGCTTTGACCAATTCACCGAGGGTATGCAAGACCTCATTGAAGTTGTCCATCCAGGGATCGTTTGGATCGTAGATGAAACCCCTTTTACCAAACATGTTCATTTTGCGCTCCGGCCAATGCAACTGATAAAGATCGATGTAATCGGTTTGCAGGCGGCTCAAACTGCCCTCCAGTGCGGCATTGATCTGTTCTTTCGAAAAATTGAAAGGACCACGGGGAATTTCATACAAACTGAACGGACCGGTTATTTTTGAGGCAAGAATTACTTTATCCCGCTTGCCGGTTTTTTTGAACCAGGTGCCGAGGATGCGCTCGGTACTGCCCTGGGTTTCTTTGCGCGCGGGTACGGAATACATTTCGGCGGTGTCAAAAAAATTGATGCCGCGTTCCAGCGCATAATCCATTTGTTCGTGGCCTTCGGCTTCGGTATTTTGTTCTCCAAAGGTCATGGTTCCCAAACAAATGGCACTTACATTGAGGTCGGTTTTTCCCAGTTGACGGTATTGCATAGTAGCTGTTGTGAATGGTTTGATGGTAAAAATAGGGGTAAAAAGTCCAATACCAACGTTACAAATGGAAAAAAGGATTAAATTAGAACGCTGTTTTCGTTTAACAGTCTTTTGTACAAACACCCAAGCCTATGACTAACCAATTGAATTGTATTTCCTGTGGAAACGCGATTGCCGCTGAGGATGTCAATCTGCAAAACTTGGTGGCCAAGTGCAGGCAGTGCAATGCTGTTTTTTCCTTCATGCCACAAAATGCTTCCACCGCTTCTTTTCTGGAATACAAAGACCCTCTGGAACAAACTTTAACAGAAGATTTTTTGCGAAGACCTGACGATGGTCGTGAAGTGGAAATGCCCAGCAGTGTCATGATGGAGCAGGATTTTGGTGAATTGCGCTTTACCATTCCCTGGCGAAAGACCCGACGCTGGGGCTTTTTTCTGTTGTTCACCATTATTTGGAATGGTATCCTTACTCCATTTGTTGTCATGGGTATCGCTACTGGCAGTTGGGAAATCCTTTTGTTTACCAGCATCCACATCATCGTTGGCGTTTCTTTCTTGCTGTATACTTTGGGGTTGATATTCAATACAACCAGCATAGTGGTGACCAGTCAAGGCCTTGACATCAAAAATGGTCCGATTCCGATTCCGTTTAACCCCAACCGGTTTATGGCCGTGCGGGATATTCAACAACTGTTCGTGGAAGAATACGTCCCCAGCAAAACCAATGGGCAACCAGACTATACCTACGCGGTAACGGCATTGACCCGCAGCCACGAGCGTCAACGTTTGGTAGGTGGATTCTCACAACCTGGCCATGCCTTGTACCTGGAACAGGAGATTGAAAACTTTTTAAACATCAAAAACAAACCGATCCCACGTGTTTAATACTTTAATGACAACAATGGAAAAAAATAAACCTCAAAATGAGCAAATCGAAGTTCCATCGGATATGGAAATTGTATGTAGCGCAGATGAACTGTATATTGTTTTTCCTTGGGATGCTCGTAAAAACAAGTGGGGCATATGGGGGGTCACCATTTTTTGGAATGGATTCGTATTGTTTTTATACATTATGGCCTTCATTCATCAGATTGCAGAATTCGTATTGTTTGGCACCATCCATTTATTGATTGGAATGTATTTTATACTTTTTGCGTTGGGTTCAATTTACAATAAAGTATCAATTAAAGTAACTGCACAAGGCATCGAGATGAAAAACACACCTATTCATTTGCCATTTATGTACAGGACTTTTTTTGAACATCATACCGAAATAAATAAAATTTATTATGAAATCTATCGCCCAACCATTGGCTCTAAACGCCCTGTTGACATACATGCTTTAACGGTTTTAACCCCTTATGAACGCCACCGCATCATAAAACACACCAGGCCAGCGTACGTGAAAGCAGTGGCAAAAGAAATATCTAGATTCTTGGCTGGATTGAGTTGAAGTTTCGGTCGATCTATACCCTAGAATTGTCGAATCATTCTTTGGAATGCCCTCGCTTTTCAGTTATCTTTAGCCTGTCTTTCCCGAAAATTTAACAATCTCAAAAATCCAAACTGCCATGGGATTTTTCAATGAAATCAAAAAAGTGTTGTTCGGTGCACAATCTTTGGGCAAATCCGCTGCCAATAAAGCCGTAGAAACCGCCAAAGAAGCTGGACAAGAAATAAAAGAGCGCTCCGGAGAAATGGCCAGTAAAGCCGAGGATTTCCTCAATAGTGCGCTGGACAAAGTTGAAGACCTGGGTGCAATCGTCATCGATAAAGCGCAGGATGTCATGGGGACCAAAAAGGAACCTGAAACCCCAACTACTCCTCCGGTAGCCGAAACGCCAACGGCTCCCGCCGATGCCATCAATAGCCTGTTTGAAGAAACCCAAAAACAACAAACTACGGCTACACCACCTCCAGTGAGCGCTAACCCTGCCACCGAAGACCATTCCCTCAATTTTGATGCTTTGGACAGCACCGATACCGGAGCACCACGGGAAAAATCAACCGCGGAGAAAATCGGTTCAAAAGTGCTGGACACGACCATCGAAGCGGGTAAAAAAGTAGAAGAAGTAGCTGCAAAAGCCGGCGAAAAACTGCTGGACGTGGGCAGCTCCGTATTCGAGACCATGAAAGAAGTAGCCGGCTCAGTAGGGGAGAAGGTGATCGAAAAAGGTGGCGAGGTCTGGGAAAAAGTAAAAGAAATGCAAGGCGAGGTCATCACCAGGACTGACGAAATGTACGAAAAAGCCAAAAAAGAAGCCTCCTCAGAAAAGCACCAAAACCAAATGGAAGACCTCATTCAGAAAGCCAAAGAAATGGGGGATAAAATTGAGGAAAAGGCCAAAGACAAAGACCGTACTTTTATGGACGTAATGGACGATGCCAAGAAGAACGACCTCGGCAAACACGATGACTTTTTTGAAAAAGCCAAACGTTGGGCCGATGGCGACAGTGGAGCTTTTTCCAAGGAGCCACGCATCAGCAAAGACCCCAATTTTCAATCCGATAAAGGCAACAAAACCCACGGATTTGAAGACGGTGACAAAGATGGCGATGATCTGATCGACGATGCGATCATTGACGATACCAAACCAGAGTAACGATTTAGGGTTCGAAGGTTCGGGAGTTCGAGGGTTGGGAGACTAACCCCCGAACTCCCGAACTTCTGAACCCCCGAACCTTTCCCTTATGCCTTCCAATCCAATTTCCTGGGAACGCCAACACTCCGAACCTGGCCCTGACCTCAAGCTCTTCAAAGCCCGCTTTGATCACCTGACCAATCCGCGCAACGGCATCACCGAACGGATGGTCATCCTCAATTCGCCCGATGCGGCCAACGTGGTGGCCATTACGCCCAATCAGGAGCTGATCCTGGCGCGGCAATACCGCGTAGGCATTGGGTTCGAAACC
>Ga0116157_10004126_pt1 | contig 13657 bp, 12 predicted proteins | sample AD_UKC048_MetaG_FD_89882 | JGI IMG/M metagenome (GOLD analysis project Ga0116157, IMG submission 89882) | Active sludge microbial communities of municipal wastewater-treating anaerobic digesters from USA - AD_UKC048_MetaG | ecosystem: Engineered > Bioreactor > Anaerobic > Digestate | place: USA...
ACGAAGTCAACAAAGCCTGCTCGATCGTTCAGGAAGTCGTCGACCCCGATGCCAACATCATTTATGGACATGCTGTAAACGACGACATGGGCGACGAAATCAAGATCACCGTTATCGCCACCGGTTTCGGTGAAGAAGCCAGATCGGCCATCGACAACAAGAAGCGCATTCTCGATGAACTGCGCACCGTAAATCGTCCTCAGGCAGAAATCCCACAGCCGATAGCAGTTAACGCTGCACCATCATACAACGCCTCGATTGAAGATCGGGAAGTCCCCGCATTCCTGCGCAGAAGAGCCCGAAAAATCTGATCTGAAAACTGCTTTGCATTTTAACTCCTTGAACCAGGGAAGGGCACGGCCTTTCCCTGGTTTCTAACAAAAGCCGCTTTAACAAAGAGACTGAGACCACAGCCATCAATCAGCCGGTTTTTGCAGGCAGATTCGCGTGCATAAACTGCCTGCGCCATCACGACTGGCTGACAGGAACACGAAGCATTGGGATTAAAGCATAGACACTCATACGAATCAATTGTCAATTCACTGAAAGCTGGCGAAAAGCATTATCTGCCGGCTCACCATGCCGGGATGCTGAGCGTAGCCCTCATTTTCCCCAACCTTTACAGCCTGGGAATGAGTAATCTCGGCTATCTGACTGTGCATCGCCTGCTGCTGAAAATACCTGGTGTCGCAGTAGAAAGATTTTTTCCGGCACTCGAAGCCGAATCACCTCTACAGCCTCCTTATTACTCTTTTGAGACCGGCAGACCGCTGGGTGATTTTCAAATAATCATGTTCTCATTCAGCTATGAAGGCGACTTCGATAAAATCCCCGGAATTTTCTCCGCACTTGGCATTCCCGTCATGGCTGGAGAGCGCAACCGTCACCATCCGATTCTCATGGCTGGAGGGGCAGCAGTTGCGTCGAATGCCAAAGCGCTCAGCCAGATTTTTGACTTACTCGTTCCCGGCGAAGCAGAGACAGTGCTGCCAGCGATAATGACAACGTTGAACGAACATGGCTTGGAGGCTGATGCTCTCGCAGAACTTCCCGGGGTGTGGATTCCTTCGACCGACAGAGAACCCACTACGCCGTGCATCATGCACGATATAAATCGTCAACCGGCATATTCACACATCGTATCTTCGCTGAACGCCTTTGGAGGAGCGCATCTCATCGAACTGATGCGCGGTTGCCCACGTAACTGCTCATTCTGCCTGGCCCGGTCAATATATCAGCCAGTGCGGGCACTGCAGCCAGAAAAGCTTTCAGAATGGCTGGATCAGCATCCTGACTGTCACGACCTTGGCCTGGTTGCCCCTTCGCTTTTTGACCATCCACAGATAGCGGAAATTTTCAGAATGCTCGACCAGCGCCAGATCAGAATCCGCAATTCTTCAATCAAATGGGAAAAACTCGACCCTGAACTGCTTCTAATTTTACGCCGGTCAGGAGTGAACGGCCTTACTCTCGCACCTGAGACCGGCAGCACCAGACTTCAAGCCGCCATCAGAAAGCCTCTGCACGAAGAGCGTTTTCTGGAATGCATTCGCCAGATTTTTGCTGCCGGCTTCGAGCAGCTCAAACTCTATTTCGTTGCCTGTCTGCCAGAAGAAGACAAAAGCGATCTCGACGCAACTGTTACCCTTATAAGAAAAACGATTGCGGTGGCTCCTTCGCCAGGGCACCTTTCAGCAGCATTTTCGCTGTTTGTGCCAAAGCATCACACCGACTGGCAGGAGCTTAAACCGGCTTCGCAGCAGCAGATGAAACAGACGATAAAATATCTCAAAGAAGAGTTGAATAGACTTTCGCCGAAACTTAGAGTAAATTTTGCAAGTCCTCAGGAAGCCCTTCGTCAGTCATACCTGTCACAGGCAGGACCCGAACTGGCTCTCGAATACGCAAGGGAGGCCGAAAAATGCCAGAAAAACCGCCTTTTCTCAAAAAATCAGTTTTCAGCACTGGAGTTCTGATACTCGCTCTGCTGTTAATCACTTCCGGTTGCTGCAACCAGGAACCAAAGAGCGATTCAGGCTCTTCAAAAAGAATCGGTCTGATGATAACGCCGCGTGGGCTAAATGACAAAGGGTTCAATGATTACGCCTACGATGGCCTGAAACAAGCTGAGAAGAATTTTAACATCGAGGGCGTGGTGATAGAACCCTCAACCATGCAGGATCACGAGGCCTCACTGCGCTTCTTTGCCGGTCAGAAATTCGACGCGATTATTGTGGTCGGAACCGGCTTCAATGAAGCAATTCGCAAGGTTTCAGCAGAGCAGCATCATCTGCAGTTCTTCGTCATTGACTCCGAGATCGACGAAGGAAACATTCGCGGCGTCTATTTCAGAGAAGATGAGGGCGCCTACCTGTGCGGTTATCTTGCAGCGCGCATGAGCAAAACCGGAAAAATCGGCTTTATCGGCGGAGTCAAAATACCGGTCATCGAACGTTTTGCAACCGGTTATAAAAATGGAGCACTGGCTGCAGTAAGCAGCACAGAAATTGTCGAACAGTTTGTCGCCGAGGATTATACCGGCTTCAACAGCCCCGAAAAAGCTTCTGAAATGGCTCTCGACATGTATCGCACCGGCTGCGACGTCATCTTTCCGGCAGCCGGAGCATCAGGACTCGGTGTGATATCGGCGGCGGTAAAGTCTCGCGGACAGGTCATCGGCGTCGATATGAACCAGGATTCTCTGGCGCCCGGCCTCGTTCTGACCAGCATGCTTAAACGTGTCGATCTTGTCGTTGAGAACATAATAAGAAATATCTGTGAAGGAACAGATCCGGCGTCAATAAAGCGCTCTTACGGCATTTCAGACGGGGTAATCGGCCTTACCGATTTTCAACTGAGCTCCAAGGTAGTAGGCGACCAGCTGATATCAGAACTTTCCTCAGTTCGCAATGATATCATCAACGGAAAGATAAAAACCGGCGTGACAGGCAGGTAAATGCATGGATAACAGGCCCATAGGAATTTTTGACTCTGGAATCGGCGGACTGACGGTTTTCAAAGAAATCCGCGCCATGCTGCCGCATGAAGATCTCATTTATTTTGGCGACACCGCACGCGTTCCATACGGAAGCAAATCCGTGCAGGTTGTTCGACGATTTTCGGCAGAAATCGCATCTTTTCTGGCATTGCAGAATGTTAAAATGCTGGTCATAGCATGCAATACCGCGTCAGCCCTGGCACTTGGCACGCTCAAGACCGAAACCTCACTGCCGGTAATTGGTGTCATAGATCCCGGGGTCCGCGCCGCGGTGAAAGGTGCAGGCGAAGGACCGGTCGGCGTAATCGGCACGCGCGCAACAATCGCTTCAGGCGCCTACCAGGATCGAATCAGCAGACTTCGCTGTAACCTTCACGTAATTGCCCGCGCCTGCCCGCTGCTGGTACCGATTGTCGAAGAGAACCTGATGCATTCAGACATTGCGCGAATGGCACTTGAAATGTATCTGGGCGATTTCAAAAAAAAGCAGGTCAGCTCTCTGATTTTGGCCTGCACTCACTACCCGCTGCTCAAGGATCTGATCAACCAGTTTTTTGATGGAAAAACACTGTTGATAGATTCAGCGCGGGAAACCGCCGTCGAAGTTCGCGAAGTTTTGCAGGCAAGACGCATAAACACTGATGCAACTCAGGCTGGCCGCGAGACATATTTTGTCTCGGACAGCACAGAAGCCTTTGCTGAAATCGCTGCCGACTTTCTTGGCCGCCCGGTAGCCGGAGAGTGCTATCTTCACTCCTGGCAGAATGAAGTATAGAATGCCAAAGATGCCGGCGTGGTTGACATATGGCCGCTGCTGGTTGAAAATAGCATAATGGAAGAAAAGACATTAGAGTGCAGACATTGCCATGAGATGAATTATCCCATGGTGGAGTTCTGCCATTCATGCGGAGAATCTCTGCATACGAAGCCGGATATCGCGAACAGCGGATTACTGGTAAAATGGACACACCACGCTATCGACGCGATGTTCTGGCTTGTCGACGAAACTGTGCGCTGGTGGGAAATTGGAAAACTCTCAATCAGGTTGAAGTCGCTGAGAAGGCAGAGAGCCAGCCTGCTCGACCAGTTCGAAAATGAAGAAAACTTTGGCAACTCAGCCAGCCTCGAACAGAAACAGGCACTTGTCGGAATCACCGAAGAACTGACAAGACTTTCCAGCCGCGAGGAGTTTGTGCGCAGCCGCTGCTGGGCTATCGCACCTGAACTGATGTTTGTCGGCATATTTGTCGTTTTTCTCTACGGCACTCTGGTGATGAATCCGGTCCGAAGTCTTCTGCCCAAAGCCGGCATCGAGCCCGGCGTGTTCAGCGGTCAGGTCAGCCGGGTGCGCGATCTGCCACTGACCATTCATTCAGTTGTCACCTGTGCCGAGTGGTTTGAAAACAAACTTTATATAGGGGGCGACGGAGGACTTACCATAGTCGACCCGGTAAGCGGGCAGGCTTCGGCCGCCAGCGAACTGCCCGACGACTTCTTTGTGAGAGACCTTGTAATCAATGACAATTCACTTTTCATCGCTGGGTTTCCCGGCATCTATGCTCTTGAGAATACTGTCATTAAACCGGTTTATCGTGATTCGCAACTTCCGGTCAAACTGGTCAACACAATCGCAGTCACCGGTTACAACCGCCTGCTGATTGGAACGACGGGCAGCGGGTTGTTGCGCGGCAACGAAGATTCTGCAGTCATGGTTCTTGGCACTCATGGACGAACAATTCGCGATTTTGGCAGACAGGGCAATGAACTCTGGATCATGCATGAAGACGGCATACTCACCGGCCGTGGCGACAATTTTGAGCCGCTCAATCTGCAGGTGCTGGCCGGCCGCCACCTGCGACGCATGGTAACAACCGAGCGCAATGTATTCATCGGCACCGACGAAGGGGTCGTTGCCGGCTACCGCAATTCCCGCAACTGGGTCTGGACACTCCTCTCAGCCGGCAAGCCCGGCTATGTCAATGATCTTATCGTTTCCGGAGAAAATCTGTTCATAGGTTCCGATGAGGGTGTTTATCGTTTCAACAAAGGGCGCATGGAAAGGCTTTCTTCAATTCCATGCCAGGCACTGGCGCTCACCAGCTCCTTTCTGGCAGCGGTAAACCCCGATTCAATAATGATGTTTTACTTCACCGGATCAGCCCAGGACACGTCTGCAACAGCAAAAATTCCGGAAATAGGAACCTTTACCCCGGTTATTCCGGTTGTCTCACTTTTGCCATTGCCAGGACTGCAGGTAGGCAGGCTGCCAGACTTCCGTCATCTCGAGCAGGCAAGCGACACCAGAGCGCTTACCGAAAGTTCGGCGGCCACGGCGACATTTTCGCCGCTTGAACGGCCACATGTGCCTTTGCCGACTGAACTTCAGAGGCCTGTTTTTTCGGGAATCGCCCGCAGCGACGAAAAATTTCTGCTCAGCACCAGAAATCGCGGGGCCTGGATCTACGATGGCAGCAGCTGGTATCAGGTTGATGGAGTTCCCCAGACCGGAGCCCATTCGATGGCGCGCAACAGTTCCAGCTGCTTTATTTACGGCGCTTCCACCGGCATTTATCAGATAGTAGAAGACAGGGCACAACTGATGCTCAACGCCACAGAAACCCATGACCTGCTCCATCTGAGCGCAAATGAAGACAACAGTCTGATGCTGCTTTTCCGTGACGGTACGATAAAACATGTTAAAGACGGCATTCTCAAAGAAAAACTGAAAATACCTGACGAATTCAAAGGCGAATTTCATTCGCTGTGGAAACCGGACGATCGCTGTCTCGTAGTGGTAGACAAGGGTGTCCTGCTGCATGAATCAGAAAATCAGTGGAACCTGGTCTTTTTCAAAGGGCGCCTGGACAACCTTAAAGTGGTTGCCACCGAACCCGGCCCCGAAAAAAACCTGTTCATAGCGCTTAACGATGGCCGCATATTTGAGTATGCCGCCGGGAAACTTGATTTTACCGGAGTGATCGATGATCAGCCGGTTTCGCTCAATTATGACGGATGCCTCTGGGTCGCAGGCCGCGATTCATTGTATTTTCTTGAAAATAAAATTTTCGTAACCACGCCTTTTCACACCAGAGATCTGATTCTGGGCGCTTTTCCACAGATCGACAAAAACAGCTTGATGGTGTTCACCGACGCAGGAGTAAATTTGCTATCTGGACGACAATGATTTTGACGAGTAAAATTGCTCGTATGATCGCAAGATATTGCCGATACAATTAGAGACAGCTACACTTTACCCGGAAATCCGCTGAATATGACCAAAGAATATCTGCCGGTATTTGCTGAAGAAATTTTTATCGTCAACCTTTATGGGACTGACGATGAAATTGAAGAATTCAACGATTTGATGAAGGCCAATCACATCGAGAAAAATCTCATGTCGATGGCTCTGATAATCGAGGAAATCAAACGGCGGAACTTTCTTAAAATCGGTTGGCACTGCTGCTGGCGTTGTCAATATTACCAGAACTGCAAAATCAACTGGTATCGTGGCGAACGCAACATGGAAATGCGCAACTGCTGCACATATTGCCAGAATTTCTGGGACTGTCACAAAAAGTTCTGCGCCGAAAGCGGATTGAACCAGAAAACCGAAGATTCTGACAAATAGTTAAAGAGGTTACCCTGACCTTATGGCAATATCCAGTGGTCGAAACTACGCCTTTTTTCTGCGCGCACTGCTGCTGACTGCTGCGCTAATCTTGATGCAGTCGAATGTTTACGCCGGTCTGACCGTGCAGGGCCCGTCGGGGTTCATTCAGGTGCCTTCGCATAGAACTGTTGATGCTAAAGAGGTTGAACTGGCAGTTCACACCAGAATGTATAAAGTTCCGGTTACCGGCAAAGATTCTTCTCTCTCGCACATGGCCTTCAGCTTTTCTCCTTTTCGCGACTTTGAAGTCGGCTTTCAGAAGGCCATGGACTCACGAAATACCGCAAACGACCCTGACCCGCTGATCAACTTTAAAGTAAGACTGCCGGCACTCGGCAGTGGTGAGTTAACCGAAATCGCTGTTGGTGGCGTTTTCGATACCAACCCGAACAATTATCACACCCTTTATTTTTCTGTCGGGGGCTTCGGACTGGGCTGGAATTTCGGCGGCAACCCATGGTCGGGCATGGCCAATTACGGCGGATACGACCGGAAAAAACACGAACCTCAGTCACTGTGCCTGCTTATTGGTGCAGCATACCCCGACAGGCTGCCGGGTGAACGCGGATATCGCGGGCAGTTTCTGCTCGACTACAATGGCGACGTCATCTCGGCCGGATGGCGATACAGCTCACACCGTGGTTTCTGGGTCGATGCGGCCGTTCACAGCAAGAGTAATTACACTGATTTTTACGACTACCGCCCGCTGATTCTTGGTCTGGGAGCCAATTTTTAAGTTTCCGGCCTTTTTTTGCCGAATCTCACTGCAGCTGATATAATATGCCATCTCTGATAAGGGGGATGGCAAAATGAGGTTGTTCACTCGCGAGGAAATGCAGGCGGCCGACCGGCATGCAATCGAAAAAATCGGCATACCCGGTCTGGTTCTGATGGAAAATGCCGGAATAAAGGCCCTGATCACCCTTGAGAAGATTCTGGGCGGCCTCAAAGGCAAAAGATTTACCATCGTCTGCGGCAAGGGCAATAATGGCGGTGACGGTCTGGTGATTGCCCGCCATCTTTATAACAATAACGTAGCAGCACAGGTGTTCATTGCAGCCCCCCCCGAAGAAATGACAGCAGAAGCCAGACAGAACTGTGAGATTCTGGCAAAAATCGGGCTGGAACCCGCTCTGCTGAAACACCGCCGCGATATCGACCGGCTGAGAATCGCCATGGAATTTTCAGAATGTGTCGTTGACTGCCTTTTTGGCATAGGTATCAAGGGAGACATTGCCGGTTTTCAGGCAGACATAGTAAGGGCCATGAATGATACCCGCGCCTGCCGTGTCGCTATAGATGTGCCATCGGGGCTTTGCGCAACTACAGGCAATCTTTCGGATCCTTCATTTAACGCACAATACACCATCACACTGGGCGCGCCCAAAATCGGACTTTTCGTATTTCCTGGTAAGCGGGCAGCAGGAGAAGTCTGGGTCGCCGATATTTCGCTGCCGGAAACTTCAGCTGCCAGTGCCGGATGTCAACATTTTCTGCTGACTTCCGACATGGTAGCTTCCATTCTGCCCCCACGCGATGACGGCATGCATAAAGGTGATGGCGGAAAGGCACTGTTGATGGCAGGCTCAGCCGACTATCCGGGCGCAGGTATTATTGCCTCTTACGGAGCACTGCGGTCGGGCACCGGAATAGTTCAGTTGCTTCTCCCTGATTGTCTGCGTGGCAACCTTTCATGTCAGGCACTGCCGGAGGTAATTGTAAATTATCTCCCTTCACGTGACGGAGGATTTGCGATTGACGCTGGTCAAGCCAATGATCTGGCGGGTTCTACCGGATGTCTGCTGATCGGGCCAGGTTGGGGCCGCAGCAATTCGCGTGCAGAGTCTTTAAAGCACGTGCTGAAAAGCTGGAAAAATCTGGCAGTAGCAGACGCCGACGCCCTCAATCTGATCAGCGATCACAAGCTTATAAAACATGCCTCCGGACCTCTGATATTGACCCCGCATGTTGGCGAAATGGCCAGACTTACCGGGAAAACCATTGAAGAGATAAAGAGTGACCAGATCGGAATTGCACGTGATTTCGCCGTAAAACACAAGCTCCTGGTAGTATTGAAATCGGCTGTAACTGTTATAGCAGAGCCGGGCGGCAAGGTGTTTATCTGCAGCCGCCCCAATTCAGGAATGGCCCGCGGAGGCAGCGGAGACCTGCTGGCCGGGTTGATCTGCGGCCTGGCAGCATCCGGTATAAGTCCTTTACACGCTGCACTTGCCGGTGTCTTTCTACTCGCAGAAGCCGGTGAAACCGCAAGAAATGAGCTTGGCGCCGATGCCATGACAGTCAGCGAAACCGCTTCATATATTCCCGCTGCATTTAAAAAATTGCGTGGCAATGAACCTGTAAACAACAGTTAAAAAATGTTGGAATTTTTTTAATGCACAGTGCATAATGAGTGAACAACAAAATATTCTGGAAGCGGGTAACAGATTTGATAGGAATAACATTTATCGGTTCCGGCAGCAAAGGCAACTGCGCCCTCATGGAACTGTCAGGCAGATATTATCTGCTCGATGCCGGTCTTTCATGCAAGCGTGTCAAGGAGTATCTTGAAGATCGCGGTATAGGTTTCGAAGATCTTTCCGGCATATTCATAACGCATGAACACGAGGATCACATAAAAGGATTACGGGTTCTGTTGAGTCGGCGGGCAGACCTGCCGGTCTACTGCACCCGTGGCACCATGTGCGCCCTTGGTTCAAAAAACATCGAGATCGCCAACTATGTCGAACTGATGTATGGACGCAACCTTGAACTGGACAAATGCAGCTGTCTGCCTTTCAAGGTTCCGCATGATGCAACCGAACCGGCAGGACTCAGATTTTCTTCGTCTGACAAAGTAATGTGTCTGGCGACCGATCTGGGGCACGTCACCCCCGAAGTGACAGACCACATGAAGGATGCCGACATTGTCTGCATCGAAAGCAATTACGACGAAGACATGTTGCGCAGTTGCTCGTATCCAACCTGGCTGAAACGCAGAATCAGAAGTCCCATGGGGCACCTGCCCAATGAAGGCGTGCGTGGAATACTGTCTCGGATGCAGAAGATTCCTGAAATAGTTGTCCTTATGCACGTCAGCCAGGAGTCAAATTCTCCTGAACTTGTAAAGGAATCTCTCGAACCCTTTTTTGCAAATTCCGGTGCCCGCTTTCGCAGTGCACATTTCAGCATAACTGAACAGGATCATTATGGCGAAAGACTTATCGTAGGATCAAGACTGCCAGACACGCTGCAACAGGCGCTTCTCTTCAAGGGAACCGACCAGAAAGTCTGCAAATCAGCAGCCAGATGAAAGTCGAGATATTGATGATCGGCAAGATTTCTGACAAACCTTATCAGAAGCTTGTCGATTCATATCTTGAGCGATGCAGTCGGCGCCTGCCGGTTGAAATAACGGCCTGTCGCAACCACGACGAGCTTCACAAAAGACTGGCCGGGCGTGAAAACATGGTGATTCTCGACGAGCATGCCAGAGTTTATAATACTGCAGACTTCGTGCGCTGGCTTGAGTCAAAGATAAAAAGTGGACTTAACCGTCTGACCATCTGCCTCGGTGCCGCTGATGGTCACGACCCAAGAGTTCGCGCTGCAGCCGGTGAACAGCTTTCTTTATCACCACTGACCATGAACCACCAGCTCGCTCTGCTGGTGCTCTCAGAACAACTTTATCGCGCCATATCCATAATGTTCGGGGAGCCATATCACAAAGAATGACGCTGATCGCCGCAAAGCATATAGAACGCATAAAAAAACTGGTGCACAGTTATTCAGGCATCATACTTGAACGCGTTACCAGTCGAAATGTCGAAAAAAAAATCCAGAATCAGATGAAACATTTCGGCGTCAACAGTGCCGACGACTATATCATTATTCTCGAAGGTTTTGAGCACAACAGCAAGGCGATGGACGACCTGATCGCCGAACTGACTGTGAGCGAGAGCTACTTTTTTAGAAATCCAGTGCAGTTCGAATACATCCTCGATACTCTTCTGCCTGAGATTTACAAACGAAACGGCAGCAGTATTCCGATCAGGGCCTGGAGCGCCGGATGTTCACGCGGCGAAGAGGCATATTCACTGGCGATGACTATGCTGTGTTTTCAGCAGTATCACCCGGATGCCAGATTTACCATCAACGCCGGCGATATCAACTCAAAGAATTTGGTAGAGGCCCGTGAAGCCGTTTACGGCAAAAGGTCACTGCGCGAAAAACTCGCCGCATTCGAAGAACGCTTTGGTTTCACACTCGGCGAGAGAAATGAAAAGGGTGAATGCACGGTCTCAGAAGATATCAGAAGGATGGTAAGCCTGCAGAAACTTAATCTCAAAAATATTCGGGGCTTGAATTGCCTCGCCGGGTCAGATATCATCTTCTGTAGAAACGTGTTGATTTACTTTGACGAACAGTTGCGGATGCAACTCGCCGAAAAATTTTATCAATGCCTGAACCCGGGAGGGGTCGTTTTTCTAGGTGAAAGCGAATGCTTCTCGGGAGTTTCTGATTACTTCGAACTGATAAATTACAAAAAGATTTACGCCTACAGAAAGCATAATGGAATCAGATAAACAATGACAACGCAGAAAAAAATCAAAGTACTGGTAGTTGATGATTCCGCATTCATGCGCACTGCAATAGAAAGAATGCTGATTTCCGACCCCGGCATCGAGCTGATCGGATCGGCAGCCAACGGTAGAGAAGCAGTAGAAAAAGTGGTTCGTCTGCGTCCAGACGTTATCACAATGGATATTGAAATGCCGATCATGAACGGCCTGCATGCTTTGAAAGAAATCATGCGACTTTGCCCAACACCAGTTCTGATGGTCAGCTCATTGACCAGAGAAGGTGCCAAGACCACACTCGATGCAATAGAACTGGGCGCCATAGATTATGTTCCCAAGCCTGGTTCGACCTTGTCGGCCAGTATTCTTACTCTCAAGGAAGAACTGCTGCAGAAAATTCACGCCGCAGCAGGCTGTCAGCCCAAAGCAGTCAAACTTGAATATATTCCCGGCAAACGCCAGGCAAAACGCACTTCGACGCCGGCCGATGAAATCATCAACCGCGCCATATTCATCGGAGCATCAACTGGCGGCCCGCCGGCCGTTCAGAAGATTCTCAGCATTCTTGATCCGTCGTTGCCAGCACCGGTTATCATCGCCCAGCACATGCCCAAGGCGTTCACCGCAGCTTTTGCGTCAAGAATGAATATGCTGTGCAGTATCAAAGTTAAGGAAGCGAACGACGGAGAAACTCTGCAGAATTCGATTGCTTACATCTGCCCGGGTGATCATCAAACCAGAGTAACCCGAAGCATGGATGGAAAATTCTGCTTTTCGATAGTCTCAAACAGCAACGAGCAGGATCGTTTCGCCCCCTGCATCAACACGCTTTTCTTCTCGGCCGCCAAAGAATTCGCTCACAAAGCTGTAGGCGTCATTCTCACCGGTATGGGTGAAGATGGCGTGCGCGGTCTCAAGAACATCAAGCTCATGGGAGGGCTCACCATTGCCCAGGATCGCGCTTCATCGGTAGTTTACGGCATGCCGAGAGCAGCCCTGGAGCAGGAAGCTGCCGTTCGTATTCTCAACCTCGACGAAATAGCCAAAGAGATTGAACTGGCACTTAAATAGAAGACATTATGACAGGAGACAGGATTATGAAAATCAATGCAGATGAATTGATGGAACTCGCCATACAGATAGAAAAAAACGGCAAGGAATATTTTGCCGCAATGGCCGAGCGCTCAGAGAACCCCAAAGTGAAGCAGATTTTTAACTTTCTCGTGCGCGAGGAGCAGTCGCATCTTGAAATTTTCTTAAAAGTGCGCGACCGGCTTGCAGAGACGCGCACCAACGAATTTCAGATTGCAGATGAATATAACACCCCGGAAATGGATGCTTATGTCCAGGCGATGTCTGATGGTCGAGTTTTCCCGAACCTGCGGTCACACGAAGAACTGGCCTCTGAAATAAAGGACGACGAACAGGCGATTTATCACGCAATCGGGTTCGAAAAAGACACAGTGCTGTTCTTCGGAGACATCCTCGGAATTCTCGGCCCGAAAGATGAAAATCGGGAACTGATTGAAGAACTTATCAGACAGGAAAAGATACATATTGCCAAGCTATACACCCTGCTCAGCAGTCTAAAATAAACTGAAAATGACCGCGACGGGCACCAGAAAATTTTCGCGTCACTGTGGCATCAGATTACCACAGGGTGCTGAACGACTGCTTTCGGGAGCGCTTCTGGTCTTAGATGCGCTGCTGATGAATGCACTTTTCATTGGTGTCTTTACGATATGGTTCCGTGGCCTGCAACAGGCAGATATCTACCTGAATGCCTATCTTCAGGTCCGCTGGATATTACTCGGGCTTTACATAGCGTTTGGACTGCTTGCCGGCATTTTCAATATCCGCAATATCAACGCTGCATCTGATATTTTTTCCCATACTTCAAATGCCCTTCTCGGCACTTTTATCAGTTTCAATCTGATCGCTTTCTTCTCACGTGACATAGCCAACCTCTCCTATAATTTTCCGAGACCGGTATTTCTGATGGCGACAGTGTGCTGTGTTATAGCAGCAGTGCTGTTGCGAGCACTTGCATCGACCCTGTTCCGGCCGCATCCTTTGCTCAGGCGGGCAGTGATTATCGGCGATGAATCAGAAGCGCGGCGTATCATCAAGCATTTTCACCGACGCGGCGGCGTACGTTTTCGTATCGTGCACAGCATGAAAGCTGACCAGATAGACGATCTCGCGGCAGAAGTAATCTTCCGGCATGCTCACGAGGTATTCGTAACTGATCCGGCGATTAACCTCGACAAGTTCTGGGCGCAGGTTTTCTACCTGCGTAAAGAAGAACCACATGAATTCAAAGTCAGAATCTCTGCCGATTATCGCAAAACCTCCGGTACAGTTGCCCTGCAGAGTCTTGAGGATTTTCCTCTCATTACCCCTCATTCA
>Ga0116157_10004129_pt1 | contig 13651 bp, 12 predicted proteins | sample AD_UKC048_MetaG_FD_89882 | JGI IMG/M metagenome (GOLD analysis project Ga0116157, IMG submission 89882) | Active sludge microbial communities of municipal wastewater-treating anaerobic digesters from USA - AD_UKC048_MetaG | ecosystem: Engineered > Bioreactor > Anaerobic > Digestate | place: USA...
GCCCGTCGGGATCGGGGTCGGCCATCGCCCGGATGCGTTCCTTGAGTTCATTGGTGATGTGCGGGATGACCTGCACGGTGTCCCCGAGGTACTCCCCGCGGCGCTCCCGGGCGATCACCCGTGAGTACACCTTGCCGGTGGTCACGTTGGCGTCGGCCGACAGGTTCCGGTCCAGGAAGCGCTCGTAGTGCCCGATGTCCAGGTCGGTCTCGGCCCCGTCCTCGGTGACGAACACCTCCCCGTGCTGGAACGGGTTCATCGTCCCGGGGTCGACGTTGATGTAGGGGTCCAGCTTCTGCATGGTGACGCGCAGGCCCCGTGAGGTGAGCAGCCGACCCAGGCTCGAGGCGGTCAACCCCTTGCCCAGCGAGGAGGCGACGCCGCCGGTGACGAAGATGTGCTTGGTGATTCGCGGCGATATCGCCAACGCAGCTCCCGTGTTCTGCTCTGGTCCGGTCGGCGTCCCCGCCGCCCGGCTGGCTGGGCGCCTGACGGCGCCTGTCCCACGGAATTTCACCCTACATCGGTCCGGGCCCATCCCGTGCTCATCCGGCGGCGAGCGCATCGATCGGGGTGACCCGCACCGCCGGCCGGACGGACACCGCCGCGGCGATCAGGGTCAGGGCCGCAGTGGCCCCGACGACGATGACGATCGGTCCCGGCGGCAGTGCCGGCGGGACCAGCGCGCCGGTCAGCTCCGGGCCCAGCCAGACCGACCCCATCAGCGCCTGCGCCCCGGCCCAGCCGTACCCGATGCCCAGCACCAGCCCGGTCAGCAACGCCGTCACCGTCAGATGGGTCGCCTCCAGCAGCACCATCCGCCGCACCTGCCCGGTGGTCAGACCCAGGGTGCGCAGCAGCCCCAGCTCGCGGCGCCGCTGCCGCACCCCTAGGGTGAGCAGGTTGACCAGCCCGACCGCGGCGATCGCCGCGCTGACCGCCACCAGCGCGGTCATCACCGCGGTGAAGGTGTCCAGCGGCCGCTGCATCTCCGCCGGCAGCGGTCCACGCCAGGCGGCGGCTATGCGGGCCGACACCGACTCGGCGGCGACGGCGAGCATCGTCACCAGGGTCACCCCGATGACGATCCCGATGGCCATCCGGGAGGAGCGCTCCGGGTACCGCAACGCGTTCTCCGCGGCCAGGCGAGCCGCGGTCGACCCGCCGAAGGCCCGGCCGACCAGGCGGAGCAACGGCGGCATCAGCACGGCCGCGCCGACCACCAACCCGGTGAACGAGAGCAACCCGCCGACGAACGCCACCACCACCCCGTAGGGCGAAAGCAAGCCGATGCCGATCCCGCCGACCAGCAGCGCACCCCCGGTGACCAGCAGGAACCCGGCGGTGGCGTGCCGGGCCGGCCGGCGCACGACCTGCTCGTAGGCCGGTTCGTCGGCCGCGCCCAGCGCCTGCAGCGGGGTGACCGTCAGCACCCGGCGCGATCCCGCCCAGGCCGCCGCCCAGGTGGTCAGGGCGACGATCACCGCCGGCCCGAACAGGGACGGCCGGGGCACCAGGTAGTCGACGTCCAGGTCGAGCGCCGACCCGGCCAGGGCGACCCCGCCCATGGCCATCGCCGTCCCGATCAGCAGGCCCAGCACCGACCCGACCGCGCCGACGATCAGCCCCTGCCGGGCCACCTGCGCGCGTTGGGACCGGGCGGTCGCCCCGAGCAGCCGCAGCTGGGCGATGCGCCGGGTGCGTCCGGCGACCACGGTGGCGAAGGTGTTCGCGGTGACCACCGCGGCCACGTAGATCGCCAACCCCAGCAGCACGGTGCCCAGGAAGCTAAGCAGGAACGCGACCGTGTCGCTGCGTCCCATGTCCGGGTCGGCCCGCAGCATCGCTTCCAGGTACCCGGTGGCACTGATCAGCACCACGCCGAACGCGCTGGACAGCGCGGCCACCAGCACGCTGGCCCCCAGGCCCGGTTCCAGCCGGGGCCGCACCCGACGCCGGGGCGCGGCGGCCGGGCCCGGCTCGGTGATTAGCCCGGACAGCGTGGCCGTCATGCCGGCACCTGCTGGGTCGCGGCCGTCGTCGTCGCGCCGGTCGCGCTCCCGGTCTCGGGCGCCGGCTCCGCGGCCAGCAGGAACGCGGCGATCTGCTCGGCGGTCTGCCGGGGCTTGTCGGCCACGATGCGGCCGTCGCCGAGGAACAGCACCCGGTCCGCGTACGCGGCCGCGATCGGGTCGTGGGTGACCATGGCGATGGATTGCCCACCCTCCCGGCTGGCCACGGCCAGCAGACCGAGCACCTGACGGCTGCTGCGCGAGTCCAGGTTGCCGGTCGGTTCGTCGGCGAAGACCAGGTCGGGCGCGGTGGCCAGGGCGCGGGCGATGGCCACCCGCTGCTGCTGCCCGCCGGAGAGCTGGTGCGGCCGGTGGCGCAGCCGGCCGGACAGGCCCAGCGCGGAGATCAGCCGATCGACCCGGGTCCGTTCGGCATCGGTGGGGCGGCGGCCGTCCAGGTCGAACGGCAGCAGGATGTTGCCCAGCGCGTCCAGCGTGGGCACCAGGTTGAAGGCCTGGAACACGAACCCGATGCGGCGCCGGCGCAGCACGGTCAGCTCGGTGTCCGAGCGGCCGGTGATCTCGGTGTCGCCGATCCACGCCTGACCGGAGGACGGCGCGTCCAGCCCGGCCATGATGTGCATCAGGGTGGACTTGCCGGACCCGGACGGGCCCATGATCGCGGTGAACTCGCCGCGGCGGATGCTCACGCTGACCCCGGCCAGCGCGTGCACCATCCCTTCGCCGGAGCCGTAGGTCTTGGTCAACTGCTGCACCCGGGCCGCGGGGCGGGGGGCGCTCTGTCCGATCAACATGCCTGCGACGCTAGGGATCACGCGGCGTCGCGGGCATCGGTCAGCAGTCGCGCCCGCATCCATCCAGCGGATGATCCTGGCGGTCCGCCGGGCTCAGGTCAGACCGTGTTCATAGGCGAACACGACTAGCTGAACCCGGTCCCGTAGGGCCAGTTTGCCCAGGATCCGGCTGATGTGGGTCTTGACCGTCGCCTCGGAGAGGAACTCGCGGGCCGCGATCTCGGCGTTGCTCAGGCCCCGGGCGGCCAGCGCGAAGATCTCCCGTTCGCGCTGGGTCAGTTCGGCGAACGCAGCCGGGACCGGGGCCGGCGCGGACGCCGCGAACCGGCTGAACAGATCCCGGGTGGCGGCGGCCGCGATCACCGCGGACCCGGCGTGCACGGTGCGGATGGCGGCCAGCAGGAACTCGGGGTCGGCGTCCTTGAGCAGGAATCCGCTGGCCCCCTGCCGGATCGCCCGGGCCGCCGCCTCGTCCAGGTCGAAGGTGGTCAGCATGACCACGCGCGGCGGGTCGGGGTCGGCCAGCAGCTCGGCGGTCGCGGCCAGCCCGTCCAGCACCGGCATCCGGATGTCCATCAACACCACGTCGGGCCGGCTCGCCCGGACCATGTCGACGCCCTGCCGCCCGTCGGCCGCCTCCCCCACCACCTGCAGGTCGGGTTGCGAGTCCACGACCATCCGGATGCCGGCCCGGAACAGCGCCTGGTCGTCCACCAGCGCCACCCGGATCCGGGCGGGACGCGCGGTCATGCCGGCCACTGCACGGGCAGCCGGGCCTGCACCCGGTACCGGCCATGACCCCGATCGGCCCGCAGGTGACCACCGGCCAGCTCGGCGCGTTCCCGCATGCCGATCAGGCCGTGGCCGGGGCGCTCGGTGGCCGGCGCCGGCCCGGACACCCCGTTGTCGACCGACACCTCGACCCGGTCGTCCCGCCAGGCCAGGGCGACCTGCACCGGGCCGCCGTCACCGTGCCGCAGCGCGTTGGTCAGCGCCTCCTGCAGGATCCGGTACACCGCCAGCTGCACCCCGGCCGGCGGTTCGGCCGGCGGCGCCGGCGTGACGTCGACCCGCAGGTCCACCCCGGCCGCCCGGACCTGCTGGTAGAGCTCCTCGGTGTCGGCCAGGGTCGGCTGCGGCCCGTCGCCCTGGCTGTGCCGCAGCCGGGTCAGCAGCAGCCGCACATCGGCCAGCGCGGATCGGGCGGTGGAGCCGATGGTGGTCAGCGCGGCGGTGGCCGCGGCCGGATCGGTGGCGGCGGCGTACCTGGCCCCGTCGGCCTGGGCGATCACCACGGCCAGCGAGTGGGCGACGACGTCGTGCATGTCCCGGGCGATCCGCACCCGCTCGGCCTCGGCCACCGCCGCGGCCTGCGCCCGGACCTGGGCGAGCCGGTTCGCCCGAGCCTGCAGCACCGTGCGGGCCAATGCGCCCGCCGTCCAGCTCAGCAGCAACGAGAACAGCGCGGCCCCCAGGACCAGGCCGAACTCCCGGACCGAGGGCTGCGCGCCGCCGACGGCCAGCGGGCCGAGCAACACGTACAGGGTGATGACCCCGGCCCCGACCACGGCCGAGGCCAGCCCCAGCCAGAACACCAGCCGGGTGCCGTAGGCCGCGGTCGCGTAGAGCACGGCGAACACCGCGACGTCGGCGAACCGCGGCGGCACCGCCCACAGCATCTGCAGGACGGCGGCGATCCAGGCGATCGCCAGCGACAGCGGCGGCGACGCCCGGCGTACCGCCAGCGCCCCGGTGAACCCCAGCACGGTGACCAGCAGGGCCAGCCGGCCGGAGGTGCCGCCCAGGACCGCCCACTCGACCAGCAGCGCCAGCACCAGGAACGCCCCGGCCAGCGCCAGGTCGACCGCGGTCTGGGTAGGGGTCAGCCGGCGCAGCACCCGCTCACCGTAGGCGGACCGGCCGGCCGCGGCATCGGCCGCTGGATGTATCCCGGCCCCGCCGCGTCACCCGTGTCACCCTGCCCCGCCCCGCCCCGACCGCCGCCCCGCGTCCAGTTGATCATGGGCAGAAGCCCGTTATCCGGGACGGATAACGGGCTTCTGCCCATGATCAACTCCCCTTGCGGGGGACACGTCGGCGGCGCCGTGGATCGGGACGCCGGTCCGGTCAGCCCACCGCGAGGGTGGGGGCCTGCGCCTGGGCCTTCTCGCCGAAGCCGTACTGGCCCTGCCCGCCGCCGTTCTGCTCGACCAGGGCGAGCACGGTGGCGATCCGGCCGGTGTCGGAATCGACGTTGTCCACCGTGCTGACGGTGCCGCTCATGGCCGTGTCGCCGCGGATGACCCCGACCGTGCCGGTCGACTCGTCCGACCCGGAACGGCCGGCCACCACCACTCCGGTGGCGGTCTGCGCCAGCTGAGTGGCGAACGAGGCGACGGCGCCGGCCTTGTCGGCCTCCGACCCGCCGGTCACCTCCTCACCGGTCAGCACGATCACCGACTGCCCGGCGGCCGGGGTCCCGGTGACGGTGATGAACCCGGCCGACTGCAGCGCCGCCAGCACGGCCGCACCCTGCTCGGCGCTGGCCTTGGGGGCGCCACCGGCCGGGGCGATCAGCACCGAGGACAGCAAGCCGCCGGCGACCGCACCGGCCTGCGGCACCTCGGGCAGCTGCACCCCGGTCGGCAGGGTGGTGGTCGCGATCTGCCGCAGCTCATCGGCCCGCAGCGGGTCGCTGAAATCGTTGGTCAGCTGGATCTGCCCGGTGACGGTGGCTCCGGCCCGGTTCAGCAGCGACAGCAGCGCATCCCGGTCGTTGGGATCGGCCGCGGCCGTGGTCACCAGCACCACGTTGGTGCTGGGCAGGGTGCCGCGCACGGTGAGCGCGCCGACCGATCCGGCGAACTTCTCGTCGGCCGCGACCCGGGCGGTGAGGTCCTCATTGGTCGAGGCGAGCTCGCCCTGCTGGCTGGACAGCGAGGCGTTGTCGTCGCGCAACCCCTCCAGCAGCGGTGACTGGATCTTGGTGGCGCCGAGCACGATACCCAGGGCCAATGCGAGGAACACCGCCGCGAGCGAGACGATGTGGTAGCGCATCGAGATCATGCGAACAGTCCCCTGACCCAGTCGACCAGCTGGTTCCACCAGTCACGGACCAGGTCCGCGTACACGCCGCCGACGTCGGCGACCATCAGGGCGGTCGCCATCGCCACGGCGGCCGCGACCACCAGCATCAGCACGACCCACCAGGAGATGCGCGACTTGTACAGGGACGCGACGACGGGCGACTCGACCACCTTGTTGGCCACCCGCATGCGGACCAGGAAGGTCGAGGCGGTCGAGCCCCGGCCCCGGTCGAGCAGATCGACCAGGGTGGCCTGCAGGCCGACGGTGACGATCATCGACGCGCCGCGGCCGTCCACCAGCAGCAGGGCCAGATCCTCCGACGAGCCGGTGGCCGGGAAGGTGACCGCGCCGACGGCGAGGTCCTGCAGCCGTTCCAGGCCGGGGGCGTGCCCGTCGGTGTGCGCGGGGATGACAACCTCGGCCCCGCATCGCAGCGTCTCCGAGTCGATGTGCTCGGGGTTGCCGATGATCAGCGCGGGCTTGTAGCCGGCGGCGCGCAGCGCGTCGGCGCCGCCGTCGACGCCGACCAGCACCGGCCGGAAATCGGAGATGTACTTCTTGAGCGACTTGAGCTGCTTGGGGGTGTCCGCGGAGCCGGCGACCAGCAGGACCTGCCGGCCCTCCAAATCGGTGGCCACCTCGGGGATGCCGACCCCGTCGAGCAGCAGGGTGCGCTCCCGCTTCATGTACTCGATGGCGTTGGCGGCGAAGGCCTCGAGTTGGGCCGACATGCCGGTCTTGGCCTCGATCAGCAGGTCGGCGATCGACTCCCGAGTCTGCTCGGTGCCCTGCGCGATCACGTCGTCGCCGATGTAGACGGACCCGCCGTCGACCCGGATCTTCGCCCCGTCCTTGACCTTGGCGAACACGCCGTCGCCCACCCCGTCGACGAGCAGGACGTCGGAGGCGACCAGGATCTCCGGACCCAGGTTGGGGAACCGGCCGGAGATGGACTGGGATGCGTTGATCACCCCGGTGACGCCCGCCTTGACCAGGGCGTCCGCGGTCGCCCGGTCGATGTCGACCTGGTCGATGACGACGATGTCCTTGTGGCCCACCCGATCGAGCAGCGCCTCGCTGCGACGGGACACGCGCGCCACTCCTGTGACACCCGGCAACGCGCGTGACTGACGTGACAAGAGCTTCATGCTCCGATCGTGGCAGCCAAGTGGGTGATCAGGCGGTAACCACTCCCCCGTGTCGCTTGACTTTGCGAAAGTGAGACCCCTCTCAGCCCGCCCGGCGCAAGGGGGTGGTGCCCGTCGCACCCTTGGCCGCGGCGAGCAGGTCCCGGGCGTGCGCCCGGGCGGCGGGGCCGTTCGTCCCGCCCAGCATCCGGGCCAGCTCCCGTTCGCGTTCGCGTCCGGTGACCAGCCGCACGTTCGAGGTGCCGATCCGGCCGGAGGAGTCGGCGTCGACGATGTAGTGACGATCGGCGTGGGCGGCCACCTGAGCCAGGTGGGTCACGACGATGACCTGGTGGGTCCGGGCCAGCGCGGCCAGCCGCTCCCCGATCTCGGTCGCGGCCCGGCCGCCGACCCCGGCGTCGACCTCGTCGAAGACCATGGTCGAGACCGGATCGGAGTCGGCCAGCACCACCTCCAGGGCCAGCATCACCCGGGACAGCTCGCCACCCGAGGCGCCCTTGGCGATCGGCAGTTCGGGGGCACCGGCGTGCGCGACCATGACGATCTCCACCTGGTCCACCCCGTCTGGGCCGGCCAGCAGCCAGCTGTGGTCGACCGGCACCGCCTGCGGGTCGTGCGGGTCGGCCGCCTGCTGGCTGACCCGCACCCGGACGGTGGCCCGGGCCATGGCCAGGGAGGCCAGCTCGGCCGTGACCAGGCGACCCAGCCGCTCGGCCGCCGCGGACCGCTCGCCGGACAGCCGCGCGGCCAACCGGCCCAACTCGCCGCGCACCTCGTCGAGGTCGGCCTGCATCCGGGCCAGCCGGTCGTCGGAGGAATCCAGCTCGAGCAGCTCCTGGCCGGCCGACCGAGCCCAGGCGCAGACGGCGTCGACGTCGTCGCCGTAGCGGCGGGTCAGCGCCCGCAGGGTCGCCTGCCGCTCGAGCACCTGGGTCAGCCGGCCCGGCTCGTCGTCCAGCCCGGAGAGGAAGACCGACAGCTCGGATCCGACATCGGCCAGGACCAGCGCGGCCTGCTGCAGCTGACCACCCAGTTCGGCCAGCCGCGGATCCTCCGCCGTGTCCAGCAGATGCTGGGCGCCGTGCACCAGGGCCAGCGCGGCCGGTGCGGCGGCCGCGTCCTCCGACCCGGTCAGCGACTCGTGAGCACCCGCCGCCGCCGCCCGCAGCCCGTCCAGGTTCTGCAGCCGGCGCACCTCCTCGACCAGGTCCCGATCCTCGCCGGGCACCGGCGCGGCCGCCTCGATCTCGGCCAGGCCGATGCGCAACAGCTGCTCGCGCTGGGCCCGTTCCCGAGCCCGGGCCCGCCGGTCGGCCAGATCGGCGGCCATCCGGTGCCAGCGGCTGCGTAGCTCGCGATACCGGCCGACCTGCGCGGTGAGCCCGGCGAAGCGGTCCAGGACGGCCCGCTGCGGGCCCGGTCGCAGCAACGAGATGGCCTCGGACTGGCCGTGCACGGCGATGAGCGGCTCGGCCAGCTCGGCCAGCGTGGCCAACGGCACGGACCGGCCGCCGACGTGCGCGCGCGATCGGCCGTCGGTACCCACGGAACGAGCGGCGATCAGCGTGCCGTCCTCGTCGAAGCGGCCGCCGACCGAGGAGACCAGTTCCTGGGCGGGAGACTCGCTCTCGCCGTCGGGCGGCGACCAGCGGACCTCGACGGTGGCCCGCTCGGCCCCGGCCCGGACCTTGCTGGCGTCACCCCGGCGCCCGCCGATCAGGCCGAGCGCGGTGACCACCATCGTCTTGCCCGCACCCGTCTCACCGGTCACGACGGTGAAGCCACGATCGGGCTCGATCAACGCCTCGTCGATCACCCCGAGGTCGGCAATCCGCAGCTCTTGCAACATACGTTCGACGATAGCGGATTCGAACGTCCGTACGGAAGTACCTATGTTCGAAAAATCAGTGCCGCTGGTCGCGCCAACCGTGCACGGGCAGCTTGAACTTGCGGACGAGCCGGTCGGTGAAGGTTTGATCGCCCAGCCGGACCAGGGTGACCGGCTTCTCGCCCTTGCAGATGTGGGCGCGGGAACCGGGGGGAATCTCCTGGGTACGGCGCCCGTCGCAGACCAGGATCGCGCTGGGACCGGCCGGGTCGATGTGCACGGTGACCGTCGATTCCGGCGAGACCACCAGCGAGCGGGCGAACAGGGCGTGCGCGTTGGACGGGGCGACCAGCAGTGCGTCCACCCCGGGCCAGAGCACCGGACCGCCGGCGGAGAAGGTGTAGGCGGTGGACCCGGTCGGCGTCGCGCACAGCACGCCGTCGCAGCCGTAGGCCGAGACCCCGTGCCCGTCGACCTCCACGACGACGTCGAGAATCCGCTCCCGGGTGACCTTCTCGACGCTGATCTCGTTCAGCGCCCAGCCGCCGGCGATGTACTGCCCCTCGTGTTCGACCCGCACCTGGACGGTCATCCGCGAGGACACCCGGTAGCGCTGGTCGACGATGGCCTGCAGGGCGGCGTCGACATGGTCCACGTCGACCTCGGTCAGGAACCCGACCCGGCCCAGGTTGATGCCCAGGATCGGCGCGGACAGCGGGCGGGCCCGTTCTGCGGCCCGCAGCAGCGTGCCGTCGCCGCCGATCGCCAGCACCATCTCCACGGAGCCGGCGGCGCCCTCGTCGTCGTCGGTCGGCTCGAAGCGGTTCAGACCCAGCTCGCGGCTCTCGTCGGTCGAGGCGAGCAGGTCGATCCCGGCCTCGGCCAGGGTGGCCGCGACTTTGCGCGCAGTGATGTCGACATCGGGGCGCCCGGTGTGGGCGACCAGCAGCATCCGCCGTTGCGTCATGCCGGTCCCTCCCCCACTGCCGTCGCGATCAGCTCGGCGCAGCGGCCGTCGGCGAACGGATCCTCGACCGCCGTGTCGCGTCGCAGATGCACGAAGAACTCCACATTCCCGCTCGGTCCGGGCAGCGGCGAGGCGACCACGCCGGCCATGCCCCACCCCAGTAGACCAGCCGCCTGCACGACCGTCGCCACCGCCTCCGCGCGCAGCGCCCGATCGCGGACCACTCCGCCGGCACCGAGCCGCTCCTTGCCGACCTCGAACTGCGGCTTGACCATGGGGATCAGGTCGGCGTCCGGGTGCGCGCAGGCGATCAGCGCCGGCAGCACCAGGGTCAGCGAGATGAAGGACAGGTCGGCCACCACCAGGTCGACCGGTCCGCCGATGGCCTCGGGGGTGAGGTGGCGGATGTTGGTGCGGTCGTGCACGTGCACGCGCTCATCGCTCTGCAGGGCCCAGACCAGCAGCCCGTAGCCGACGTCGACGGCGACCACCTCACGGGCTCCGCGCCGCAGCAGCACGTCGGTGAAGCCGCCGGTGGAGGCCCCGGCGTCCAGGCAGCGCCGACCGTCGACGACGACGTCGGTGAACGCGTCCAGCGCACCGATGAGCTTGTGCGCACCCCGGGAGGCCCACCGCGGGTCCAGATCGGCGTCACGAACGAGCAGCGCGACCGCCGGGTCGACCGCGGTGGACGGCTTGGTGGCGACCTGACCGGCGACCAGCACCCGGCCGGCGGCGATGAATTCGGCGGCCTCGGCGCGGGAACGGGCGTGGCCGCGCCGCACCAGTTCCGCGTCCAGCCGGCTCCTACGCACCCGGCCGTCCGGGGACCGGCCGGCCGTGCGGCTGCCCGGGCGTCTCCGCCGTGCGGGCCAGCGCCTGCGCGAGCGACTCGTGGATCCGCTGGTAGCCGGCCACCTGGTCGTGGGTCGTCAGCTGGTCCAGCCCGGCCAACTCGGCCTGGGCCTGTTCGAGCAGGCCGTCGACCTGCGCACCGGGATTCGGGTTCGGGTTCGGGGTGGGGTGGGCCTGGTTCACCGTGGTGTCCTCCCGGCGGTTGCGGGTGTGCGGGCGGTCAGTCGAGCGAGTCGGTGAATGCCCGCTGGCCAGATTGGGTCGGTCGAATCGGGATGCCGCACCGGGTCAGTGCGGCCGCGGCGAGCGCGTCGTGCGGCCGGACGGCGGTGAGGCCGGACGCCCAGGCGGCTGCCGTGAGCAGCGCCAGGGCCCGCAGGGCGGCACCGTCGGAGACGGCCGCGGGGCCCGGTTCCGAGCTGGGTTCGGCGTCTGCGGCCGAGCTGAGGACCAGACCGGAGGAGTCGGTGCCGACCGTCCACTCCCGGCTGCTCCGGGGTGATCCCGGGCCGGGAATGCGGACCGCCCGGTCCTCCTCGACCAACCCGCGCATGTCGAAGGCCACGTAGGTCGGCCGCTGGCCGGGGTCGGCGGCGAGCAGGTCGGAGGCGGTCGAGACGCCGGTGAGCACCATCAGGCTCGGCGTGGACGCGCCCACCGCGCAGGCGATGTCGGTGTCCAGCCGGTCCCCGACGACCAGCGGGCGGGTGCTGCCAACGAGCCGGACGGCGGCGTCGAGCAGCGGGCGTTCGGGCTTGCCGGCCACCCGCGGGTGCAGGCCGGTGGCCGCGACCAGGGCGGCCACCATCGAGCCGTTGCCGGGGAGCATGCCCCGGTCCGTCGGCAGGGTGCTGTCCACGTTGCAGGCGACCCAATCGGCCCCGGCCCGCAACGCGATGCACCCCTCGGCCAGGTTGCGCCAACCGGTGTCGGGCGAATGGCCCTGCACCACGGCCACCGGCTCGTCCTCGGCCAGCCGGACCGGTTGCAGACCGGCCTGCCGGACCGACTCCTCCAGCCAGGGCGCCCCGATGACCAGCACCTTCGCGCCGGCCGGATGCCGGTCGGCGAGCATGACGGCGGCCGCCTGCGGGGAGGTCAACACGTCGTCGGCCTCGGCGGCAACGCCCATCGAGGTCAGCGCGGCCGCCACCTCGGCCGGCGGGCGGGAGGCGTTGTTGGTGACGAAGACGGACCGCGCCCCGAGCACCCCGGCCCGGACCAGCGCCGGAGCCACGTGGTCGATGGGCTGCCCGCCCAGGTACACGGTGCCGTCCAGGTCGAGCAGCAGTGCATCGTGGGCCTGCGCCAGGATGGTCATCGATCTCCCGCCGGCGGTTCGTCGGAAAACAGCAGGGCGGTCATATCCTCGCTCAGCGCCGGCAGCGGAGCGCGCTCGGGCTCGACCTCGGTGAACATGGCGGGCGGGGCCGCGGGCTGGTCGGCCCCAGCCTCATCGGCCCCAGCCCCGTCGACCTCAGCCTCACCGGTCTCGGACACATCCGTCCCAGACACATCCGTCCCAGACACATCCGTCCCAGACACATCGGTCCCAGACGCATCGGTCCCAGACGCATCGGCCTCGGACTCATCGGCCTCGGACTCGGCATGCTCGGGCCCTACCGACTCGGAGTCGGCATCAGCATCCGCCGCCTGGTCCGTCCCGTTCTCCGGCACCGCTGCCGCGGCGGCCGGCACGACCGCGGCCCCCACGGACGCGGCGAGCGCCTCCACCCGGTCCTGGGCGTCGGTGTCCTCGTCCGCGTCGGCATTGGCGGCCCGGATGAACCAGGTCAGGGCGTCTGACTCGCGGCCGGCCCGATCGAGCAGGTCCGCGTAGGCGTAGGCGAGCCGAGGGTGGTGGCCGAGCTTGTCCGGACCGAACTGTTCGAGGTGGGCGAGCCCGGCGTCGAGCTGTCCCAGATCGGCGCGGGCGCCGGCGACGACGGTGGCCAACTCGATCGTTGCTTCCTCGTCGAGCGCGGCGGCCTGCTCGGAGCGGGCCAGTTCGATGGCCTTCTCCGGGTGTCCGAGCGCGCGTTCGCAGTCGGCGAGCACGGCCAGGTGACCGGGGCCACCACCCATCCGGCGGGCGGCCCGCAGTTCCCCGATGGCCTCGGCCCATTCACCGGCGCGGTACGCGACCAGGCCGACGGTCTCCCGCACCACCGCGATCCGGCCGCCGCGAGCCCGGGCCGCGCGGGCATGGGCCCACGCCGCCTCCGGGTCCTCGTCCGCCAGGGTGCCGGCGGCCACCAGATGGGCGGCGACCCAGGCGGCGCCGTCCTTGCTCAGGCCACGCAGGTCGCGCCGCGCGTCGGCGTCCAGGGCATCCGGGGTCGCCCATTCGGGCAGGTCGGGCCAGGTTTCGCCGATGTCTTCAGCCCGGCGACGGGAGCCGGTCTCGGGCACTCGAGGGCCCTCGGACCGGTCCGGGCCGCCGTGGCGGGCCGGCTCGCGCCGGTCATGGCCGGCGCCACGAGCGGGTCGATCGGACCGAGCCGGTCGCTCGGCCCGTTCCGGACGGTCGGAGCGGGCCGGACGATCCGGTCGGTCGGCCGGCTGATGCGGTGCACGGGTCGGCGGGGCGGCCTCTCCGGCCGCCCACAGCCCGGCGCTGAGGTTCCCGCCGAAGTCGTTGCCGGCCGGACGGTGCTCCCGCGGTGCACCGCGGTCGGCCGAAGTGGGCCGGTCGGTCCGCGGACGATCGGGGCCGCGGTCGGAGCGGTCGTCCCGGCGCGGCCGGTCGCCGTAGGGCCGGCGATCGTCGGCGGACCGGTTGCGGTCCTGGTACGACGGGCGATCACCGGTAGGCCGGTCATCCCGACGCGGGCGGTCACCGTAGGGCCGGCGATCATCGGAGGACCGGTTGCGGTCCTGGTACGACGGGCGATCACCGCTGGGCCGGTCATCCCGACGCGGGCGATCACCGTAGGGCC
>Ga0116157_10004132_pt1 | contig 13648 bp, 10 predicted proteins | sample AD_UKC048_MetaG_FD_89882 | JGI IMG/M metagenome (GOLD analysis project Ga0116157, IMG submission 89882) | Active sludge microbial communities of municipal wastewater-treating anaerobic digesters from USA - AD_UKC048_MetaG | ecosystem: Engineered > Bioreactor > Anaerobic > Digestate | place: USA...
CGAAAACTGAATCTGGTTGAGGAAAAGACACAGTTTGAAGCCAAAGATGGTCTGCACCAGGCTACATTCCACGGCAGTGCTGTCCGTCTGAAAATGAGGGATGTGACAGAAGTGAAAACGATTCTGGATGGTTATGAACTTTTTACCGGATCGCCACATTTCGTGGTGTTTACAGACCATGTTGCCCAGACAGATGTGCACAAAGAGGGTCGCCGCATTCGTACGATGGACCACAATATGCCGGACGGTATCAATGTAAACTTCGTGGAAAAACAGTCCGATGGAATTTACGTCCGCACCTACGAGCGTGGCGTGGAAGACGAGACTCTGTCTTGCGGAACCGGCGTCACTGCCAGTGCGTTGGTGGCCTCTTTAAACGGATACAACAGTCCGGTTCAGGTGCAAACTCCCGGTGGAATGCTGGAAGTGGAGTTCATTCGTGAAGCAGGATCTACCTTTCGCAATGTCTTTCTCAAAGGACCTGCCCGTTTTGTATTTGAAGGCCACTTCGAAATTTGAAACCCCGTACGGGTTGACCTTTAGCCATTTCCTTCTACCTTTGCCTCATGCAGCACACGCTACGCATTTACAACACACTTACCCGGCAAAAAGAAGATTTTCAGCCTATTAATCCTCCGTTCGTTGGACTCTATGTTTGCGGACCGACGGTTTACAACAATGTTCACCTGGGAAATGTCCGGTCATTTCTCACATTCGATATTCTGGTTCGCTATTTGCGCTTCATGGGATATACTGTACGGTATGTCCGCAACATTACCGATGTGGGCCACCTTGTTGGAGATGGAGACGAAGGAGAAGATAAAATCGGAAGAATGGCCAAGCTCGAAAAGCTGGAGCCAATGGAAATCGTTCAGCGTTATACAAATGATTTTCATAATGTTCTGCTTCAGTTTAATCTGATTCCACCCAGCATTGAGCCCACCGCCACAGCCCATTTGGTCGAGCAGATTGAGGCCACACAGGATCTGATTAATAAAGGACTCGCCTACGAATCGAATGGTTCTGTTTATTTCGATATCGCCCGTTACAACGAACAGGGAAACGAATATGGAAAACTCTCTGGCCGTATTCTGGATGATCTTCTCACCGAAACCCGAGATCTGGAAGGGACCGACGAAAAGAAAAGTCCTCTCGATTTTGCTCTCTGGAAAAAAGCCGCTCCGGAACACATCATGCAATGGAATTCGCCATGGGGAAAAGGATTTCCTGGATGGCATCTCGAATGTTCCTGCATGAGCACCAAATATCTGGGCCCTCAGTTTGACATCCACGGCGGGGGAATGGACCTCAAGTTTCCTCACCACGAATGCGAGGTGGCACAGGGAAAAGCTCTGAACGGTGTCGATCCGGTCCGCTACTGGATGCATGCCAATATGTTGACAGTGAACGGGCAGAAAATGTCGAAATCATTGGGGAACAGTTTCCTTCCGGGAGAGTTGTTTGCTGGTGATCATCCACTTCTGGATCAGGCATATTCTCCAATGACGGTGCGGTTTTTTATGCTGCAATCGCAGTACCGCAGCACACTTGATTTTTCAAATGAAGCCCTCAAGGCAGCCCAGAAAGGATACCGTCGCCTGGTGAACGGCCTGCGAATAGCCAAGACACTTCAGTTTGAAAACGGAGATCAGCCTTTGGATGAAAAGAAGGCAACTGAAATCCGCAATGCACTTGATGGTTTTTACAAAGCCATGGGTGACGACCTTAATACCGCCGTTGCTATTGCTGAATTGTTTACGCTGCTGAAGTATGTTAATATGCTGCAAACCGGTCAGTTACATCCGTCTGCTTTAGGTGAAACTTTGTTCATAGAATTGAAAGATAGCTTTGTTTCCTTCATGCAGGATCTGTTGGGTTTGGTAGAAGAACAACCGACCGGCGATGAAATGCTGAAAGGAATGCTCAACCTGTACAAAGAGTTTAAAGAAGCCAAACAATACGACAAGGTCGATGAAATCCGGTCGTATTTTAAATCGCAGGGCCTCGTGATCCGGGACCTGAAAACACGCATCGACTGGGCGTATGATGAATAAATCCCGGTCTGTATTCATGATAATTAATTCGAAATTTTAGAAAATGATTCAACGTCCTCAGACCCTCATGCTGGGTCTCATTCTTATTCTGATGATCGCCGCTTTGTTCCTTCCCAACTGGGAGAAAATAAGCCTGGATGGCACGCAAACTGCCCGTCAGACCGCATTTGAACTGTTGATTACCAAAGGAACCGGAACCGAAGCCACATCTGATGCCCGCTCCCGGTATTATCTCGCCGGAGCCATTTGTCTGGTGGCTGCCCTGGCCGGTTATTCCATTTCACAGTTTAAAAACCGCAAACGCCAGATGATGGTGGGTTTCGGTATTTCATTGTCACTGGCGCTCACTTTGGTCGCCATGATGCTTGGTATTAAAGAAGGAGAAGCCTTTTTTGATGTCACCAAAGAAGGGAAGTTTCTTCCCGGATTCTATACGCTGTTTGTCGCACTTTTCGCCAACATCGTCAGCAACCGCCTCATCCGGAAGGATGAAAACCTGGTCCGCAGTATGGACCGAATTCGCTAATGGCTAAACAACACAACAACCAGGACCCGCTTGCGCAACGAATTGCGGAGCTTTTTCCAGAAGGAGGATTTGAATATTCGTTTCATGAAATCGCGGATTTACTGGACTACCGATCAAGAGAAGATAAAATAGACCTCAGTCTGGCTTTGCAGAAACTACTGAAAGCCAAAACCATTCAGGAGTTTTCGAACGGGAAATTCGGACTTCCGGATCCAGCTTCGCAGAAAGCCAACACGGGGAAAGTGGATTTCATCAATCCCCGCTATGCCTACATCCGAATGGAAGGCGAAACCCAGACAAAAGATGTGTACGTTCCGGTCGAAGATCTCAAAGGTGCCCAGGATGGTGACCTTGTGGAGATCGCCATTTTTGCGGGACGCAAAAGCAAAAATCCGGAAGGGCAGGTGCTCAATATTATTCAGAGGGCCCGCCAGCATTATGTGGGAACCTTGAGGGTGAAATCCGGCATCGGTTGGTTATCGGCCGATTACCGCAAAATGCACGAAGAAATCCTGATCAACGAAGGTCATCTGAAAGGTGCCCGTGACGGACAGAAAGTGCAGGTGGAAATCAAACATTGGGGAACTGCCAACCGCAAACCACAAGGAGTGGTGAGCGAAGTACTCGGACTGCCTGGAGAGAACAATGCTGAAATGCATGCGATTCTGGCTGATTACAACATTCCACTTCGTTTCTCAGCTGAATCCGAAAGAGAAGTGGCCGAATTTTCAGGTGTTATTTCCGAAGAAGAAACCAAAGACCGTCGTGACTTCCGGAATGTACTCACCTTTACAATTGATCCGTTCGATGCCAAAGATTTTGACGATGCCATTTCCATCGAACCTGCTGGTGACGGCATCTGGGAAGTTGGGGTGCACATCGCCGATGTCTCGCATTTTGTGAAACCCGGTACCGTCCTTGATAAAGAAGCCTTTGATCGGGCGACATCCGTTTATTTGGTCGACCGCGTTTCGCCTATGTTGCCCGAACGACTCAGCAACGATTTGTGCTCGCTCCGTCCGAATGAGGACCGCCTCACATTTTCCTGTGTCGTCTTTATGGATGCCCGTGGTAAAATCGTGAAAAAGCCCTGGATTGGCCGCACGGTGATCCACAGCAAACGACGTTACACATACGAAGAAGTGCAGGAAGTAATTGAAGGCAATCCAGATCCCAATCAGGATTATCTGCGTCTTCTGAATGAAATGGCCCTCGCAATGCGGGATGGTCGGATGGCTTCCGGTGCCATGTCCTTCGAATCAACTGAAGTGAAATTCCTTCTCGACGACAATGGAGTTCCGTTGAAAGTGATTCCGAAAATCCGGAAAGACGCACACAAACTGGTGGAAGAGTTCATGCTCCTTGCCAACCGTACTGTGGCAGAATATGCATTCTTTTACAATGACGGAAAGGCAACCAACCCGATGGTGTACCGTGTGCACGAATCTCCCAATCCGGAACGCCTGCAGAACTTTGCCGATTTCGCGGGTCGGTTTGGGTATAAAATCAATGTGTCGGATGAAAAAGTTGCGATGTCTTTGAACGCAATGGTCGCCAAACTGGAAGGTACGCCTGAACAGGAACTGATGCAGAATCTGGCGATCCGTGTGATGGCCAAAGCCCGGTACACCACCAAGGCTCTGGGTCACTTTGGACTGGCATTTCATCACTATTCGCATTTTACATCGCCCATTCGACGCTATCCGGATGTGCTCACCCACCGTCTGTTGTGGAATTACCTGCAATCGGAAGCCCGGATGGAAAAAGATGCTCTGGAGAAATTGTGTCTCCATTGCAGCGACAAAGAAAAAATGGCATCCGAAGCCGAACGTGCTTCCATCAAATACAAACAGGTGGAATACATGGCCCTTCAGGATTCTTCCAAAATTTATGACGGAGTCGTTTCCGGTGTAACCGAATGGGGCATTTTTGTTGAAATAATTGAAAATCGTTGCGAAGGGATGGTGCGGATCACCGATCTCAACATCGATACCTTCGACCATCTGGAAAAGGAATATTGTCTGGTGGGTCGGCGCACCAAACTGCGGATTACATTTGGCGATAAGGTCAAGGTCCGTGTAAAGGCAGCCAACCTGGAAAAGCGAAACATCGATTTTGTTCTCGAAGAACTGGCAGGAGGGAAGGTCCAGCCGAAAGAAGATCGCAGCATTTACCAGAAACCAGTCTGGACAAAAGGCCGCAAATCTTCTTCGAAAGGCGGAGGGCGAAAAAGGCGATGATGGGTTTTATTAACAACGAACCATGAGATAAAAAAAGGGTCTGGATTAGCTTCAGGCCCTTTTTTTATCCAGCGATGTTAATCTTTCCGGAAACGGATGAATTGGCTTCCGGCTTTCAATGCATACAATCCTGCCGGTAATTCATCCAGCCGGATGGTTATACCCGAATTGGTTTTCAATACAGGGCGTACATATTCCTGACCGGAAACGGCCACCAAACGGACGGTTTCATTTGTTAATCTTATTGTTTCCAGGAAAATTTCTTCTGTTGCCGGATTCGGAAAAATCCGGAGAATCTCTCCAGAATTATTAACTGGAGACACAGATGTCGGAATGTCGTCCACCAATCGAAACAACATATTTTGTATCAAAGCAGGAGATTCGTCGTTCCAAATCCAGTCCTGATCGGAAGTAGTCAAAATACTTCCCTTAACACCTGCCGGATCTGAGTAATAAAACCCATAAAATTTTCCATTGAATTCAAGGAACTTTTCAACACCTGTGCCCTCTCCGGCACGTCCTGAATTGAAATAATCTAAATGGGTTACTGTATTGGGGATGTTTGATAATATACCGCTGATAGCCATCGGAGCCAGAAGTCCGGTCTGACTTGATACCCATTGAAAATCAGCACCAACCGCTTTTGTAAGGGTGTCATATGCTATATTTCCCGAAAGTGAAGCAACGTATTCGGTCTGCAGATACAACGGTCTTCCACTCATCACGAATTGTTTTAATACCTGAATCTGACCTTGTGAAATTGCCACGGTTGCCGATGAAACTATGAGAACATCGGTTTCGGCCAGATTGCTGTAAGACGAGAGGAACGCATTGAGTTCGATGGAAGCATTGTGACCCATCAAAACAGCATTGTGTTTCCATACTGTATCCTGAACAGCATACGAGCCACCTTGCTGGCTGCTGATGATGGTGATTCGTGATGAGAATCCCTGATGGGATAATAGCAGTACTAAAATAAAGGTAAACAGGTGCTTCATAGATTGCTGGATGTTAAAATGCAAAATCAGCAATCAGTTCTGTATCAAGCCTACCAATCAATCAGTTTTTTGCACACAATTCACTGAAAAGAGTCAATCACTTTTAATCAACAATGAGTCGGTTTTCAAACACCATGCAAATTTGTATGATTACTCTGTCCGCAATGAAACCACCGGATTTGCACTGGCAGCCGGCAGAATACGGGAAATCAAAGTGAGTATGGCGACTAAGAATACGGTGACCAGGGAACCTGCGAACATCCACCATTCGAGGGAAATACGGTTGGCAAAATCCTGGAGCCAATGGTACAAACCATAACCGGCAACTGGAAAGGCCAGCAAAGAAGCCAGTCCGACCAGCAGAAGGAAATCTTTCCCGATCACCATAAAAATATCGGGAAGTCCTGCTCCCAGAACTTTCCGGATACCGATTTCTTTCACCCGCTGTTCCAGACTGAACGTGACCAGTGCATACAATCCCAGGCAGGAAATGATGATACTCAGGATGGAGAAGTAGGCAAAAATCTGCATCATCTTGTCTTCATTCCGGTACAGTTTTTCAAAGGTTTCATCCAGAAAAAATGCTTCCATCGGATACTTATGGGAATACTGGCCCCAGACTTTCTCAACATGGTTCATTGCTTCTTTTTCTTTCCCGGCTTTGATTTTCACCAGTAAATTTCCCGAAATGCGGTTGTCAAGCATCATCACCAATGGCGATATGGGTTGGTGCAGGGATGCATAGTGAAAATCTTTTACCACCCCGATCACTTTCCCGTTGTAGCCAAATCCATTTGCCAGTGTGCATGTAAACGGATCCTTCCATCCATAGGATCTGACAGCTGTTTCGTTCACAAGAAAGGCTGCTGTATCGTCGGATTTGAATTCTTTAGAGAAATTCCGCCCTTTCACAAGTTTCATATCCATGATGTCAAGGAAGTCGTAGCTGATGGTCATAATGTCAATTCCTTTCTCAATTCTTTGCTTTCCGGGTTCTTCAATGGCATGAAGGAGCATTCCTGAAAACTTTCCGGGAATACTGCCTGAACCGGCGATTTTAAGAATGGCGGGATGTTGTTTGAGTTCGGATTTTACCACTTCAAAACGGTTGACAAACGAACTGTCTGCCACGGGAACCGAAACCACCAGCAATTGATCTTTGGCAAACCCAAGGTTGGTGTGTTTCATGAAATGCATTTGAGCAAACACCACTATCGTCCCAAGAATAAACGAAACCGAAATGAAAAACTGCAGAGCTACCAGTCCCTTCCGCAAACGGTTGGCCCCAGTTCCCGGCGAATTCTGACTTTTCAGCACCTGCACCGCCTGCATCCCGGACAGGTAAAAAGCCGGATACGAACCAGCCACTGTACCAATGAACAAAAGAAGGAAGACAATCAGTGAAAGGAATGGCATCGAAAAAGGAATGTGCAGAGATTTGTCAGTAAGAGAGTTAAACAGAGGCATCAGGCACACCAGCAGAATCATAGCCAGCAAAATAGCAAAACCGGTTGTCACCATTGACTCCAGTATAAACTGACGAAACAGCATGCCACGATCGGCACCAGCTGTTTTCCGGACTCCGATTTCTTTGGCTCGTTTGGACGAAGTTGCTGTCGCCAGGTTGAGGTAATTGATGCAGGCAATCACCAGAATGAAAATGGCGACTATTGAGAAGATATAAATGTAGGATGCGTTGCCAGTCCGGCTGTAGCCAGCCTTGTATTCCTTGTCGAGATGTATTTCTGTTATGGGTTGTGCCTTGAACCGGATGGCACCTTCCGAATTCACCGTTTTAAGCCAGGGAACAATGTAAGTATCTCGTAACTGATCCAGTTTTGCCTGGAATCCAGGGATATCCGATTCCTTTTTCAAAAGCACATAATTGGTTTGCGCCATGTAAAACCAGTCGTTGCTCAGCTGGTTTATCATTACCGGATTGAGCGACGAAATGGAAAGCAACGTATTGAAATAGAGGTGAGAATTGTTTTTTTCTTCCTTAACCACACCGGTTACTTTGTATGGAAGCCGGGCATACTGGATGGTTTTTCCCAGTACTCCGGTCGTTGTGCCAAACAAAGTTCGGGCGACGTCTTCGTTGATCACGGCTGTCCCTGGTTCTGCCAGGGCTGTCTTTGGATCGCCTTCCACAAATTCGTAGTCGAAAATCCGGAAGAATCCCGGATCGGTCATAAAGTTGTCCTCGAACTGAAACGGCTTCTGGTCGATCCAGACCGTTTGTTTGTTCACCGACATCAGGCGGACAGATTCTTCGATTTCGGGATAATCCTTTTTCAAAGTAGGAGAGAGCATGTAAGAGCTCAGACCCATTTTATCTTCTTCACCTCCCAGTTTCATCTCCGAAACCAGACGGAAAATCCGGTCCTTTTTGCTGTGGTGCTGGTCGTAGCTCAGTTCATTTTCAACAAACATGTAAATAAGCAGGCAGGAACACATGCCGGCCGCCAGTCCAAAAATATTGATGCCGCTTACAAATCGGTTGCGCCAGAGAAATCGGAAAGTAGTTTTGAGCATGTTGTTCTTCGGTGTTTGTGCTGGTGAATCGTCTGAGCGAAAGTGAGATTTGGCAGCATCCATCCAAAACATGAAATGATCAAAGGCATAATCTCTTGTCCGGAAGGTGCTCATCCGGAAGCAGCTTGATAAACGGACGGTATCATTCTTTCCCAGTCCAGACCATTCTGATTCAGAGCTTTCGGTAGTGAGCTATGGTGCTTTGTCGCGGACATGTTTTTCATCTCATTTCGGTACCGTCATGAAGAAAGAAAAATAATGATCAGGGCGTCAGATTCTTAAGCGCTTTCTGTTGTTTTCTGACTTGAAACCTGCCTGCATTCCGTTACCTTTGCCTCTCTCTCAATATTTCGATCAGCATGCAAATCACCTATTACGGACAATCCTGTTTTCAGGTCAACATTGGCGGGTACAAAATTTTATTTGATCCCTTTATAACACCCAATCCACTTGCAAAGGAAATTGACATTACCAAGATTGAAGCTGATTACATTTTGCTTTCGCATGCCCATCAGGATCATATTTATGATGCCGAGGCCATAGCGAAAAACACAGGAGCAACCATCATCGGGATTTGGGAAATTCATGCCTGGTTTGAACAAAAAGGAGTGAAAACCCATCCGATGAACATTGGCGGCAAATGGCCTTTTGAATTTGGAACCGTCATTATGACACCCGCAATTCATTCCAGTTCTTTTCAAGATGGATCGTATGGTGGGAATCCTGCCGGTTTTGTGATTGAAAACGATGAGCATACCTTCTACTACAGTGGCGATACAGCTCTGTTTTCAGACATGAAACTCATCGGGGAGATGTACAAACCGGAATTTGCATTCCTGCCAATCGGGGATAATTTTACAATGGGTATTAAAGAAGCGGTGATGGCATCCCGTTTTGTTGGGGTGAAAAAGATCATTGGCATGCATTTCGATACCTTCCCCTATATTCAGATTGACCACAAAGAGGCCATGATGATTGCCAGTTTTAATGAGGCTGAACTGATTCTGCCAGAAATCGGAAAGCCATTTGAAATCTAAAAACGTCAACCACACATCAGCAGATTGAATGCAGTTTGTCTGAACAAAAAATTTATGGGAAAAATAATCGGAATAGCCAATCAGAAAGGAGGCGTAGGAAAAACCACCACCGCCATAAACCTGGCCGCCAGTTTTGCGGCTCTGGATTTGAAAACACTTCTTGTGGATGCAGATCCCCAGGCAAACAGCACCTCCGGAATTGGCTTCGATCCCCGCGAAATTGAAAACTCGGTTTATGAGTCAATGGTGGATGGTGTCCCGATGGACAAAATCATCCTTCCAACTGAAATTCAATCACTTTATCTCCTTCCCAGTCACATCGATCTTGTCGGTGCCGAGGTGGAAATGATCAACCTTGAAAAGAGGGAGGAGAAAATGAAAAAGGCCCTGGCTACGATTAAGGATGATTACGATTACATCATCATCGATTGTTCTCCATCTCTTGGTCTGATCACAGTGAATGCCCTTACAGCTGCAGATTCGGTGATCATTCCGGTTCAATGTGAATTCTTTGCTCTGGAAGGTCTGGGAAAACTCCTCAATACCATCAAAATTATCCAGGCACGTCTCAATCCGGAGTTGGCCATCGAAGGAATTTTGCTGACGATGTACGATAGCCGGCTCCGCCTGTCCAATCAGGTAGTGGAGGAAGTTCGCCAGCATTTCCAGAACATGGTGTTTGATACCATCATTCCCCGGAATATTAAGTTGAGTGAATCACCAAGTTATGGCGTGCCTGCCATCATGCATGATTCGGAAAGCAAGGGTTCCATCAGTTATCTGAACCTTGCCAAAGAAATTGTCCGCAAAAATTTAGCTTCAAAATCCTGACAATCAGGTGCAGAAGGAGAGGGGCTTGTCCGGAAACAGATTCTCACGTAGGTTTGAGGATCGTTCCGGAATCTTCAAAAGATCATATTGAAGTGTTTCAGAACGAAAAGAGAGTAACGCATTGGAAACGCAGATGAAAAAAAGAACCGGTTTAGGAAGAGGATTGAATGCATTGCTGAGCGACAGTGGCAAAGAGGAATCGGCCCCGGTTTCGCTTGAGCCTTTGGCAGAAGCGCCCCGCCAGTCAGGTGTGGATCTGATTGATATTCATACGATCGAGACCAATCCTTTTCAACCCCGAACTCATTTTGATCAGGAAGCATTGGCCGAACTGGCCGACAGCATCCGGGTTCAGGGAATTATTCAGCCAATTACGGTGAGGCAATTGTCTGCCAATCAGTACCAGCTGATATCGGGTGAACGGCGTTTGCAGGCCTCCAAACTGGCGGGACTTACACATGTTCCTGCCTACGTGAGAAAGGCCAACGATCAGCAGATGCTTGAAATGGCCCTGATTGAAAACATCCAGCGTGAAAATCTGAATGCCCTCGAGATTGCCCTTTCCTATCAGCGTCTTTTGGCAGAGTGCAATCTGAAACAGGAAGAACTGGGCGACCGGGTTGGAAAAAAACGGGCTACTGTCAATAATTACCTGAGGCTACTCAAACTGCCACCGGAAATCCAGGCGGGTATTCGGGATGGTCAGGTGAGCATGGGTCATGCACGTGCTCTGGTTAATGTGGAGTTTATTGAGGATCAGCTCTATATCTACAATAAAATTGTACGGGAACAATGGTCTGTACGGCAGGCTGAAGAGGCCGTCCGTAAACTCGCAGAAGGAATCAAGCCGCAGGGTAGCCCGGATACAGTGGCGCCTGAATCTGCATTGATCAGCCACCTGAGGCAACGGCTTGCCACTCATTTCGGAACAAAGGTTCAGGTGAAAACCGGTAAGGATGAAAAAGGAGAAATCCGGATTCCGTTTGTTTCCAATGATGACCTTAACCGAATCCTGGAATTGCTCAAGCTTTGATCAGATGACGCTGAGAAAGATTCTGGTATTTATTGGCCTTATCTTGTCCTCACTGGTATATGGCCAGACGGATTCTCTCATTATCAAAAGCCGGATCGATTCTCTGGCCTCTGCCAAAGCCTTAAAAAAGAAACGGGATCCCCGAAGGGCGACCATGTTATCAGCGGTTTTACCTGGTGCCGGACAGATCTACAACCGCAAATACTGGAAACTGCCGATTTTGTATGGTGGTGCTTTCACTCTCGGTTATTTTATCAAATTCAACCATGACCAATATGTGCTTTCACGGGACAGTTACATCAATGTGAAAGCCGGTCTTCCGGATTATTACAAAGGATCCTATTCGAAAGAGCAACTGGTACAACTGAGAGAATACTGGAGACGAAATCGGGATCTGCTCATTATCATTTCAGGATTTACCTATCTCCTCAATATTGCCGATGCGGCAGTGGATGCCCATCTGAGCTCATTTGATGTGAGCGACGACCTGAGTATGAAATACCAACCGGTTCTGTATATGGCAGGAAATCAGCCTGTAATCGGTCTTGGCCTTGCGTTTCAGTTCCATTAACCATTTTTGAAAATGAAAGATATTCAACCGGAAAAACTACGCATTCTTCTTATCGGCTATGGCAAAATGGGGAAAGCCATCGAGACCATTGCTACTCAGCGGGGGCATTCTATTACAGCGATTGTGAGTGATAAGCAGATGGATGTAGAACATATCTGTCGGTCATATCAACCCAACATCGCCTTTGAATTTACTTCTCCGGAGGCAGCTGTCCAGAATCTGAAAGGTCTGATATCGGCTGGTATCCCAACAGTATGCGGATCGACCGGTTGGCTGTCACAATGGAATGAGATAGCCCATTTGGTGAAAGAAAAAAACGGAAGCTTTTTCTATGCCTCAAATTTTTCCATGGGCATGAATCTGCTTTTCAAACTGGCAGAACTGGCAGGTCGGTTTATGAATGAATTGCCAGATTATGATATTGACATAGCAGAGATTCACCATACAGAGAAGAAAGACATTCCCAGCGGCACTGCCATCACACTGGCTGAAAAACTGATCCACGAGGTGACCAGGAAAACTGCCTGGGTCGTGAACGATAAACCGGAAGCAGGACAGATTCAAATTTCTGCATTGAGAGAACCCAGCGTTCCAGGAACACATACCATTACCTTTAGTTCTGCCATTGATACCATCGAAATGAGCCACACCGCCCATTCACGCATGGGATTTGCGGATGGTGCCGTCCGTGCCGGCGAATGGTTGCTTGGAAAAAAGGGAATTCATTCCATGGACGACTTCCTTAAAGATCGTTTTCGATTGAAAGAAGGGGCCTGATTTTATTCTTCCGGTTTCATTCGGGACGGATCCCAAGTGTTTTTGGGAGGAATCCGGTATACCCGGTACCAGTTGCTTCTGTCCAACCAGTGGTTTACATTCAGGTATTCAACCCATTCCGGGAAACTACTGTATAAAAGGACGGCGTTGTACTCCTTCACAAAAGGCATTTCCTTGTGGGAATTCGTGAAAACAAAAATCTCTCGTCCATCCTTGAGACCATCAATAAAGGCAATTGATTGCAACGGCATTCGGACAAAATTCGGGTTCACAAAATATCCCGCCACATTGTTGCCACTGCAATAGGGATCTTCCCTTTCTGAAAGAAGATATGCAGGATTTGGGGCATTCCGGTATAAAAAACGGTAGGCTTTCACGAGTTCATAAGCTGGCTGCGTGGAGACAAGAAAAAGTAATACTGTGTTTACTCCAATAAAAACCAACCCCAATCCCCGCATTGTTTTGGCAACGAAAGCTGAAGGAAACTGATCCTTGATCCAGAACCAGAATCCAGTGACAGCCAGAGGAACAAAGAAGGCAAGTGGAAAAAGGAAATGCCATTCTTTGTGCCCCACCAATGAATGACCAATAATAAATGCCAAACATGCCCAGCCGGCGGCCTGATATTGTTTTTGCATAGACAGCCAGATGAATCCTCCCAAAACCAGAAGACTGAAAGGAGGAATCAGCTTTTCAAATCCCTGTTGCGCATACCAGTACCATGGTTCCGTCCCGAAACTGGCCGCGACGTTTTTGAATATATTCTGATCCAGGTAATTCCATGGTGTAAAAACTGCGTATCCGTAAAAATATCCGTCCAAAACCGTTCCCAGGGCAAGCACAGTAAGAAATCCGAAGGCCAATTGAAGGGTAGTTCGAAACGGATATTCTTCTTTCAGAAGTACAAACAAACCATATCCGGCGATGAAGAAACCTGTCTGAAACCGGGTAATAAATGCAAAGCCAAGTAATATTCCAGCCGTCAAATTCCGTTTCCATTGACTTTGGTTCCACCTGACAGCCAGAGCCAGAAGAAGAAACATCCC
>Ga0116157_10004133_pt1 | contig 13645 bp, 16 predicted proteins | sample AD_UKC048_MetaG_FD_89882 | JGI IMG/M metagenome (GOLD analysis project Ga0116157, IMG submission 89882) | Active sludge microbial communities of municipal wastewater-treating anaerobic digesters from USA - AD_UKC048_MetaG | ecosystem: Engineered > Bioreactor > Anaerobic > Digestate | place: USA...
AACCCTCGGCGGCCAGCGCGTCCCGGGTGGCGTCGAGCACCTGGGCGAACGGCCGGTCGACGGTGACCGCGATCGCGTAGCCGGGCTGGGCCCCGGCGTCGGGGCCGGTCATGCCGACTTCGCCTTGGCTGCGGCGACCTGCGCCCGGACCTGGTCCATGTCCAGGTCACGCACGGCCGCGATGAGTTGGTCGAGGGACTTCGCCGGCAGGGTGCCGGGCTGGGAGAAGACCAGGATGCCGTCCCTGAAGGCCATCAGGGTGGGAATGGACCGGATACCGGCCGCGGCGGCCAGGTTCCGTTCGGTTTCGGTGTCGACCTTGCCGAACACGATGTCCGGGTGGGCCGTCGCGGCCTTTTCGAAGACGGGTGCGAACATCCGGCACGGCCCGCACCAGGAGGCCCAGAAGTCGACCAGGACGATCCCGTCGCCGCTCACAACCCGTTCGAATGTGCTGTCGGTCAGCGTGGTGGTTGCCATGTCAGAACGATCCTCTCACGACTGGAACTATACCCATGGGGGTATCAACGGGAGTGTGGCGCGAATTGTTCCCGACGTCCCGGCAGGTGCCGGGTGGGGTATCCGTGGGCGGCCCGGGAATATCACCGGTCGGCGTACAGTTGCCCAAAGCAAGATACCCCGTGGGGTATCACGGACCGGGAAGGTTGGGTGCTTGAAGGATGCGCGATGTGGTGACGACCAAGTCCGAACAGGGCCGCAAGAGCGGGGCCACCCTGATGGAGGCGGCGAATGCTGACGAGGTCGGCCGGAGCCCCTTGAACGTAGGGGGTCTCGGCGCGGGTGTGACCGTCGTGCCGATCGAGACCCCCACGTTGGGGGACCGCAGCTACCTGGTCCATGACGGGCGGGTCGCCGTGGTGATCGATCCGCAGCGTGACATCGACCGGGTGCTGGACCTCGCCGGTGACGCCGGCGTGCGGATCACCCACATCTTCGAGACCCACATCCACAACGACTATGTCACCGGCGGGTTGGCCCTGGCCCGGGCCACCGGCGCGGCCTATCACGTCAACGCCGCCGACCCCGTGACCTACGAACGGGTGGCAATGCGCGACGGCGACGTCATCGGGATCGGGCCGGCCTGGCGGCTGCGGGTGCTGGCCACTCCCGGCCACACCTACACCCACCTGTCCTACGTGCTCGAGGACCACGGCGCCGCCACCGCGGTCTTCTCCGGCGGGTCGCTGCTGTTCGGGTCGACCGGCCGGCCGGACCTGCTCGGTCCGGACCACACCCATGACCTGGTGCATCACCAGTACGCCTCGGCCCACCGGCTGGCCACGGAGCTGCCCGAGCAGGCGCAGCTGCTGCCGACCCACGGGTTCGGCAGCTTCTGCTCGTCCACCCAGACCGAGGCCACCGCCTCCACGATCGGGGCCGAGAAGGCCGGCAACCCGGTGCTCACCCAGGACGAAGATCGCTACGTCACCGAACTTCTCGCCGGCCTGGATGCCTTCCCGACCTACTACGCGAAGATGGGACCGGCGAACACCGCCGGTCCGGCCGCGCCGGATCTGTCCCCGCCCGAGCTTGCCGACGCCCGCCAGTTGCGCCGGCGGTTGGAGCGGGGCGAGTGGCTGGTCGATCTGCGGACCCGCACCGCGTTTGCCGCCGGCCACGCTCCCGGCACCCTGAACCTCGGGCTCGACGGATCGTTCGCGACCTACCTGGGTTGGCTGATCCCGTGGGGGACGCCGGTCACGCTGCTCGGCGAGACCGCCGACCAGGTCGCCCAGGCGCAACGGGAGATGGTCCGGATCGGCATCGACCGGCCCGCCGCCGCGGCCACCGGCGGACCGCGGCAGTGGACCGACGGGCCGCTCGGCACCCTCGAGCGGGCGACGTTCGCCGACCTGGCTCAGGTCCGGCATCACCGCCGGGTCACCGTCCTGGACGTCCGGCGCGATCTGGAGCGGTCCGAATCGCACATCGTCGGCGCGCTGCACATCCCGCTGCACGAGTTGCTGGGCCGGGTCGACGAGATTCCCGCCGGGGAGCTGTGGGTTCATTGTGCGGCCGGCTACCGGGCCTCGATCGCTGCCTCGATCCTGCTGGCCCGAGGATACCGGGTCGTCGCCGTCGACGACGACTACACCAACGCAGCGGGCGCGGGCCTGCCCGTCGCCGTCGGTGGGTGAGCGGAGCGTCCGATGGTGATCGTCGCGATCCTGGCCGGGGCGCTGATCGGCCTGAGCCTGGGCGCGCTCGGCGGCGGCGGATCGATCCTCACGGTCCCGGCCCTGGTGTACCTGGTCGGGATGGACCCGCGCGCGGCGACGACGGGGTCGCTGGTCATCGTCGGGGTCACCGCGGTGGTCGGGATGCTCGCCCACCGCCGGGACGGGCACGTCCGGATGCTGCAAGGCCTGGTCTTCGGGCTGGTGGGCGCCGCGGGCGCGGTCGCCGGCACCCGACTGTCGCTGGCCGTGGCCCCGGATCTGCTGCTAGCCGGGTTCTCCGTGCTGATGCTGGCCGTGGCGGGCATCATGCTCAGCCGTCGCCGGGTGCCGGCCGGCAGCGGCGGCCCGGGGCCGGCCGAGCGCGTCCCGTTCGACGTGCCGATCATCGCGTTCAAGCCCCGCTTCATCTGTGCCTGCCCCCGCGCCGCGAAGGTGGTCGTCGCCGCGCTGGCGGTCGGACTGATGACCGGGTTCTTCGGTGTGGGCGGCGGCTTCCTGGTGGTGCCGGCGCTCGTGCTGGCCCTGGACTTCCCGATGCCGGTGGCCGTCGGCACGTCGCTGCTGGTCATCGCGATGAACAGCGCCACGTCCCTAGTGGCCCGGGCGGGCTCCGGCCTCGAGATCGACTGGACCGTCATCGCCCTGTTCACCGGGGCCGCCGTCATCGGCAGCCTGCTCGGGGCCCGGATCGTGACGAAGGTCCGCCCGCAGACCCTGCAGATCGCGTTCGCCGGGCTGATCATCGCCGTCGGCCTCTACACCGCCGCCCGCAGCTTCCCCGCGCTTCTGGGCTGAGGGCCTCCCGGCCATGTGCCGACGACTTACCAGTCGTCGACGTGATGGTCACCGTTCGGCGCACGGCCGGCCGTGGTTCACGGGAGCGGGGGCCCGCCAGATTGCCGTACCCGGTCGGCTTTCCGTGTGCGTGGCGGGTGCCGTGGGCCGGCTGAGGTGCATCGGTCACCGCGCGCGGTCGCTCGGTGGTGGGCAAGGCCAGGAGTTCCGGTACCTCCGTCAGAATTCACGATGAGATGGCCGGGTGCGGCGTTCGGCACGTCGCCATCAAGGGTCGTCTTTCACGGGATCTTCATGCGGGTAGCGGCCGTTGCTTCATGCCCGGATCGCATGCTGGGAGATAAGCAGCGGTGGATATCCGGAAGTACGAAAGGTGGCTGGGGACAATGAGGCTGAATCGAAAGACCGTGACAGTGGGACTTGCGGGGCTCGCGATGGTCGGCGCGCTCGCCGGAGGCGCAGGGATCGCGGTGGCCGCTACCGGCACTCCGGTCGCGACGTCGACCGTGTCGTCCGCCTTGCCGCCCTGTGGTCACCTGGGGGGCGACGGCGAAATGGACGGCATGTCGGGAGCCGGGCCGATGGGTGATATGGCGGGGATGGCATTTGGTGAGACCTCGCCGATGTCTGCGGCGGCGGATTACGTCGGCCTGAGCCAGGCGGATCTGCGGGATCGACTCGATGAGGGCAAGTCACTCGCCGAGGTCGCGGCGGAGCAGGGAAAGTCGGTGTCCGGACTTGAGGACGCGATGCTCGCGGCGATGACGGGCAATATCGACGCGAACACCGTGCTGACCCAGGAGCAGAAGGCGGCGCACGTCGCGCTGGTGAAGGACCGTCTCGACGCGATGGTGAACGCAGTCCATTCGCCCGGCGCCGGCATGGGCCTCATGGGTGCCGGGACCGGCGGGATGATGGGCCGGTAGCCCTTGGCCGGGTGGGAATCGGCGGCGGGGCAACGCCGGGGGCCGGCGTTCCGCGCGGTCAAAACCTGGTACGACCCTGACGGCTGCGATGATCGAGCCCGGCGCCCCGAGCGCGAGGGTGCAACCATCGATGGTCGCGTCGGGGGCGGTCGGGGAGCTCGACACGGCCCTGCGGAGGCTTGCCTTCGGCAGCGGCCTGAAGGAGTGAGTGATGCGACGGGTGTTGGTCGTCGATGACGAGGCCCATATCCGCACCGTCCTGCGCGGCTATTTGGAAGCGGACGGGTTCGACGTCGCGGAGGCCGCGGACGGGGAAGACGCGCTGGCCGCGCTGCGCGACGAGCCGCCCGACCTGGTGCTCCTGGACGTCATGCTGCCCGGGATCGACGGGCTCGAGGTGCTCCGGCGGTTGCGCACCTTCAGCGATGCCTACGTCATCCTGGTCACCGCACGGGCCGAGGAGGTCGACAAGCTTGTCGGTCTCGGCGTCGGGGCGGACGACTATGTGACCAAGCCATTCAGCCCCCGGGAGGTCACGGCCCGGGTCAAGGCGGTGCTGCGCCGGGACCGAGGCGTTCGTACCGACGGTGATGCCCCCCTTCGCTTCGACGGCCTGACCATCGACAGCGTGGGCCGCGAGGTCCAGGCGAACGGAGCGCCGGTGACGTTGTCCAGCCTGGAGTTCGACCTGCTCGCCGCACTCGCCGCGGCCCCGGGACGGGTGTTCTCCAGAGGGCAGTTGTTGGAGCGGGTGTGGGGGTATGACTTCTACGGCGACGAGCGGGTGGTCGATGTGCATATCCGCAGCCTGCGCGCCAAACTCGGTGACCCGGCGGGCGATCCGCATCTGATCGCCACGGTGCGCGGCGCGGGGTACAAGTTCGTCGGGAACCCGGCATGAGGATGCGACTGCCGTTGCGGCTCTTCCTGTCCTACGCGGTCGTGGTCCTCATCGGGGCCGTGGTGGCCTACCTGACCGTGCGGCTGCTCGCTCCGGCCCTGTTCGATCACCAGGTCGGGATGATGGACGGCGCCGGCATGGGAATGGGCATGGGTGCCGCGCAGGCGGGCGTGCACGACGCCTTCCAGTCCGCGCTCGACACTGCCCTGCTGGTCGGCGTGGCGGCCAGTGTCATCGCCGCCGTCGGCGCGGCGTGGTTCGTGACCCGCCGGCTGCTGCGCCCGCTCGACGCGGTCCGCTCGGCGACCAGACGGATCGCCGGCGGCCGGTACGAGGTCAGCGTCCCCCTTCCGTCGGAGCCGGAGCTGGCAGCGTTGGCCGCAGACGTCAATACCCTCGCCGCCACCCTGGCCGGCACCGAGACCCGCCGCTCGCGGTTGCTGGGTGACGTCGCACACGAACTGCGGACCCCGCTGACCTCCCTCGACGGGTATGTCGAGGGATTGATCGACGGCGTCTTCGCCCCCGACCCCGAGATTCTGGCCTCGCTGAGCGAGGAATTGCGTCGGCTGCACCGGTTGGCGAACGACCTGTCCAGCTTGTCCCGCGCGCAGGAGCAGGGATTGGACCTGCATCCGGTCGATGCGGACCTGGCCGACCTCGCGCGCCGCGCGGCCACCCGGCTCGGGCCGCAGTTCCAGGACGCGCAGGTCACGCTGATCGTGAACGCCGACCGGGTCCTGCCCGTGCAGGTCGATCCGGACCGGATCACCCAGGTGCTGACCAACCTGCTCGGCAACGCGCTGCTGGCGACTCCCGCGGGCGGGACGGTCACGGTCACCGCACGTCCCACTGCCCGGGGCGGTGCGGTCCAGGTGACCGACACCGGGATCGGGCTGTCCGAGCCGGACTTGGAACGGGTGTTCGAACGGTTCTACCGGGCGCCTGGACAAACCCGCCGGTCGGCCGGCTCCGGGATCGGTCTGACGATCGCTCGGGGAATCGCCCGCGGCCACGGTGGGGACGTGACGGCGGCATCGGCGGGCGTCGGCCAAGGCGCCAGCTTCACCCTGGTGCTCCCATGGCGCTCGTCCGACCGATCGGGTGCCGTCGGGATGGTCGGGAACTGACGGCCAGCCGCCGCCGCCGACCGCCGATTCCCTCCACAGGCCCGCTCCGCCTTGGTCAGACGACGTCGATGACACCCATCATGCCGTTGTCCTCGTGGTCGAGGATGTGGCAGTGGTAGACGGTTCGGCCGGTGTCCGCGTCGAACGCGATGCGCACGACGGTGCTGCTGCGGGCCGGGACATTGACCACGTTCTGCCAGGTCGGTGGGTCGATCGGACCTCCGGCGATGCTCAGGATCTGCATCGGCCACACGTGCAGATGGAAGGGATGATCCATCGGGCTGGTGTTGATGATGGTCCATTCCTCAACCGCGCCCGCCGTCACGGTCTGGTCGACCCGGTTGGGGTCGAAGCCGCGCCCGTCGATGGTGAAGGCCGGCCCGCCGGAGCTCATGCTCATGCCCATTGCGAGGGTGACGGTGCGCCGGGTGGTGATCGCGGTGGCCTGGAGGTCCGGGATGGCTTGTCGCGGCGAGAAGTTGGCGACGGCTGGGGCAGGTGGTCCGGTGACGGCCAGCGTGGCCAGCTCGATCACCGACCCACCGGGGTCACTGCCCTGGGAGCCCATGCCCTGGGAGCCCATGCCACCGCCCATGCCCATGCCCATCGCGCTGCCGCGGTTGTACGAAAGTGTTTGTAGGGTGCTGGTTCCGGTGCGGGTGGTGACCAGCAGGTCGGCGCGGTTCCCCGGGGCGAGTAGCAGCTCGTCGATCGGCGGTGGCTGACCGGCCAGGGGCAGGTCGATGCCGAGGAGCTGCAGTTCCTGCCCGGCCAGGCGTAGCCGCAGGTACCTGGACACGCAGGCGTTCACGATCCGCCACCGCTCCCGGGTGCCGGGTTGCGCGGCCAGCACGGGGTTGGCCTGGCCATTGACCAGCACCAGGTCGCCCTCCCGGCCGGCCATGCGTTGCATCCCGGTGGCCGGCCGGACCGTGCCGGCGCCGTCCAGGGTGATGTCGGAGATCACCAGCACCCTGTCCGCGCTGACCTGGGGTGCGTCCGGATCGTCGATGACGATCGCCCCATAGAGACCGGCAAAGACCTGGTCGGCGGCCAGGCCGTGGTGATGCGGGTGGTACCAGAACGTCCCAGCGGGGTGATCGTCCGGGATCTGGTAGTCGTAGCGGAACCTCGCGCCGGGATTGATCATGACGAACGGGTTGTCGCTGTTTCCCAGCGGGGAGACCTGCAGCCCGTGGGTGTGCAGGTTCGTCGGGTCGTTGAGGTGGTTGACCACCTCGATCCCGAGGTGGTCCCCGGGCCGCAGCCGCAGGGTGGGTCCGGGGAGGCCGCCGTTGTACCGCAATGTCGTGGCGTCCCGCCCGGCCACCGTTCCGCTGCCGCTGGCTGCCACCAGGGTGAGCGTGAGGTTCTTGTCGGTGCTGGTGAGAACCTCCGGTTCCGTGAAGGTTTCATCCCGCACCGGTTCGTTCCGGGTGGTGCCCGCCCAGGCCAGGCCCGCGCCGCCGACGACGATGCCGGCCACCCCGAGGCCACCGAGTTGCAGGGCCCGCCGCCGGCTCAATGGCCGCACGTCACAACCCCAGGGTGTGCAGACGCTCGCTGTATTCCTCGGAGGTCATCTCACCGCGGGCGTACCTCTCGTCCAACACCTGCCGGGTCCGCGCCCGTCCACCCGGATCGGCCGGCGCGGCGGGGGCCGCGTTGCCGCGAGTGGTCGCGGCCATGATCGCCCACACCACCACCCCAATGACGAGCAGCACGCCGACCATCATCAGGCCACCGAAGACCCACATCCACACGCCGCCGCCGTCGTATCCATAGCCCATCATTGCAGCGTCAACTCCCTGTCCTGCTCCGACTCCGACACCACACGGTGCTCACTTCTGAGCCTGCTGACGGTGCGTGAAGCCGCGGCCACTGCCGCTATGAAGATTCGATGAAGGTGCCAGTGGACGACGTCCGGGTCCGTTCCTCGATCGACCTCCGGCGAACCACCGCAGCGAGCGGGTGGACGTGAACCCGCCCGTGTGATCGGTCCTCGAAATCCCTTGGCCGGTCGGCGGTCCAGCAACGCAGGGACCGGATTTTCCGAACCATGATCATCCCGTTGGGTGGTGTCCCTCGTGGTTGACTGGCGGCCCGGTCGCCGGGGCCGTGGCGGGTGCGGGAATGGGCTTCGGCGTGGTGCTGTCGGTGCCGCTGATCGCCGGTCCGATGACGAAGGCCGAGACCGCGAACATGAGGCTGAAGATCAGCAGCGCGACCGCCGGGGCGAGCCAGGTGCCGAATCGGCGGTACAGCTTGATCAGGAATGGCACGGACGCGGCCAGGCCGATGAGCCCGAACAGAACGGTGCCGCCGGCCCCGGCGATCAAGGCCGTCCCGGCGAGTAACCCGATGTGATGCAACACATGCGGGATGATTCCCATCACCACGGCGATCCCGGCGACAACTGCGTTCCATAGCGTGCGGATCCGGCTGGATGATGCACCAGAAGCCGGGACCGGCGAACCGGGGGCGGCGTCAGGCTGGGCGTCGGCAGTGGGTGAAGTCATCGCCGGCCTCCGCGGCCGCGGACGTAGCGGCTAACGACGGCGACGACTTCCTCCACCTTTTCGTCGCGGTCGTCCCGGTCGTCGCGGTCGATCGCGACGCGCAGGCAACCTCGGATGTGGTCCTCCAGGATCAGCAGGGCGACGGCGTCGGTCGCGGCGGTCACAGCGGAAAGCTGATCAAGGACGTCCAGGCAATAGCGGCCATTCTCGTACATGGAGTGCACGCCGTTCAATTGACCGCCCACCTTGCGTAGCCGGTTCGCAACCTCCCGCTGATGGCCGGTCGTTGAGTGGGATGTCTCTCGTGTCCTGGTCGTGACGGAGGCGGTAGTCATTGCGGTGCACCGTTCTTGTTCAACCGGCGGGGGTGCTCGCCGCGGTTACCGCGCAGAACGCAGAGCCGTTCCTGGTATTCGGCAGCGGTGATTTCGCCAGCCGCGAACCGGTCAGCGAGCACCTGTTCGGCCCGGTCGGTCGGTGTCGGTACATCCGGTTTCGACCAGGTTGCGGTCAACGAGACGATGAGCCAAATGACGGCACCCCAGAACACGAGCATCGCCAGGCCCATTCCCCACCAACCGTCCCAACTCCAACCCTGAGCCCACCACATCATCACAATCCACCACCATTCTTTTGAGTGCTGCTGCCCTGCATCGCCCAGCAAGGGTTCCTACGAATCGCGAACATGCGGTCGTGCCGGGGCTTCTCGGCCGGCCTCTACGCTGGGGATGCCGTTACCGTCAGGTCTTGCCGTGGCCCATTCCGGCCATCATCACGGCCATCATCGCCGTGCACACGAGGGCGAACATGATCGCGCCGGCATTGGCCACCCCGCTGACCACGAGCACGACGGCGACCAGCAGCATCGGGACGCAGCAGATGATCATCATCCAGCGGTGACCACCGTGCCCTTCGTGCCGGTCACCGGCCATGCCTGCGTGCGGTGAACGCGGTTCGAGATCGGTCATCACGACCTCCTCAGGGAGACCGGCACGTGGCCGAGCTTGGCGTACAGCGGGCAATGACCCAGCGCCCCGGTCACCATCAGGTCCAGTCCCGTGGCACCGAGCAGCACCGCCAGCAGGAGCGTCACCAGGCCGGACGAACCGAGGAGCAGCACGGCCGCGCCGATCACGCCGGCCAAGCCGAGGCCGATGCGGGCCGCCCGCTCCGGCGGGCTGATGTTCACCGTCCATCGGTTCCTCATCACCGTCTCCTTCCGCGCGTCGACACCGTCATTCTCCTATGGGGTACCCCGGCAGGGTAGGGACGAAAGGCCCTGTCCGTGGCCGAGCGGTCAGCGGATTCTGAGAGCGACAGATCACCGTGGGTGCGGCAGGTGGACGTTCGGCAGGACCTCGTGAGCCGCTCGCGGGCCGCGCTGGCGGTGAACCGTCACCGCTCGGGAGCACCCGTGGCTGGGTTGATCGGGTCTGGTGGCGAAGTGGCCGGTGGCCGGGGTCACCCTCGAACGAGGAGGCGCACGGTGAGCGCGAAGACGCAGACGTCATTAACCAGCGGCCCGGGTTCGTCACCGGAGGGGCCGAGGTCGCCGGTCATGGTGGCGGCCGGGATCGAGAAGTCCTATCGGCGCGGGCTGTGGCCGGCCCGGCACCGGACCGCGGTGTTGCGGGGCGCTGATCTCACGCTGCACCCGGGTGAGGTGGTGGGGCTGGTCGGGGAGAACGGGTCGGGCAAGTCCACCCTGATGAAGATCCTGGTGGGAGCGTTGGCCGCGGACGCCGGCAGCGTGACCCGGTCGGGACGGTTGGGGTATTGCCCGCAGGAACCGGTGGTGTATGAGCGGCTGACCTGCGACGAGCACTTCGAACTGTTCGGCCGCGCCTACCGGATGACCCCGGACGCCCAGCGGCGGTCGCGCCGGGAGTTGTACGCGGCGTTGGGGTTCGAGCGGTACGCGGCGACCCGCGCGGATCAGCTGTCCGGTGGCACGCTGGCCAAGCTGAATCTGGGGTTGGCGTTGTTGGCCGACCCGCAGGTGCTGTTGCTGGACGAGCCGTACGCGGGGTTTGACTGGGACACCTACCTGCGGTTCTGGCAGTTGGTGGCGCAGCGCCGCACGGCGGGTCGCACCGTGCTGATCATCAGTCACTTCGTGGCCGATGAGGACCGCTTCGACCGGATCGTCGACCTGCGTGAGGGACGGACGGTGCTGCGATGACCGCCGTCCACCATCGACCGGCCACCGCGGCCTCGGACCTGAGGCTGTTCGTGCGGCGGTTCCTGGCCGACTACGCCCGCAACCCGGTCAACCTGTTGGTCCTGGTCCTGGTGCCGGTGGTGTTCGTGGTGGTCGCGGCCGGCCCGATGGCCGACGCCGCGAAACTCCTCGGCGGGATCGGGCCGGCGGTGGAGACCGCCACCGCCGGCTGGGCCGCCGGGTTCCTGGCCGGCATCGCCATGTATTTCCAGACCCGGTCGGCGCGGACCGTCGATCGTCGGGTGGTGGTGGCCGGCCTATCGGCCCGGCGGCTCGTCGCCGCCCGGATCGTCACCGGCCTCGTCCTGGCGGTGATGGTGTCGGCCGCTGCCCTGCTCGCCCTGCTCGTGCGCACCGGCATCGACGAACCGGGCCGGGTGATCGCCGGCACCCTGATGTTCGCGGTGATCTACCTGGCGATCGGCGCCCTGGTCGGGACCCTGGTCCGCAACCCGGTCAACGGGACCGTGGTGATCCTGTTCATCTGGATCATGGATGTGTTCTTCGGACCCAGCCTGGGCTCACCGGACCGGGTGGCGACCCGTGGCCTGCCCACCCATTTCCTGACCCTGTGGATGGTCGACCTGCCGTCCCGGCACGGCGGCCGGCTCGGCGACCTTGGCTGGGCGCTGGTCTGGACGGTTACCGCGCTGGCCATCGCCTGGCTCGTGCTCACCCGGAGCACCCAGATCGCGCACCGCTCGCCGCGCCGGTCCCGGCCCGGGTCCGGCTGGGACCAGTTCGTCATCGGGCTGCGCCTGGGACTGCGGGACTACCGGCGTAACCCGGTGCTGCTGGTCCTGCTCGTCGTGGTCCCGGTGATTTTCATCTGGCTGAGCAAGGTGATCACCCCCGACGAGACCATGGTCTTGACCCTGGTCGAGGACGGCACCTCCGGCCCCCTGACGTTCTGGCTGCCCGACATGCACGCCGGGACCATGACCCCGATCGCGGTGGCCTCACTGGCCACCCTCGCCGGGCTGTTCGTCGTCCTGGACTCCCGGGCCGGCGACCGTCGGCTCATGCAGGCGGGGTTCCGCACCGGCCCCCTGCTGAGCGCCCGGCTCGGGGTGATCGGCGTCGCGGTGCTGGTGGTGACCGGCGCCTCGCTCGCGGTCACCGCGACCGTGTTCGACCCCCGCCAGTGGGCCACCTACGTCGGCGCCAACCTGCTCTTGGCCGCCACGTACGCCCTGATTGGAGTGTGTCTTGGACCGATTTTCGGCCCGGTCGGCGGGGTGTTCATCGCGTTCCTGGTGCCGTTCCTGGATATCGGCATCGCGCAGAGCCCGATGCTGCGCCCGGAACCGGCGGGCTGGGCGAGGATGCTGCCCGGGTACGGCGCCGACCGGGTGCTGTTGGACGGCGGCCTCACCGCGCACTTCGACCAGACCGGCTCGCTGCTGCTCGGCCTGGCCTGGCTGTTCGCGCTCGCCGTCCTGGCGGCGTGGCTGTTCCGCCGGGGGCCCGCTGCCCCGGGCCGAACAGCGCTCCGGGCCTGACGCGGCCCGGCTCTGTGCGATGGGGGCCTTGCCCCACCGCGCCTGGGCCGCGGCGACCGGTTCTGGTTAGCCGGTCAGCACAGGTGGCTCGGGTCCCATCCGGCGTATCCGTGGTGCATTCCGGGGTTGTGGGTGCCGTCGAATCCCATGCTCTGGGCGCAGTCGCGGACGTGCTGTCCGAAGTCGGCTCCGGATCCGGCCGCCGCGGCAACGGACGGAGAGGCCAGGGCCAGCGCGGCGGTGGCGGCGACGACACCCGCTGCTCTGATCAGTGATCGTGACATGTGAACCCGTTTCGGTCGGAGCGGATAGCGAGCCGCTGCGAAGCCTGGCAGGTCACGGGGGTGCCCGTCAGGGACTTTCGACCTTCAAGTGCGGAATTCAGCCAACTCGCCGGGCCCGCCGTCGCGGCGCCTGACGGTCGTTGCCCTCAGGCGCCGCGACAGCGACCCGGGGGTTTGCTCTAGCGGCCGCCGCCGGTGGTCGCCAGGTCGGTGCTGCCCTGAGCATCCTGTCCCGGTCGCTGCGGCCGGGGCAGGTGCAGGGTGATCGCGGCGATGACGGCCCCGGCGGCGGCGATCAAGCCGGCGCCGAGGAAGGCGCCGGAGAACCCGTCGGTGAGGGCGGTGGGGTTGTCGATCTGGGTGGCGCCCAGGGACGCGGCGACGGCGGTGATCGCGGCCAGGCCGAGGGCGGAGCCGAGTTGGTAGCTGGTGTTGACGATGCCGGCCGCCAGGCCGCCTTCTTCAGGTCGGGCGCTGGAGATGGCAGTACCCAGGGACGGGATGAACGCCAGCGACATGCCAAGGGCGGCCACCAGTGAGGCGGGCAGGACGTCGACCCAGAAGTTCCCGTCGGGCCGGATGAAGGACAGATAGATCAGGCCGGCGGCCAGCACGCCGAGACCGGTGACGACCATGGCTTTGGGCCCGAACCGGGCGATCGCCCTCGGGGCCAGGGCGATCATTCCGATCATGATCAGCACGGTCATCAGCAGCAGGGCGGCGCCGCTCGGGAACGCGGTGTAGCCAAGCACCTGCTGCAGGTACAGGTTCAGGAAGAACCACATCGGGATCCACGCCGCACCCAGCAGGAACTGGGCGACGTTCGCGGCGGCGAGGTTCAGGGTGCGGAAGATCGACAACCGGACCAGGGGGTGGGCGCGGCGCGCCTGAATGAGCACGAACAGGCCGAGGAGGGCGACCGCGGCGGCCAGCACACCCCAGGTCTGCACGGTGTTCCAGCCGACCTCCGGGGCGCGGACGATGCCGTACACCGCGGCGCCGATGCCGGCGGTGACGGTGAGCGCACCCCAACCGTCGATGCTGTCGCGCCGTGCCCCGCTGCCGGCGGGCATCAGCTTGGCGGTGGCGGCGATGGCCACCACGGCGATGGGGATGTTGATGAAGAACACCCACGGCCAGGACAGGTACTCGGTGATCACCCCGCC